>ERZ1034928.627-NODE-627-length-15222-cov-8.004417_pt1 | contig 15222 bp, 29 predicted proteins | sample MGYA00520627_ERZ1034928 | MGnify/ENA primary metagenome ERZ1034928 (study PRJEB33766, sample SAMN09781755) | gut metagenome | biome: gut microbiome | host: Homo sapiens | place: Madagascar | study: EMG produced TPA metagenomics assembly of the PRJNA485056 data set... | reverse complement strand
TTATTTTTCGTCCGATGGGGGGAGTATTACATTCCCTTCGTCGTCGAAAAAAAATCTCGGCGCGCCGCATTCATCGGCAGGATCTTTCTCGCGGTTGTGACACGTTTGGCATTCGTAACGAAAATTCTTTTCGTTAAGCGAGATATCTTCATCGCAAACATTCTTCGAAGTCAACCACACGATGTGGTGAACTATGCGCCCTCGGTCGCTGTGGCAGACTTCGCACAGTCCGCCGTCTATCGCTTCACGCTTTTTGATATAAGCGTCGCGGGCACGCCGCCATGCCGGCGTTTTATAGAACCATGCTGTTCCGCTGTCACGCACGCGAGCAGCCCTCCCCGTTTTATTCCGCGTGATTTCCCCAAGCCGAAAACATTTCAAACCTATCCTGCATATTCATCGTAGATGAAAAAGTGTGCTGTTTTTAACCAACCCTATTTTCTTCACACATTTTTTACAAAAAAAGTTACTGTTCTATCTTGACATTGGCGTGCCAATGTGATATAATATATTTGCAAGGGACGAGAAAGCCCCTGAAAACAAAAAGGAGATAAAAAAATGACAACTAAGATCTATCTGACAGAAGTGTTCGATGAACTTGAAAACCCGTTTGACCTTAAAAGAGGCTGCACCTCGTTCGATGATATTGACCTCCCTGTACTGCAAGAGTTCGAAACATGGGAATCAGGACTGAAAGTTCTTAATTCAAAAAAATCTTCCGTCAGCAAAAACAGCGGCGCTGCGGGAGCATTCTTCTCCGTCCACGAATATTGGCTCATCAAAGAAGAGTTCGAGGCGGACGAAGACGGCGACGCAGTCGGCACGATCGACATGAATGCAGAAGCCTGTCCTTTCGCGAAGTTTGACGTTGACAACGACGATATGCAGACACTCGCAACTTTCGATTCTTACGCGGAAGCAGACGCATATATCAAGGCGCACAAAGAGTCCGACAACGGCGAACACGTCGTTGTCGCATAAGGTGACGAATATGGCATTCAATCAGAAAGAATACATCAACGCATACAAGCGCGAACGTTACGCAAACATATCCATTCGCATAGATAAAAACAAAGCCGCAGAATTTCGGACGCTCTGCGCGGAACGAAACGACCGAATCAAAGATATCATAGAAGAGGCAATAGACCGCTACATCACCAAATCAAATAAGGAGAAGATAAAAACTATGAAAAAAGATATTTTTGAAAAAAACGTAAAACAGATCACCGAATACATATCCTTGAAAGGCAAGATAATTCCGCGCATTGAGAAAGGACGCGACGAAAAACATACTTTCCTGTTCGGCGTGTACGGTCCCGAGGGTGTGGGACTTATCTCTCCCTGTAACTCTATCGAAGAAGCCGTTCTTGAAATTGAAAAATGCAAAAAAGAAGACGACGCAAACAATTACGAATACAGTCAATTCGACTATCTTGCACGGTGTAGCGTCTTAACCGCTGACGATGATAAACGTGAAATCGTATTCGACGGAACCGGATATATTGACTTGATTTAATTTCAACCAGATAACAAAGAAAGAGCAGAACTGAACGTTCTGCTCTTTCTTTTTATTCTTGCCCTGACAAGATGAAATCAGTTCTTACGCCGAAGATCTGCGCTGTTCGCAAAACAAACTTGACAGATGGCGATTGTTTCATCAAGAGTATTCTCGTCACCGTCGCCCTCGGCATTCTCACCCGCCGCGCAAGTTCCGCCGTCGTCATTCTGTGCTCACGCATAAGCAGGCGCACTCTGTCGGTAAGTCCGTACACAAGATACATCAGACAGTCTCCGACATCTTCTGCTTGTTCGTGCGGTCTACGGTGATGTGACTTGCGCACCCTTTAACGGACAAAGTTTTGCCGCCTATCGTCAAAGATACTTTGTTCGCGTGTTCGTAGCCTATAAGGCTGCACGCTCTCGCAAGCAGGTCAAAAACTTCGGACGGCAAATCCTGACACATCTCATTCAGCGTTAAGACCGCGCGCGCTATTTTTTCGTTACGGTGATATTCTATCACCGATGGTGTACAGTCACAGCGCCCGCCCTCAATATGCTGCCCGCAATGCGGGCAAGTCTCCATTCCGTCCTCAACCTCGATATTCTCATTATTCGTTGCTTCGCTCATTGCTTTATCTCCTTTCAGTCTCGGGTTATGCCGAGATATTTTTCGATTTCGTATTTCGCCGTTTCAAAACCGTAACAGACCGCGCACTTATAGCCGGCAAGCATAAGACGCTCTATCCATTCATCTTGCGATGCAGATGTCTTATTCTTTCCGACCTTCATTTCGATAAACAGCCCGTGAAAGCCGCTTCGCGCCACGGCAAGCATTATGTCGGGCACGCCCGCTTTCACTCCTGCCGCTTTCAGCCGCGCCGCTTCGGTTTTACTGCGTAACCCGCCGTTCGGCACGGCAAACAGATTTTTCAGTTCCGGATGCGCCGCCGCTTCATAAAACGCCCATGTAAACAAGTGCGTCTGCTCGATTTCCTCATTTTTTTTCACTTCATCACCTCATTTCTAACTCGCCCACACGTCGGCAGACCACGCGGGGATATTGCTTTCGTCGTCGGTCTTATACATCACGACCGAGAGATACCAATTCGCATTGTACTCATTCCACCTCGGGAACGCCCTCACAAACTTATATCCCTTGTATCGCTTCTCCCAGAACTCCGCATCGTCAACACGGTCGGCACACCATTTCTCAACCTGTCGCTTTGTCACGCCGCCGTCTTTGATTTTCACTTTCGGTTCTTCAAGATTTCGTGAATAGATTATTCTCTTCTTGCCCGCGCATTGCTTCGAGATATATCGCGCCGCAGCTTCGGGACCGAACGTGTCCGGACGGAATCTGTCGCAGTTTACTCTCTCCCCCTTGTTCCACAGGCTCTCCATCGCCGAGCGAGAAAGTCCGCCCGTGATAAACAGGTGATAGTGATAGTTCGTCTGTCCTTTTTTCTCGCCCGTTTTGTATGTAACTTCTTCTATGGCTATTGCATACTTCAACGGCTCCGTCAGCTTTTCCGCCGTCCGAACAAGGCGCGATAAAGTCTGCTCGATATACTTATTCGGCGCAACACGGCAAAGCGCTTCCGCGTCTTCGATGTGCTGTTCCACTTCGCGCAGTTTTCTTTTTCGCGCGTCGCGCACTCGGCGCACATAGTTTCGAATATTCCGCTGCGCTTCGTCCCAATCTTTCGGTGCCTGTGCCTGCGCATACGTCGGGTGCATCAGGTAGTCCCCGTCGTCGAAGTTGACATTGACAAGCCTGATAAGTTTTTTTATAGCCTGTTGACGGTTATATTTCGCCTGTGCCGCCGAACTCTGCTTCTCTTTCGGTGCGCGCGTCGGCATCGCCCGTCCCGAGCGAAAAACGGGAAAGAAATCCGCTTCGAGCAATCTGCCGCTTACGGTTCTTTTCTCTCTCTGCATTTTCTTTCCCGCCTTTCTTTTTGATTTTATTTCCTTACGCGCCGAACACGGCGAACTTGTTCACGGTGTCGCTCACCGTCTCCATCACGCTGTTGTATAAAGCCGTCTGCAAATACATTCGCCTGTGCCTGATAAGCGTCTCCGTTTTTTCAAACGTGCGTATGACCTGCAACACGTTCTCGTGCTCGATCTCGCTATATACTTCCTTTACGGTCTGCGTCGGCACCTGCCGCCCCTCTATCTTGACAAAGCCCTCATCGGGACGCACAAGCACGTCCGCTATTATTCGCGCAAGTTCCAGCGCGAACGCTCTGTCATCTTCATCAAAGCATTCAATCTGAATATTTTCCGTTACCCTGTTCAGTACCGCCCGAAAGGACGGGACAGGACGGGACGGAGCAGCGCAGCGCGTTTTTTCATCTTCCGTTTTTTCAAAATTCCGCATTTTAAACCACCTCCGCATATCGTCCATTTAATACGATTGATTACAAGGTCGGAATAGAGCCGCCCCGCGGCTCCGTTTCCGCCCCGTATTCAACTGTCAAAGTGCATTATATATAATATGTAGACTTACCTTTCCATACAGAAGAGTGTGCCGTGTGCCTTATCGCACTCATACGGCATTATCCCAACGGTGATATATCCTCCGTCGCCTGTCTCTTCGTTCGCAAGTTCCGCAAGCCTCGATGTCTTGACCTCGAAATTGAGTTTCACTTCAAGCCCCGCTTCCATTCCTGACAACATATTCATAAGTTCATATACTTTCATATTATATATCTCTCCTAAAACGGAAGATCGGAATCATCAGCCGCCGCAAGGTCGGCAAGATATTCGTCCCCGTATTTCTTCTCCTCTGCCGCCGCTCCTCCCGTTTCCGCAGACGCCGCCGCTTCGGGCTTGTCCCGCTTCGATTCTCCGAACTGTATTTCCTCGATAAAGACATCTGTCGTTTTGACCTTTTTATCTCCTATCGTTCGTGTCGCTGTCCGCAGCATGCCGAATATGATTATTGCCGAACCCTTTCGGAAATGCTTTCCGAGAAATTCCGCGCGCTCGCCGAACGCCACGCAGTCAATAAAGTCCGCCGCGCTCTCCGTCGCGTCTTTCGCCCTCGGGCGGTTCACGGCAACCGATACGCGGCTGTATGCTTTTCCGTTGCCGCTCTGCCGCACTTCCGGGTCATACGTCAAACGTCCCATAACAACAACTTTGTTGACGTTCATATCTTCCCGCCTTTCAAGTCAATAAACACTTCGCAGTCCCCGAACTTGACCGCTTCATACTTCGCCAACCGTCCGCGCAGAAACTCCGTCCTCTCTTTTTCCCTCTTCAAAAGCGTGTTCGCTTTTATCTCGCCGAGCGTCGCCGCTATGCCCATATCGCAAAACTCTTCCGCTTTCTTTTCCGCTATATCCGCTTTCGCTTCCGCCCGCGCAAGCCTTTCTTTCAGCATCCTGTTTTTCTCCGTCAGTTCCGCGTTGCGTCTTCTTAACTTGTTATACATCATTTGTCTTCCACCTTTCCGTAAACGCGTCCAATTCTTCCAAATCCGACAAGCACGCGTTCCTGTCCTCGGTCAGTTCATCTATCTGCTTTTCGATAACATTTATTGACCTTTTCAGTTCCGCATATTTTTCCGCTATCATCTCCCTGACAACCTCGGGCATCTTCGGCAGCGCCGCGCACTTTTCAGCCGAAACATTCTTCGGCATACCCTCGATATCCGCTTCTTTTTTCGTCGTTACTCTTATCACCGTCTTTTCACCCTCCGTTTTTTTGCGTTCCGTAAAACTCCGGCAGGCAGGGTCGCTCTTTCCCCCGTCCGTTCCGTCGCAGTCGTCGAAACACGCGCACTCTCCGCATTTTCTGTTCACATAGTCCTCTGTGCGCTCAAACTTTTTGCAGGTGTCGTCACCTTTTCTCCGTACCTCTTCGTCGTCACGGTAACAGTAACCGCCGTTCGAGTTCTCCTCGTCAAATTCGGTTCTGTCGGAACGGAAGTTTTTGCAGTTTTCGCATATCTCGTCTTTGCAGTTTTCGCATATCTCGTCTTTGCAGTTTTCGCATACTTCGTCGCTATCCACGCATTTCTTTTTCTGCGCAAGAACCCCGCCGCAAGCGGGACTGTTCGCAAGCACGTCAAACACACGGTCGTTATAACAAGTCCCGTGCAAGTTTCCGTATATGTCAACGATACCGCGCTCAAAAAACAGGCATTCCGCACATCTGTTTTTCTTATCCTCGCCCGGCACTCCCTCCGCCGCGACTTTCTTTTCAAACTCTTCCGTCATGTCCGCCTCCGCCGCGGGCGGCAAAAGCCCGCTCTTTCTGTATTGATATACCGCCTGTCCGGAGAGTACCCCCCCCTCGTAGAGAATGCGCACTATCTCGCTTTTCGGACAGTCGTTCAAATCCGCAAGTATTCCGACCTGCTTCTTTGAGCTTATCGCATTTTTCCACGACGATATGATTTCATCTTTCGTCATTGCCAATTCCATTTTTTTAATACCTCCAAGCATATATTTAACATAGCTTAATAATTCTTATTACTCGTTTTTTTCTATTTCGTCATACAACGCATCCACACATTCTCGGCATTTAAGATAATCACCACGCCGAATGTATATGAAACGGTTGAACAAAGTACAAAACATCCGATGCCTTTCGTCACGCTCTTTTCTCGAACATTTCTTGCAGTACAGCCCCATAGGAATATCGGCATTCATTTTAACTTGAATTTTCATGCTTCATCGCTCCAATCTATCATCTGCCCGCAAACATCACAGTATGCCTGATTTTCTTCAACTTCCGCCCCACACAGGCAGATATGAGAGACTGCCCCGTCGTAGTATATGTCGGCGACAACTTTTTTCGGCATCTGCTTTTCAGGTGCTTCAATCGCCAGATCGAGGGCAAACATAAATCGTCCGCCTGGCGTACCGTCACCCGCTTCGACAATATCGCCTTCATATAAAGCCCTATCTTCTTTCAGAGTTTGTATCGCTTCTTCATTTGTCATTGTCCTCACCCACCTCTCTTGCAGTTACATGAGCAGTTTTTCTATAAACGGCGCACCCCGCTTTATCCGCTTTTGCGTAGGCTTCGTCAAGACTGTCCGCACGAACGTTTATGCTTATATTTCTCTCTCTTGTATAACCGTTTCCGCAAGAAGGGTATCCCTCTATCGTAAACTCAAACATCTTTATCACTCTCCATTTCTTTTATGCAGTTGTTAATATAACGCATTATTGCAATGCTTGTGTCATAATCAAATGTTGGTTTGCCATACGGATTGCATTCAATTTTTATTTTATTTTTCAACCTCTCTGCAAGTTCTTTAATGACTTCGGCTTTGATTTTACTTGAATCTAACGGCGTTGCATTCCCAACCGCTTTCCCCTCTGCCATACAACTTAATATACAAAGTATCGTGTCACCGTGATAATCACTATGTCCAGCAAACTTTGAAAAGGCTTCTAATAGTGCTTTTCTCCGTGCTTTTGCTACTTCATCTTTCAACTTCTCAATCTCTGTCTGCTGACGGTTGATGAGGTCAAGGGCAAGGTCTCGCAAATGATTAGTACAACTTGTATCATCATAAAGCATACATTTATTACATACGTTTAGTTCATAAATATCCTCATCGTCTTTAATACAGCATTCTAACGCCTTCATAATCTCGTCATCTGTCATTCTTCTGCACGCTCCTTCAACGCCTGCTCCGCTTCCTCGCGGGTGAGAAATACGGTTTTGCCAATCTCCCTAAAATCGTTGTTAAACCTATATGCACAAATACCGTTTTGATATGACGTGCAAACAGGCATACAACAAGCAAATTCATCATCTTTTTTGCAATGACATCTTATATCAGGCTTTTCGAAAATCATTTCTTGCACCTTCGTTTTATCGCGATTAAGCATGAAAAGTGAATCCCCTACCCTGCACGGCAACTTCACCCACGCGTAGCGGTCGGAAAAGTCCTCGCATTTTTCTGCGTACATCGTGTTAAATTCATCGGCATTGTTTGCCCTTGCCATTTCGTAGCAAGCCTTAAAATGAATACAATCTCTACAATTCATCTTCTGCTTTCACGCTCCGATCTGCTTCGCAACCGCCGAAAGTGCAGCGGAAAACTTGCCCGCCAATTCGGGATTCTTTTCTCTGACCTTACCTATTGTTTCTTTTATTTTCGCCGCAGTCTCTTGCAGGTTTTCAAAAAGCGCCTTGAAGAGCATCGCGTCAGCGTCGTTCAGTTCCGCTTTCTTTCTCAACGCTTCCGCTTCGTTTCGCGCTTCCGTAACCTTTCTTTCCGCCTCCGCTTTTGCGGCTATCAAAGTCTCGATCTCCTGTTTTCTTTTCTCTTCCGCTGCCGCCGCATTCTTCCGCACTTCCGCTTCCGCTTCGCTGCGTAGTCTGTCAAGCATTTCTTTCGGTATCTTCGGATTCTTTTTCAGTTCCTTTATCTTCGCTTCAAGGTCTGCCGTCGCCTTTACGTTCGCGTCGGCTTTTGCTGCCGCTTCGGCTATTTCATCATTCTTCTTCTGCAAAAGTTCTTCAAGCTCCGCAACGCGTTCTTCCGCGTCCGATACCTTTGCTTCCGCCGCAGCCGCTTCAAGGGCTTCTTTTTCCGCTTCTTCGGCGCGTTTCAAAGCCTCGTCACGCTCCTTGATAACCCTGTCAAGTTCCCTCACGGAAATATTCTCAACGTCGTGTTCTTCCGCGAACTCTTCGCGCTCCTCTTCGGGCACCGCAAGCAGCCGCAAAGCCTTGGTATAACTCAAATTCCCAAACGTTTGGGAATTTGAAACAGCCGCGCCGAACAGCGTAAACTGCTTGTCGCCATACTCCTCAAAAAGCTTCATAAAATTGTTTGCCGAACTCTGCGAAAATTCAACCTTTTCGCGGAGCCACGTTCCCCACTCGCCGTGGGGTAAAAGGTCTTTCGCCTCCGCAAGGCGCCGCCCTATCTCGACCGCATACCCGAGCATTACGGACTGTGCCGAGGACACAAGGCTTTTTATCTCGTTTGTCACGACCTCGATATTGCGCCCGCCCTTTTCAATAATGTTATCCATTCGCTGCCACCTTCCGTTTTCTGATTTTCTTTATGTTCTGTTTAACAAATTCAAGCCATTGTTCTTCAAACGCTCTTACTTCCGGCGTTCTTGCGCAGTTTCCTTTACCTCGGTTTTGTTTCACAATGCAGTTTTTTTCGTCAAGTTCAAGCGTGTAAAACGGCTTGTCCGGTTCGGATACTTTGCGAACAAAGAATATATCCGTCTCACCGTTCGCAACGCTCTCCGCATAAGTCGCCACGCAATGATGCAGGCATTTCCCCTCATTTTTCAGTTCATCAACCGAAGCAGCGGGGCGTATCATCAAAACGCCGTTGCTGCTTACAAGTGCTGCAAGAATTTTCGCACGTTCCGAAATGCGTTTACTTCTTTCCGCATCTTTTTCACGCTCTTTTTCTTCTTCCCGCCTTCTGTCTTCCTTAACAAGTCGGTCATGTTCTTTTTTCAGATCCTTCGGAAAAAAGGTATCCTTATCTACGGAGATATTCAGTTTGTCACACAACTTATAGTAGTCCCGGAGCATTCCCGCATAACTTCCGAGTGTTTCTTTGCTCTTTTCCTTGCTTTGCAGTTTTCGGAGATAATTTACTACGGTTTTTACGTTTGTGCCGTATTTGCTTATTTCGATAAGTTCACGGTCGAAAAAGCCGATCTGTTCCGCGTCATCAAACGTCAGCCCGAACGGTTTTAATTTTTGATAGCGCAGTAAGTCGGGCGAATCGTACTCACGTTTAATGACTTCCGCATATTCGGGTCTTGACAAGCCGAGCATCTTGTGCGGCTTTGTTTGTTTGAAGTCAATGCCTGTAACGCGCGACGAATATCTGAAATCCGTGTTATTGTACGAATAAGATGCGGGAGAAGCATTTCTCTCGAAAAATGACGACATAAGGATTGACGCGCCTGTATCTATAAGCCCCTCCACAGTCTTATGCCTCTGCCAAAGTTTCATATATGTGACGGGGAACGCATCGTCTTTCGCGTTGTTCAAATATTTATTCAGCCGGCAATTCTCAAAAGGCGTTCCGTTCAGTATTTTTTTGTCCGGAACAACAGCCGAAGAAAAGCCTTTGCCGATGCAGTCCTCGCTCCTTGACCGCTTTTCCCAATATCCCAACAGTATTACACGGGAATAATACATACCTCTTTTTTCATAACCGACAAGGCGCGTGCATTTCTTTTTCTCGAAGACATAAGCTTCATAGGGGGTATATTCATTGAACGCTATACCGTCTTTATTTACAGATCTGCTGCACAGCCAAAAAATAAGGGCAAGACAGTTCTTAACGATTCGGAGCGTCAGTATTTTTTCATTGTTGATATAATAATTCGGGTAAGCTACAAAATCCGAAACGTGAATAAAATCAACTTTCTTACCGCATTCCGGACATATTGCCGCACTTCCCGAATATATCGCCTCACTGCCAACCAAACAGCCGAAATTACTACGCGAATACCTATGGCAGCCGTCTGTCTCAACGCGGTCAAGCAAAAATGTTTCCCCGCAGGCGGAACAGGTGCATTTGCACATCTTTTCACCGATGCCTGACAGCGGATTTATGTACACTCCTGCGCGGTACACAACCGCATCGGCGGTCAGAAACTCCTTTGCGATTATTTTTTTCTCTTTTTCTGTCGGTTCTGACGGCAGAAGTTTTTCGAAATTCAGCTCTTCCACGCCCGATACCTCTTATATGAAATCGTCGAGATTTACAAACCCGCCGTCATGCTTTTCCTCTTGCTTCGGCAGTCCGTAAAACTCCCTCAATATTCTGTCCGCTTCCTGCGGCGGGCAGAACCCGACAGAGCCGTGACGGTTCTTGTCCGCGAATGCTTTGATTTTCTTTTCCGCTTCTGAAATAGACATTTGCTCGATGTCAAGATCTCGGGATATAATATCCTCGATGTGCGGTTCGTTCGCTATCATGTCTTTCAGTTGCTCCCCGACGCACCACGCCGGAGAGTTCTTCGCAACTTTTTCCTGCTGCGCTTCGATTTTTTCTTTTGCTTTCATTTTTATTACCACCTTTATATATTCACGGCAACATATTTCGTCCGCCGCAAAACATTATTCTTATATCGCCATACCCCCACGCGGACACTCTGCGCTTTCACTCCGAGCATTTGCGCAAGTTCTTCCGCCGTGTCAGCCACGGCAACAGGCAATTCGAACTTATCTGCCGTAACAGCCATATATACTGTCATTTTATACCACCTTTATAAAAATTACAGTCGTTCTGCATTGCCGCAAGTAGATTCCATGTTCGTTATAGCCCGGATATCTTTTCGACAGTACATCATTATTGCATGGTCGTGCGCGAAAATAAAAAAGTTTCGGCACTCCCAGCATTGGATTCCTCGACGGGTAAACTCACGTTTGCGAAGTCCGAGTTTTGCCGCCCGCGTCTCAATCGACTTAACACGGCGGTCGAGAATGTCCGCTATCTCGGAATTAGAATAATTTCTGTAATTCGCGATAAGCCATTCGTCTTCTTTGCGGGACCATCTTCCCACATTCACGGTTACCACCTCTTTTATTTGTTATCTGCAAACAATACAGGAAACTATGTACAGCGCAATCAATGCGAAGGTAAGAAGAACATCGCGTTTTTGAATTTTCCGCATTTTCTTTTCTCCTTTCAGCTGAATGATCCTGTCACGGTCAATTTTTCTACGTTCAGAAAATACTGCTTCTCGCCGAGACAGACATCTTTAAGAGGACAGGCGATTTCAGAACAGACGTTGCCGATGTAATCGGAGTGAGGACGGCAAAGCGATTGAATCTCTATCAGCGTTGCCGGCAGGCTCTTTCTTCGTCCGTCTCCGTCCATTGCCACATGGAACATTACAGGTAATATCCCGTATGTGTTGAAAAATTTCGCAACGCCTTCTTCTGCGTATGTTTGTTTGAAATCCTCAAACATCTTCGCTCTGTTATGCGTGGAGACAAGTCGTCCGTTTACCGATATATAAACGTGCTCGGGAGAAGCGAAAATAAGATAGTTAAGTGTCATACTGTTGCCGCCTCCTCTTCGCGTTTACGTTTCCACTCTTCAAAACGACGGTTATTTTCCGGGTCTTCGAAAAATTTCAATATCATTGGTTCAAGCGTTCTCATGAGAGGGCGAAAAGCAATCTTCGAAGCCTTTTCGAGATCTACGTCTGTGACGGGTGTACTGCGGAAGTCAATCTTCTTGTCTTTTTTCAGCTCGACCGTCTTTGTCTCTGGTTGATTATAGCACACATCAATTTAATTGTCAATACTTTTTATGTAAGTTTTTTTTCTTTTGGTGTAAAATCCTATTGCAAAACACAGTTTTATATGCTATACTCATACTATAATATTTTTTTAGAGGGAAGAAAATGAAAAAAATCAACGAAAGAATCAAAGAACGTCGAACAGTTCTCGGATTGACCTTACTTGATATCGCTGAACAACTTGGTGTTCGCGAAGCGACGGTTCAGCGGTATGAGAGTGGAAAGATAGAAAATTTGAAATATGACACCATAATAAATCTATCTAAAATATTGAAGTGTTCCCCTGCATATTTATTAGGGTTTGATGATAGCCCTGATTATGATAATGGTGAAAAATTTTCCCAAAAAGAAAAGGCTGTAATGCTTGCATATCGGAAGCACCCCACGATGCAAGATGCGGTTGATACTTTGCTCGGCATAGAAAAACAGCCGGAGAAAAAACTTTCTCCGACCGTTTCGGATATAAAGCCAAAAACATATATCGTAAGAACAGCAGGACGCGGCGAGGGCGTCAAGGATGTCGAAATGACAGCGGAAGAAATCGAGTTCTACAAGAATCTTCCCGACGTCGATGAAACAGACCTTTAATAATACCCTTTTATCATTCTGATATATCCGCGGAACTGGGCAACAAGGCGGTGTCTTTCCGCGGTAAAGTCTAATTCATTCCACCATTGATACCACGACTGTAAATAACGCAGTCTTCTGTTTGCAACCGCTCGGCTGACGTCGCATAGATGCATTATCTGCTCTGCCGACGTGACCCCGAGGGCTTCGAGAATGCACAAAGGAGCGAGTAACCGCTCCGCAAAAGCATTCGCTTCGCGTTCCTCGACCGCCGAAAAGACAGATCTTTCTATTTCTTCTGTCTTGCAAGCCTCGATATGTCCGAGCATTATGTGTCCGAGTTCGTGCGCGATAGTGAATCTCTTTCTGCGTCGCAAGCCTTTTCTCTTGATAAAGATATACGTTTTTCCCTCGTGTACCTGACAGCAGCCTTCGCGCATATCTTCGTCAGGTAGGTATTTGATTTTTATTCCTCGCGACTGACACAAGCCTACCATATTTATCGGCAGCTCGCTTATCCCTGATTCGAACAGCACCTGAAATACGATCTTACTTAACTTGTCATAGTCCGGGTCTCTCATTTTTACAAAATCCTCTCTTTTCTTTTATTTTTTGCACGGGCTATGCAATTATAACAAAAAAGAGAGCTTAAAAGAAACTGAACTATTTTCCGTAGGAGTAATTTTTATGAAAAAAGAAATAAAGGAAGAACCAAAAAAGAAAGCGGTCGTTTATGCCCGATATTCGAGCCACAGGCAGGGAGAACAGAGCATTGAGGGACAGCTTGCGGAAGCGTATAAGTACGCCGCTGCGCACGGTATCAAGATTATACACGAATATATCGACCGTGCGATGACAGGGCGAAACGACAACCGCGAACAATTTCAAAAAATGCTTCGAGATACAGCAAAGAAGCAGTTTGAGACGATCATATTATGGAAAATCGACCGTTTCGGACGCAACAGAGAAGAAATAGCCTTTAATAAATACCGCTGTAAGAAAAACGGCGTCAAAGTTGTTTACGTCGCGGAAAGCATTCCCGACAGCCCCGAGGGGGTCATCCTCGAAAGTGTGCTTGAAGGCATGGCGGAATATTACAGTCTGCAATTATCGCAAAATATACGACGCGGACAGCGGGCAAGTGCGGAGAAATGTCAATGCACGGGCGGCAACCGTCCGCTCGGGTATCGAACCGACCCGAAAACCAAGAAATTTGTTATTGACGAAGAGACTGCGCCGACAGTTAAGATGATATTCGAGATGTACGCGAACGGAATGCCGCTTGCCGATATAATAAGAACGGTGAACAATAAGGGGTTGCGAACGCTTCGAGGCAACAAATTCAACAAAAACAGTTTTAAGCGTCTTTTGAAAAACGAAAAATATATCGGCGTATACAAATATAAAGACGATATAGTTGTTGAGGGCGGAATACCCGCCATTATTGATAAAGAAACATTCGAGAGGGTACAGGAGATGTTAAAAAAGAATCAGGCGGCAAGATCCGCAAAAGGAAAGAAAGCAGATTTTTTACTTTCAGATAAGATTTTTTGCGGGAGATGCGGCGAACCGATGATAGGGGAGAGCGGCGTCGGCAAGACCGGCAAGGTTTACTATTACTACACTTGCACCGACAGAAAAAACAAAAAACAGGCTTGCAAAAAGAAGCCTGTTCCGAAAGATAAGATTGAAAAACTCGTAATTGACAAAATCGCGGAGATACTGCACAATGAAGATCTCCTCGATATGATTATTGATAAAGTATATGCCGTGTACCGCGAGGAGCACAATAACGACGAAGAGCGAATCATGCTCAACAAAAAACTTGCGGAGATACATCTTGCGCAGGAAAACATTCTGAAAGCGATCGAGCAGGGAATAAGCAGTCCGTTATTCAAGGACAGAACAGCCGAACTGACAGCGCAGCAGTCAGAAATAGAAAGCGAACTCGCGTCCATTGAAGCGCAAGAAAAAATACAGTTGACAAAAGAGCATATACGTTTCTTCCTTGAAGATCTCGCTTCAAAGGATATTGACGATACGGACGTACAAAAGAAACTTATAGATACGTTTCTTAATGCCGTTTTTGTCTATGACGAAAGTGTTACATTTGCATTCAATTACTCCAATAACGGAGAAAAAGTCACCCTCTCCGAAGTTGATAATATCAACGGTTCAGGTGACTTTTTCGAGTGTGGTTACGATGGTGGAGAATTGCGCCCGTCACTCGAACTCTTTATAGTCTACAAGAATGTATTCTTAACCACGTCCGCATTGCGATGATTTTATTTTTTCAAAAACGCTTCGACCGCTTCTCTTACGATCTGCGCCTGAGAAATACCCTCGCGGACGCACTTTGTCTTAAACTCTTCGACCATTGCCTTTGGTAGGCAAACTGTTATTGTGCCGTATGTCTTTGCGTTGTAGCGTCTTTTGACCGCAGAAGACGTCTTTGTTTTACGCTTCTTCTCTTCTTCCATTTCGCCACCCCCAAACTGTTCTGAATATATCCACAACGAGAATTGTAAGATTGAGAATTATACCGATTTTAAGCAGCGTTGTCATGCCGTAATATGCAGAAAGCATAAGCAGTATAAACATGGAAAATAAATTATTTCTTTTTCCCACTTGAAAAACCTCCTTATTTGTGTTATAATACTATTGCCCCTTAAGGGGGCGGGGCTTTCGCCCCGCTTTGCCTACCACTTTCGGATGAGTGTTATCAAAGAGATTATTGCGGTAATGACCTTGATAATGAACTCTGCTATCTCAAAAGCGGTAGGCTTTTCTTTTCGCTTTTTCATTTTTAACACCTCCTTTGTTCTTTATGTATATATTATACCATACTTTCAGAAGTATGTCAATAGGTTTTAAGTGAACAATT
>ERZ1034928.625-NODE-625-length-15281-cov-3.516222_pt1 | contig 15281 bp, 11 predicted proteins | sample MGYA00520627_ERZ1034928 | MGnify/ENA primary metagenome ERZ1034928 (study PRJEB33766, sample SAMN09781755) | gut metagenome | biome: gut microbiome | host: Homo sapiens | place: Madagascar | study: EMG produced TPA metagenomics assembly of the PRJNA485056 data set... | reverse complement strand
TGCTTTGGGCGTAGTATAATTTAATCACTGACAATCTTCAGCTCCATAGCAAAACCATATCGGCAGGTGATACCGTGAATCTGAACGACTTACTCTTGGAGGGTTCCTCCGTTGACTACAAAGAGGCACTGGAAATCAAAAAGCCGCGCAGCTGGCTGAAATCCGTTTCTGCTTTTGCCAACAGCTTTGGCGGGCATATCGTGTTTGGTGTCCGCGATAACCCGCGCGAAGTATGCGGTCTGGATAATCCTCAAGAAGTCATCAGCAAAATCACGGAGCTCATCAAAGCGCGTATTGACCCGACGCCCCGGTATCAGCTTCACGCTTTTGCCGAAGACGATAAAATCTGCATTGATTTAGAGATTCAGAACGGCCCTGCCTATCCATACTACTACCGCTTCGAGGGTGTCTGCGTCGCCTACATCCGCAATGGTGATCAGTCGGAAGAAGCCTCTCGTCAGCAGCTAAGCGCCCTGATTCTCAAGGGCATGAATAAGACTTTCGACGCCTTACCGTCACCTTATTACATGGGAGATGTCAGCTTTACACTGTTAGCTGCTACCTTCAAGAACACACTTAAAGAAGACTTCCAACCCAACAAGGATCTACTTTCCACCGCCCTTGTCACCGAGGATGGACAGATTACAAACGGTGGTTTGCTGTTATGCGACCAAGGCGTGTTGCCGCAGTCGCGTATATTCTGCACCCGCTGGAAAGGCACGCACAAGGGCAATATTGATGCCGATGCGCTGGACGACAAAGAATATCAAGGGGCCAGCTTGATTTCTCTGCTGCAAAACGCAGAGGATTTCATCCGCAACAACAGCAAAAACCCGTGGAGCATCCGCGGCATGACACGCGAGGAACGCAGTGACTACCCCTACAAGGCGGTTCGTGAAGTTCTGGTAAATGCACTGATTCACCGCGATTATCAGGTGCTCGGCTCGGAAATACACATCGAAATGTTCGATGACCGTATGGAGATTTCTTCGCCGGGCGGCATGGCCAACGGCCGCCGCATCCAAGACATGGATCTGCGGCACATTCCCTCCATGCGGCGTAACCAAGTGATTTCGGATGTATTCTCCCGCCTGCACTACATGGAACGGCGCGGCAGCGGCATTGACCGTATTATGACTTCCTACGCCGAATGCGCCCAAAAACCTGTGTTCTACTCCGACAGCACATTTTTCCTTGTGACGCTTCCCAACCGAAGCGTCGCAGCCCCCGCACAACTTTCTATGGAATCCGAAAACGTGGAAACCTCCACGAAAAACATGGAAACTGCCACCCAAAACGTGGAAACCTCTACACAGAATGTGGAAACTTCCACATTTTCTACTCCTATTGAAAAGCTGGAACGCGACCTATCCAAGCTGCGGATGCAGACATCCACAAAGGAAAAGGTTCTGGAATTGTTCCGCCGCTATGGGTATGAATACGAGTTTCGCACAAGTCATGTCGCGGATATGTTCCACGTCAAGAACAGCCGCGCCAATCTCGTTATCCGGGAGTTGACTGCCGCCGGGATTCTTGAATCGCCCCATTACGGCACCTACCGCTTTTTCAAAACAGAATAAATGCCAGAGAGCATCACCCTCGTTCAAAATCGAGTGTGATGCTCTTATCAAGTTATTCGGCGTTCATAGCAGTTGCCACTCGCTTCTTAGACGCAATCGCAGCAACCGTGCAGAATTCCTCTTAATGGAAATACACGCCCGTACCGCCGGGAACTTCATAAATTTTTCTATCAACTTCGACCCAGCAAGATGCTGCGTTGGGGTTGAAACAGTATTCGCCATCGACTGTAAATTGCAGCCGCGTCGCATTTTCCATTGCATCAACAATTTCGATGTTTGTAGCAAACCAGATATCCTTACGGCCCCCCACCATTTGGCAGAACTTTTCCATCACTTCCCAGCCGTTTTGTTCGGGCAGCTCATAACTATGGCCCCAGACATACAGTAAATAGAGGCGGTTCGTTTTATTCAGCTGCACAAATTTTTCGCCCAATTCCAGCAAATTGCGGCGGTGGTGGCAAGTAGGATTCCATTCCCCAAAATTCTGCGGGATGGCAAAATCATAGGTGTCGTGGGTGGTGCGGGCGTAGCGAATTCCCAGCGCAGGAAGCATATCAATGATTTCTTGATTGTAGCTTCCGTTTGGGTAGGCCAGTCCCCGAACAGGATAACCACATAGCTGTTCCAACGCGCGGCGGTCCTCCAAGATTTGCAGTGCGGTTTGTGCAAGAGGTAAGCGGGAAACTGTAGGATGCGTCACTGTATGGCAGGCAATCTCATGGCCCTTGTACAGTTCTGAATACTCACTCTGATTGATACGGTCATTATTATGCACACCAGAATTCAAGTTGAAAGTTCCCCGAATGCCATATTGATTGAACATTTCGACCAAACGGCGATCCTCCAGTCGTCCGTCGTCAAAGCTCATAGTCAGAGCCTTATGTTTGCCACCGGGAAAGCATATGTATATATTTTTCAAATCGTTCATAATTCTTACAGCGCTCCTTACATTCATTTTTCTAGACAGGCTTGATAGGCGGTATTACATATTCTGTATAAACGAAGACGATATAATCTCGTGAAAGATTCTCACTCCGACAGCAATGAGGGATAGCTGTGGAATTTTCAAAGCTTACTTTTTTCCCAGTAACCTGCCACTCTGCGCCCGGCTTCTTCGCCTACCTCATTGTAGGCAGGCTGCAAATAGTGAAAGCAATCTTTCATCAGACCCTTGGCTGCGAACGTCTTGAAGCGACGACTGACCATAATGATGTCATCATAATCAGCAGCCAATTCCTCCTGTGCTTGCTGAATAGGAACATACAGTTCTGGTGCATCACGCTGATTGCCAATTTGAACGAGGAAACAGGTTTCCAGCTCGGCACTTACCAAAAATGTATGGATAACGCGATCTGTATTCAGCTTATACGTTGTTTTCTCTGTGTGCAAATCACCGTCAGTACAGCCTTGGCACCAGAGCATTGCGCTGTGTCGGATATGATAGCCATTTTCTTCCAGAAAGCTGCGGGCTTTATGAGTACGACGGACAGCGTCCTCAAAAAAAGGTGTGCCGGGCAGCCACTCTGCGATGGAAGAACCTCCCTTAGCGCAGGATACTCCCACAACTGCAATTCCGGTCCGTGCGGTACAGGCATTTACAAAGGAAGAAACCATTGACCCTGTTTTCATGCCCGGTTCATTGACACCTGCAGGGTCATTCTCATTCACTCCAAAGGGTTCGGCTAAAGGATGCAGATGCACAGGATCCGTAATAGCACGGTACTCATATCCCATACCGCGAGGAACAGCAGGGGCAAGGGAGGCATCTCCACGCCCGGCCATGTTGCTTTGCCCCATAAAAAGAATAAGATCAGCCAGCTGCGTATCTCGCATCATATACCTCCTTTTCCCTATATAAAATTTACAGCTTTTTATACTGCACCGTACAGCGGAACTGTATTTAGGTAGTCGTCCAATAGGTGTGGAACACTTCTTTTACCGTATCATAGGCCTCTTTGGGGCGGCGATACTCATCCACAACGCCTTTATTGTTATGGCAACGTGCGCGTGTCGGGAACCACTCTTCCTCCGTCACGCGGCAATCTGCAAATTGCCAAACAAAAAGTCCGCTGATTTTCGGGTCGGTCATGTATACTTCCAGATTTTCCCGTAGGATATCGCTTTGGCGCTCCTCGCTCCACTTACAGCGGGCGCGGTCACGATAGCCATACAGCGCCGCTGCACCGACTTCACTGACAATAATCGGCTTATCGGCACCGCCCGCCTTTTCAATCCAATCCAGTTCCTCCTGATTTCGCTGCGCCGGATCTACATCTTGGTACCAGCCGGAGTACATATTAAAGGAAACCACATCGGGCATATCTAGACAAATATCCGTAAAGTGGCGGCAGGTTGCACTGGTCACAGGCCGCGTTCTGTCCATAGCACGAATCTGTGCATACTGCTTGCTGTACATTTCCCGCCCTTCCGGGGTTTCGCTGGCACACTCGTTCAAAATGCCCCAGATAAAAATGGCCGGATGATTATAGTGGTTGTCGATCATCTCTTGGATGCAGTCATGGCACTGTTCCTCAAAGTGCGGGTTTTGCATACGCGGCAGGGTAAAACCGCGTGCGTGGTTTTCTTCCCACACCAGCATACCGCGCTCATCGCACAAATCCAGAAAGCGCTCATCGTTGGGGTAGTGGCAGGTGCGCACAGCGTTTGCCCCGGCGTTTTCCATCAAGTCCATATCCTGCATCATCAACTGCAACGGCATGGCACAGCCCACTGTTGCATAATCCTCGTGCCGATTAAACCCTTTCACGAAAATGGGTTCACCGTTCATATAGATGCGGTTCCCCTGTACCCGGATTTCGCGGAAGCCCACACGATCAATCAGGTCATCCAGTAGCTGCCCCTCCACACGCAAATATGCGGTCAGGTAGTACAGCGCCGGGTTTTTATGGGACCACGGCTCCACGGCCTTGCAAGTGCCGCGAATTACCACAGTCTTGTCCTCGCCGCTTTTTACGGTTATGGTTTCCGGCTTTGCGTCATCCAGCAAATTCTCGGTGCTGTCTGCTGCGTATCGGTTGTCACGATTTAGGCACGCACACACTTCGCAGACAATGTCACGGTCCGAGCAATTTTCAACGGTAATTTCAATTTCAGCCTGCCATGCCTGTCCTGTATATTTAGGGGTGAAATGAATCTGCTTCAAGTACACATCCGGCACGATTTCTGCGGAGACAGGCCGGGTGATGCCGCCATAGGTATAGTAATCATTCGGCACATGAAGCGCAGAGTGTTCCCCAAAAGTATTGTCCACATTGACATTCATCGTATGGAAACCCGCCGCAACGTCCGGGATCACCGCTGCGAAGGGAGTAAATGCATTATAGTGGTGCGCGGTCTGCTTTCCGTCCCAGTAGACATCGCCCGAGTGGCTGACACCTTTAAACATAAGCCGGATGTTTCCGGGTTCGGTAAGGGTGACTTCCCGGCTGTAGGTCACATGGCCGCGGAAATTCAGAAAGTCTGTGTGCTGTTCAAAGCATCCGGGAACAGGCATTTTGTATCGCTCCGGCTTTCCCTCTGCCGTAAAATCCCATGCGCCGTCCAGCGTCTTGCATTTGCGGATAAAATGTGTTTCAAACAGTCTGTCCATCGTTTGTTTTCTCCTTGTCAATCTGAACATTTTCCATTGTCAATCCTTCCACGTCGCTGCAGGTCATAGCATCCGCTGCGATGAGGTGGATGTTCTTCAGTGTGACGTTTTGCAGTTTCTGCTCCGGCAGACCCTTGATTTGCACGCCAAGTCCTCGACTCGTTCCCGTCACATTTTCAATGACAATATCGTCAAATATCGGTGCCGTGTTCGTTTTGGGCTGTACGGTACTGGATTCATAAAACATATTGATTTGGATAGCTTGATCCGTCACATCATGGATCGCGATATTGCGAACCTCCACATTTTTCACATAGCCCCCGCGCCCGCGCATAGACTTGAGACGGATTCCCTGCATGGTATTCCGAATATCACAATCTTCCATCAGAATATTTTCTACACCGCCGGACATCGCACTGCCAATCACAACGCCACCGTGGCCACCGTTCATCACGCATTTGCGAATCGTTATATTGCGGCAGGTTTTTCCCACACGCCAGCCATCCTCATTCAAGCCGGAATTGATGGCAATGCAGTCATCTCCCGTGCTGAAACAGCAATCCTCGATAAGAACATCCTCGCAGGAGTCCGGGTTCAGACCGTCCGTGTTATGCCCGTTCGTATCCACCGTCACGTTTCGAACAACAACATTTTTGCAGTATACCGGGTGGATCGTCCATTGCGGGCCATCTTGGATGGTAAAATCGCTGAGCGCAACATCCTTGCAGTTGATAAACTGAATAAAGGAAGGGCGCAGTGCAGCCTTTTGCGTGCCATAAACGCGCTGATTTACCGGCGTCTTCTCGCTGGCTGCACGGTACAGCGCATCTGCAGCAGGCTGTTGAAGCTGCTTCCATCCCCACCAAGAAGGACCATTGCCGTAGAGTGTTCCCGCGCCGGAAATACTGATATCCTCGACATCTTTGGCATAAATCAGCGGGGAGTAGTTGTAGCACTCCGTTCCTTCCCAGCGGGTAAATACCACGGGGAGATAATCATCGGGTTTATCACTGAAAATCAGCTTTGCACCCTTTTCTAACACCAGATGAATATGATCCGTCAGATGAAGCGGGCCGGTTTTCCAATCTCCCGCGCCAACCACCACGGAACCGCCACCCTGCGCAGCACAGACATTGATTGCCTTCTGAATGGCCTTTTCCGCAGACGACTTATAATTTTCTGCGTATATAGTCGTTTCTACCATAGTTTTTGTGTACTCTCTTTCTAAATTAACAGGAAAAGACAGGCAGAACCTATGTATCCTGCCTGTCTTTCCAGCTTTGTTATCAGCTGTTCATTTCCGTAAGAATCTGATCCATATTCAATGCGGCAGCCTGATCCTTGTAGCTCTGCAAGCCGTCTTCGACAGAGACATTGCCCGTAACGATTTCAGCAACCGTATTTTCCAGCAGCGTAGTCAAATCGGCAGATACACTGTTGTAGGTAGCAGAAACCGGCTGGAAGTACTGCTCCTTAGCGCAAGCATCCGTTACTGCCAAAGAATCCGTATAAGCGGGGGCGTAATCCATCTTCTTATCATTCAAAGTCAAGTCAGTGATTCGGGAAGAAGGCAGAATATAGGCTTTGTTCAGCGTCACATTGGGGTCGGATAAGCTGGGAAGCATTTTCACATGGTCGTCGTCCTGCGTCCAGTGTACACCTTCCACGCCGAACTCAAACAGAACCTGACCCTCGCCGCCGTCATGCATATAGTTGATGAAATACTTGAAGACCTGCGCAATTTTTTCATCCGACAGGCGGCCATTGATAACATGTACAGTCGGAGTCGAAGACAGGTAGTCGGCACCCTGAATGGCAGGGATGCAGATAACTTCGGCATCCGGAACATTCTTCTGCAGCTGCTCCGTCAGCTGTTGGCCCCAGTTGCCGGTCCAGTAGCAGAAAGCTCCCGTGTGGCCGGAGTTCCATGCATCGCGTGCAGTGGCGGTCGTATTGGTGATGGCTTCCATATCCAGCAGGCCCTCTTTATAAGCATCCTGCATGTTCTGCAGCGCCGTCACCATTTCCGGCTGCTGCATGCCATCGACCCACTTACCATCGATCTTCTCGAATCCGCAGTAGGCACCTTGATAAAAGTCGGGAATATACATGCTGGTCACAAGGCCGGGGGCAGTGTACGGGACCTGGCATTCAGGAATGTTCTCCTTGAACTGCTCTAAAACATTGATGAACTCGTCATAGGTAGTAGGAACTTCCAGGCCCAAACGATCCAGCCAGTCTTTACGCATATAGGTGCCGCAAGCCTGCGGGACCTCTTTGGGAATACCGTAAATGCGGCCCTTGTAGGAAACCTGCTCCCACAGCTTTTCGTCCACCAGCTCATACAGGCCTGACTCATGGACCAGATCCGTCAGGTCGGCAATGGCACCCTCGGCAATATATTTGCTGTAATAGGTCGAGGACAAGTCAAACACATCGGGAACCGTATCGGCGGCGTAGTCCATCTCGATTTTGGAGTTGTACTCATTGCCGGTCACATAGGTATGTTCCAGCTTGATGCCCGTCAGGCGCTCGTATTCGGCATCCCACTGCTCCTGACCGTTTTCGGGCAGCATGCCATCATGCGAGCACCAAGAGATCGATTCCGGCTTTTCGATGCTGGCATAATCGAGCGGGGCGGATGCTTCTGCCGTGCTGGAAGCCGCAGTAGAGGTCTGGCTTTCAGATTCGGCCACAGACGAGCTTTCGGCACCACCGCAGGCTGCCAAGCTCATTACCATTGTGGTTCCCAGTGCAAGGGACACGGCCTTTTTGATTGTTTCTTTCATTGGTTTTCCTCCTAGTTTTATAATATTCATTATACCGATTTTTGCAAGAAGAATCGGTGTAATTTACCCTTTCACAGCACCCAGCGTGATGCCCTTTGTAAAGTATTTCTGGATAAAGGGATACACCAGCATAAACGGAATGATGACGATAAAAATCGTTGCCGATTTCAGCATATTGGCACCAAGGCTTACACTGCTGCTTGCCACGGACAGTGCATCCTCCAAAATCAATGCGCGAATCTTGACTTGGAAGTTCTGCATATTCAAATCCGTAATATACAGAATGAAGTGCATATAGTCGTTCCACATAGCAACGGCAATAAAGAGGCCAACACTTGCCAGTGCCGGTTTTGAAAGCGGCAGCGCGATTCGATAGAAGCACCCGAACTTGCTGCATCCATCAATGGTTGCGGCCTCGAACAGCGCTTTCGGCAGTCCGTCAAAAAAGCTGCGCATCAAAATCGTATTGTATGCCGTCACGCAGGCCGGCAGGATTACGGCCAGCAGATGATTCATCAAGCCCAGCGTCTTGTACGTCAAGTAAGTGGCAATCATACCGCCGTTGAACATCATCGTAATCAGAACGACCTTGCCAAAGAATGCATGGCCGGGCATATCCTTCTGCGTAAGCGCGTAGGCGCCCAGCGTTGTGATTGCCAGACCAATTACCGTACCGGCAATCGTGGTAAACACGGACACAAGGAACGGGCGATACAGTGACACATTGCTCAGAATAACCTTGTAGCCGTCCAGCGACCACTCTTTCGGCCACATACGTGCGCCGACGCTGGTGGGATCAATCGAATCCACAAAGATTTTCCAGAGCGGCACCAGCATGGCAACCATCAGCAACGTCAAGAACGTATAGTCAAAAATCAGAAAGATGGCGCGTGCGCGATAGCCCTTTTTAAACGAAAACTTGTCCTGCATCAGACTGCCTCCTCTCCTGTCACGGCCTTGCTCAGTTTATTGCCTGCCAATACAAACACAATGGAGACAACCGACTTAAACAAACCCGCCGCAGTGGAAATACCATACTGGGAGTTCGTAATACCCATGCGATACACATAAGTCTCCAAAACATCCGAGACATTGACAACCATAGAATTCTGCAGCACCCATACCGGGTCAAACAGGTTCAAAATTTTGGCCAGATTCAGAATAAATACTACGAAAATTGTGCCGGAAATAGCGGGAAGCGTAATGTGGATAACGCGCTGAAGTCGATTAGCACCATCCATAATAGCAGCTTCGTGCTGCTCCATATCAACGCCGGACAGCGCCGACACATAAATAATTGCGCCCCAGCCGATTTCTTTCCAGAAGGATATAATGTAAAGCCACGGTCTCCACCATGACTTATCCGCCAAAAAGTAAATCGGCGTTCCGCCAAAGGCCTCGATTGCCATATTCAGCATACCGGACTTCGGGGAGAGGAACATGGTAAAGATAGATGCCACAACAACCCATGACATAAAGTGGGGGATATATACGATTGTCTGTGTGATTTTCTTAAACCAAACGGTACGAATTTCATCCAGCAGAAGCGCCAATCCAATGCTGCCAAGCGTGACAACCAACAGGCGGATCGTACTGATTTGCAGTGTGTTCTTAAACGCCTGCCAGAAGCCCGCCGATGCGAACAACTGTTTAAAATTATCGAGTCCCACAAAGGAAAGGCCCTTGCGGAACGGGCTGTAATCGGTGAATGCGTAGAGGATGCCGACCATCGGCAGGTAAGAGAACACCAGCAAGCTGGCAAGCAGTGGAGCCAGCATTAAGTAGTGCGGAATGTGTTCTTTGATTCTTTGTTTCAAGGGGCGCTGGTGTATTTGCTTTGTTTTTGTCATTGCATCGAACCTCCTTCGTTTTTCTGGCTTCATTCTATCAGCTTCCCCACACACAAAAAAGGGTACATTTTCCTATAAAGCAGGAATATGTACCCTTCTTTTTTCACTATTTCCGCGGCAAATAGATTTGTTTTGTCAGTTTTTCCTATTTGCGTGGACTTTATATGTGCATTTTAACCAACGCGATACTCACTGGGGCTTACACCTGTAACACGTTTAAATGCGCGGCGGAACGACTGGACGCTGTTATAGCCTGTACGCTCCGAAATTTCAGATACCTTTACGCCCTCCTTCAGCAGACGGCAGGCCTCTTTCATGCGAAGATCCTCCAGATAATCGCCAAAATTGACTCCAAACTTTTCCTTGAACAGAATGGAGAGATATCCTTCTGACAGACCAAAATGCCGGCTCACCATGGTAAGGCCCATGTCTTGATTGCAGAAATTTTCCTCCGTAAACCGCAAAATTGCTTTGCTCTTGTCACTGCGTTTCTGACTCTTCTGGCCCGCATTGGTGCTGCACATACGGCAGGCCACTGTTTCAAGCTCCGTAAAATATGCTTCGGAGTCGCTGCCTTGTTCTTGAAACCACGTCCGCAGACGTTCCAGCGCATCGGTTTCTTCCTGCTCAGTGCATTGCACCGCCGCAATATCTACAAGGCGCTGACTCAAACGGGATAATTGCCGTCGATCCAAACGACGCTTCCGTACATTTTCTTCACGCAGCATCTCCAGCGTCTGCTCAACCTGTGCCGAGTCACCACTGCGAAGCCCCTGTGCCAGACGTTCTTCCGCAGAGTACGGAAGGTAGAGCGCCTGATCCTTTGCTTCCACCTCATGGTAGCAAAGAACCGGCGCACGATCCACCGCATAGTTCATTGCGGCCAGTGCTTCCTCACCATTGCGCCAGAAATTCATCAAATCACAGCATTTGCTGCTTATGCCCCAGCAGGATTCCGCACGGTGGATTTGCCGCAGGTCACACATCGTTTCCTGCACGGCCTGCACAAGTCGGTCAGCAGTCACGTCATCGGTCTTAATAATATACTGTGCAACCAGTGTATTCCGCTTATAGGCCCACAGTTCCGGGAAATAGCGTTCCTGCAAATGCTGGCTCAGCAGCAGCTGCAGCGCACGCGCCTCCTCTACGGTCTGTCCATCAATATGGTTCTCATCAATTTGGGGGAACAGTCTCACGGCCACAGCGTAGTATTCCTTTCCCACCAGCTGGATACCCGCACGCTGTGCCATGTATTCCAGCTCTGAGCGCGAGACAAAATCCGCCTTCAACAAATTATGGAAAAATGTCTGCTGCAGTACACCTCTGTCGGCCTGCTGTTCCTCTATGATTTGGCTAACCGCAGCGTCCAGATGGAATAGGTCCGCATCTTTCACATCTTCACCGCGCACAGCAGTTACCTTGCGTACAATGTTGTTAATGGGTTTACCTGTTTTTACAGCCGAATATACCGCCAAAAGGATGCCGACCAGCACAGCCAACCCGGACGGAATAAACAAAAACCGCCTCAGTCCCCGTATTTGTGCCAGCACCTCATTTTCCGGCAGAACAAGCAGATACTCACCATTCAAGGCATTGGAGCTTTGCCGCAAAAACAATTTGTTTCCCACCCGGCAGTATGGTTGCTGACTCATATCCGGGATATTTTCTGCCACCCCCAAATTGTCCAGCGCCAACAAATTTTCACCATTCTGCCGTATGAAAAGGCTGTAGCCGCTGTAATTCTTTAGGAATTGCATTCTATCCAGCACAAAGTTGCGATCCATGTGAAAGAAAACCGTCGCAACACGCGATTTTCCCTGCACCGATGTCATACAGGGAAACATATAAAACAACTCGCCTTTTTCCGATGCGTATAGATGCGGCGCCGCCTTTTGCCCGCCAGTCATTTCCGCCCATGTTTCTTCATCAATGCCCCATCCCTCCAGATAGGGTCTAAACGTGTCCACGCGGCAGACGCCGCTTTTGAAAAGCACTCTATCCGCCTTATTTATATAGATAAAGCTTCCCATATAAACAGCATCGTCCACATATTGCAGTGCCTGCGAGAAGGAGGAAAGCACGTCCTGTACTTGATAGTAGTATGTAATGTCTAACGGTTCCTCGTGCATACCCAGTTGGCGCAGCTCTGAGGAGGAGACCAGTTTCATTCCGCTGTAATACAAATTTTCAAGAAAGTGATCTGCTTCATTGCTGCTCTGCTGCAATAAGTAGCTGCTTTCTGCAATGGTATTATTTTCCACAATATGCAAAGCACGGCTAAAGCCTGCCGCACTGGTCGATACAACCAACAGCAAAACCAAAAAGTAGCTGATCAGCAGCCGTATAATCACATTGCTTTTCAGCACACCTTTTATAGTGTCTCTGTTCCATTCTTTCTTTGGCATACGCAACCCACTTCTTTTAGAATCGGCTTTACATTTACTATTTAATGCTATTATATCGTAAAATTCTCTTTTGCACAAGTCAGCTTTCACGCCGGTTATACAATCTCTTGCACCAACGACAAAAAGCAGTCCTCACGGCTACTATTGTGAGGACTGCTCCGCTCAAATTTTCAAGTTTCGGCAGATGGCCGCAGCATCACTTCGCGTTAAAGGGTTCAGCCAATGTCTGTCCGACTGCATGTTTTGCGCAATCCGGCACCTCTATGGGAACCGGTGCATCCTCTGCCAACGAACATCGCCTCTCCGCACTGACCAACATAAACAAGCACTTTCTTTCCGTCCGTGCCGGTTACGGTAATTTCAAGGCGATAGACGCCTTCACCCGGCACATCAATCCGAAACCACATTATAAAAGTCACATCTTTTTTAATGCTACATCACTCTGGGTGCAATCCTCCAAAATAACAATTTCCTTACTCCATATTTCGGATTCATCCTCATAGCGAACCGTGCTGTCCCGAACATACAGTTCGTCCGCACTACGCGCATAAAGAGCCGGAATCGAATGCGGATATATATGTCTTGCCGAAGGCTGTTCATCAAATAAGCCACCCGGCTGCGTTCCCTGCCGCTTAAAAATCATGTGTAAGTCACGAATGCGGATATTTTCCAAACGGCTATCCGATTCTCCTGCCAGAAAAGCACAGCTCTCGCACATAATATACAGATTATCAAACGTGATATCCCGTATGGTTCCAACCTTTGTGATGCTGTTCTTTCTGGGGGTGGCACTGACAAAAATCGGTTCACCCTTGCCCCACCATCCCGGTGCGCCTGGCAGTGCATAACGGTCTGCATAGCGCAGCGTAGAACCAGTCAGATGATGCACATGGATATTTTCAACAACGCCGCCGTCACGCACCCAAACACCCACTGCGCGGGAGCAGCGATCAATAACGCAATCACTCAGCGTCACATTTCGAATCGTGCCATGTGTTTCAGTTCCTATTTTCAATGCCGAATCCCGGGAATGAAGTACGCAATTTGCAATTGTGATATTTTCGCACTTCCCATAGCGGCGCGACATCGGACCAGTTGATTTTACAACAATGGCATCATCCCCTGTACAGACAATGCAGTTAGAAATCACCACATTGCAGCAGCAATCCGGATCAATCCCGTCATTGTTGGCACCACGGTCGTCATTCAGAATCTTGATACCGTCAATACGCACGTTTTTGCAGCCCGCCATATGCAGCGTCCAAAAAGCAGCATCCTTCAGCGTCACATCGCGCACAGTGAAATTTTCAACATCTTCAAACAGCATCATTCGTGGGCGAAAGGCCTCACTTGTTTTTGGGCATTCATGGAATCCGTTATCCAAATTTTTATCTGTAAACACCTTGTCGCCTTGACCATAAATTGTACCAAGGCCGGTAATTGCCACATTCTTTGCATGGGATGCCCCCAAGAAGAATCCACCTTGCCAGCCATCAGCGGTATCGTCCGGGTTCCCCCCATTTCCTCCTTGCGGAAACGGTTTAATATCAGCCGGATTTAGGCTGCTCATAAGGATTGCACCGCTTTCCAGATACAATTCCACATTGTCTTTCAGCAATACAGAGCCACTCAAATAACATCCGGCAGGGATAACCACACGACCGCCGCCAGTCGCCGAGGCGCTGTCTACCGCAGACTGAATAGCATGCGCACAATTTGTCACGGCATCTGCCACTGCGCCATAGGAAAGAATGTTATATTCCATACTTTTTCTCCTTGGTTCAGAAAACTGTACCTATCATAGCATGATTTTTACTTTATGTAAACTTGAATTATCGCAAAGAATCCGTGCATTATGCAAATTGTATTTACACTGCTATACAAGTTATAGTAGCTTCATCTAAACCATGTGGGCGTACACAAGGTATCGTAAAGTGGTAAACCCAATTTATGACAAAGCCCAAATTGAATCTGTGGTTGACAAAATCGTCGAACCGTACCATGCGGGTGGATATGACCTGGAACCGGTCCTGCTGCGTGGCTTACCACGGCATCTGCGAAACCTACGAGGTCACAAAGAACGAGCACTACTTACAGCTTGTGAAAGACCGCGTCGATGAGTAATCGAACTCTGCCTGCCCAACCGAACCGTGAACACCTGCTTGATGGGCCCCTGCTCGATTACGCTCTACCAGCACACCGGCAAACCTATGTCGGGCATCCGATGGGAGCGCGCCAACACCTAGGCCGCCTACGCGATGTCCCAGGTCGGTGTGCGACTGCCCCCAGTGCTACCTGTATCCAAAGTTTCTGGGTATCGTCGGTAGCCTAAACGACCAGCTGGCCGCGCTCAAACTCTAGCAGACCGAGAACTGCCTGTGGCGCACGATTGTGGACGCCCCAACGGCCGCGTGCTGAATGTCTCCGGCGGCACAGCCGCGATGAACAACACCAACGGCTATTGCGGCATCAGCCTCGTCTGGAATCCATGGCTGGAAGCCATGGCCTGGCGCTTGCCTTCTTCGCGGGCGTTCTGAACTACGACAATGTCCGTTCTGACGGTGCGCTGTAAGTTTATGATAAATTAAACTTTCAGTATATCTGTGCTATTTTTATTATAGCAACAGCGCAAAGAATCCACAAACAGGGAACAGCGTTATTGATGTGTGACCGTCTTTACCAAAAATCAGAGTGTCGTATTGTATGAAATGCTGTACACACTTACTGTGCAAATGCCACTGCGGCATAGCAACGCCGATTACCCTGTTATATTGGAAGATTGAATCAGAAGTGATTCACTTTTTCGAGTCAAGATTTTTGGATGAATCACAGCTGATTCACTCTGGGGGTATTGACTGGATTTGGGGGAATTTTCGCTTTTGCTAGCAGAGTGAATCAATCATTGATTCACTCTGCCGAGTCAAATATTTTTAGTGAATCAACAGTCGATTCACTTTGTGGAATGTACGAACTTGTATGGGTGTCGGATTTGATTGCAACCGTTTTTGGTGGGTGATGTGTTTTGCAAGCATAGCGTTTGGATATCC
>ERZ1034928.624-NODE-624-length-15290-cov-6.612471_pt1 | contig 15290 bp, 18 predicted proteins | sample MGYA00520627_ERZ1034928 | MGnify/ENA primary metagenome ERZ1034928 (study PRJEB33766, sample SAMN09781755) | gut metagenome | biome: gut microbiome | host: Homo sapiens | place: Madagascar | study: EMG produced TPA metagenomics assembly of the PRJNA485056 data set... | reverse complement strand
TTTCCGAGGGCGCCTTCTTTCGCTTTCGGTGTCATGGCAATGTGATGCGCAGCGCCCGCCGGTTTCCGGCGGGCGCTATCGTGTTGGGTTTCCTAATGCCTGATCTCGGGGCCCTGGTGGGAGCCTTTCGCCGTCTTCCGGGCAAGTGCCATGGCTGCGGCCACCATGCCATTCAGGTTCAGATTAGTCCGGCTCGATGAAGATGCGGACGGCTTTCCAGGGAGGGAGACTTTGGAGAGGGTGTGGAACGGTATTCTTGGGGTAAGTGGTTTAAACTTAGACCACTCGGGTATAGTTGTTGAGAGGAGACGGGAGGGTTTCAGTGAAAAGCGTCGAGGCGATCAAGATTCTGCATGGGTGCGACCTGGAGGGCCGGATCCTCTTCCGCAGCCGCGAGCTGGGTGTCCTTTTCGGTGAGTCCGGCGATACGCTCCGCTCGACCATCAAGAGACTCGTTGCGGACGGCATCCTCGAGCGCGTCGCCCATGACGCATACCTCTATCTGCTGTTCCATCCCGACGGCTGCGACCTGCTCTGCCATATCGCGGCGTTTTTGCGCCCCGGCGAGCTCACCTATGAAAGCCTTGAGTCCGCGGCATCGCAGTGGGGCTTCATCTCGCAAATCCCGCTCGGGCGCATCTCATGCGTGACGACGGGCGCGGAAGGTCTCGTCGATACCCGATTTGGCGCCATCGAGTTCGTTCATACGGACGATGGTTTGGATGACGTCAAACGGGGAATACTCGACCGTATGCCGAGGAATCGGCTGCCTATCGCGACCGAGGAACGCTGCCTGCACGACCTCGTCTCGAGGAAGCGCAGCCTGGAGCTTATCGATTGGGATGAAGTGGATGCTGATTGACCTTGAAGAGCTTGCCGGAAATATCGCCAGCAAGGTAGATGGCGCCAGGCTTACGCCCGTCATCGAAAAGGAAATCGTCCATTACGAGATTATCCGGTCCCTTGGGAGGAACGGCCTGCTTCAAGACATCACTTTTCAAGGCGGGACTTCACTACGTCTCTGCTACGGATCGCAACGATATAGCGAAGACCTCGATTTCGTTGCCGGCGATAAGTTCGATTCGCTCCCCTTGGACGATTTCTCAAGGACCCTGCGTTGCGATCTGCTGAGATCCTACGATACCGAAGTGAGCGTCAGGGAACCCAAGATCGTCAACGATCTCGATGGTGTCGGGATGCGTAGATGGACGGTTTCCGTAAACACCAACATTGCGCGCCCCGATTTGCCGAAACAGCGAATCAAACTCGAGATTGCGTCCGTTCCGGCACATACATCCACTGTCCGTCGCGTCGCAGTCAATTATCCCGAGCTCGCCGGAATGTATGACAACCTTACAATCCGGTGCCAGACACTCGAGGAAATCTTGGCCGATAAGCTGATCTCATTCTCAGCCACCGATACGCATATCAGACACCGTGACCTCTGGGACATTCCCTGGATCGTCCGTGAGCAGGAGATCGATTTCCCTGCCGTAGCCGCACTCGTCGCGGCAAAGCACGGTGACTACCTCTGTCCCGTGCCCCTTTCCAGCATGATTGCCGTCGGCATGCAACGCGCACACGTCTGCTATGCCGACGGTTCATTCACCGGGCAGATGCAGCGTTTCCTATCCCCCGCCATTCTCAACCGCACGCACGATTTCGATAATCACTGCGATGCCCTCAACGCAATCGTCGAAAAGTGTTTCGACCGCGTCGCCTTCTCCCTCGGTATCTCAGATCAGGTCGAGCGCGCCAGGCGCAAGCTCGCAACCGAGATATCTTCGGGATCGATTTCGTCCGCCGTGCTACCGAAAAGGACTTTGGGTCTTTCTTAAAGAGGTGACTGGGGGGATTACTTTCCTGGCTCGGTTTGGGATGCAAGTCTCGCCCGGCGATCTGTCAGGAGTTCGCCTTCGTATGTGAAGCTGGCTGGGATCAATGTGGGTGTGGGCCCCGCCGATTTCCGGCGAGAGTTGTGATGCTGTCGCTATTTTGCCGCTTGTTCTTTACAGTAGGTCGCACGACACGAGTTGCTGCAAAATGAACGCTCGCCACCCTGGGTTCCCGAGAGCACGGTCCGCATACATCTCCTGCAAGTCAGGAGGTAACGGTCGGGGTGGTTTCTGACGAGCAGCCACATTGCTTCTAGTATGTTACGCGGTTTTCGCTCGGAGGCAATCTCAGTCATCTTCACGCCGGAATATGCGATTTGCGGCTGAAAGAGCCTTCCATCAATTGCCTGTAGCAGTCGGTTCGCTATCTGCATCTGATCTTTTACGGGCTTACCGTCGATGTCTGAGCTTACGGCTAGATAACACCATCTGTTCTCTTCCGGGCGGCCTTTGCGGTCGATACTCCCGCCTGACAAGGTGAGGAATCTAACGAATTCGTTTCCCTCGCCTTTCAGGTGATGGCCGATGGCGACCTGCTTTGACGGCTTCCCGATATCGACAAGGTTGGCGTAAAGGGGCCAGGCACTTCGGATATCGAGGGGCGCGTCGGCAATTGACAGGATATCTGTGCGATAGAACGGGTTGTATGCCACGGGGATCGCAAAGCAGGCGCCGGGGCCCATATCGAACCGGTCTTTCAGATCCGACGGCTCGACCTTGCGAAACCGGGCGGACTCCAGGATGGTTTTGGGGTCAGCTCCTGTCCTGTAAAGCCCTCCTATGCGCAGGACTATCGAAAGCAGGTTCCTTGCAAAAATCCAGTCGTGCAATGGCTCTACGACAGCTCGGAACCGTAAATCGAGGTAGGACAGGTCCTCGGCTTTCGAGAAGTCAAACCCGTCGATAAGGTCCCTCGCGGCTTTCTTTCCCGTCCTGCCGATTTCCCTATAGCCTACTCCGTCTGTTCTAGTGGGCTCGGCATATGGATCGAAGTAGCACTCAGATAGCAGACTGCCCAGATCGGATGGGACGAGGTATATTTCACGCACGATGCCCTGCTGGAGTTCACCGGGTATGAAGATGCGACCTGCGAGATCGTCCTTTGCGGCGAACATGGGGCCGAGACCCTGGGCCGCCAAGACCAGCGACTTCGCATCCCTCGCCATCATGAGCTCATTGAAAGCATTTGAGTCTACCGGAGGATAATTCGCCCCTATATCGTCGATTGCCAGGATTCTGACGAGGACATGCTTACCCGACTTCCCGTCCTTCGCGATATAGATTCGATCGGTGCTCATATGGCCCCCTCTTTCAGTCAACGAAACTGGCATGCTTTTGCCTTATTTGTTCTCGGTCTGGCGGTATACGCGGAGCTCCCATTGCTTTCGCTCGACTTTCGCCACGGCGTCCAGGATGAAGCCCGTGGCGAGCGAGAGGGCGGCCATGAACATGAGTGCCGCGGCGAGGATGGCGGTCGGGAACCGCGGTACGAAGCCGGTGGCGAGGTATTCGGTCACCACCGGCATTCCAGCGAACAGGCCGCCGATGCAGAACGCCAGGGCGACCAGCGAGAAGAACTTCAACGGGCGGTAGTCCTTGAACAGGGTGCCGATCATCGCGATCACCTTCAGGCCGTCTTTCACTGTGTTCAGTTTCGAGACCGAGCCTTCGGGGCGGTCGCGGTATTCCACCGGGACGTCGGCGATGCGCCAGCGCCGGTCGACGGCGTGAATCGATAGCTCGGTCTCGATTTGGAAGCCCTCGGACAGCACCGGGAAGGTCTTCACGAAGGGCCTGGACATTGCCCGGTACCCGGTCATGACGTCCTCGAAGCCGTAGCCGTATATCCATCTGATCATGGCGCGCACGAGGTCGTTGCCGAAGCCGTGGAAGGCGCGGGCGTTCTGCTGGGCGTAGGTGCCGTTGGATAGGCGGTCGCCCACAACCATATCGGCATCGCCCGCGAGGACGGGAGCACAGAGGGCTCGCGCCGATTCCGCCGGATAAGTGTCGTCGCCGTCGACCATGAGGTAGCAGTCCGCATCGATGTCGCGGAACATCTGCCGGCAGACGTTTCCCTTGCCCTGACGGGGCTCGTGCCTGACGATAGCGCCGCAGCCGCGTGCGTTCTCGGCGGTGCCATCGGTCGAGTTGTTGTCATATACGTAGATGGCCGCCTCGGGAAGTTCGCGACGGAAGCTATCGACGACCCTGGCTATCGTCGGCGCCTCGTTGTAGCACGGTATAATCACGGCGATCCTGTCTCGGCTCACTGTCGGCTTCCCTATTCGATATCCAGGTAGGTGCACGGGACGCTGGCGTATCCACCTCGGGGATCCAAGACCTTGATATAGTCGTGGGAGGACTCGATAACGTCCGCGCGGGCGATATCGCCTGGAAGGCGGAACAGGTCCTCATGGTCGATGTAGGCGGCGCAGTACGTCCAGCCGCCCTTGCGAATGATGACGAGCTCGCGGACGCCGGTCTCGTGGCGGCAGTATTCGGAAACGGTCATGAGTCTACTCCTTATCCTTATTGGACAGATTCCTCTCGATCTGCTTCAGCAGCTCGAGCTTCTGGGCCTCGATCTCGTTGAGCTTGCGCAGCTCGTCGGCAACCCTCTCCAACCTGTCTTCAAGGCCATACAGGCCACTTACATTTACGGACATTTCGATTTCCTTTCCCACAGATGCGATTTTGGGTCTTCAATCGATATGAGGGGATACGCCCTCAATGTCCAGAGTTCTACCCGCGGTGGAAAAATCTATTCGCTGAACGGGGTAAATATCGAAAAAGGCACCCGGTTTCCGGGTGCCTTGGCATAGGTATCGCGAGCATAAGAAGGCGTTATGTCATTGGCTTGTTCTGACAATTATACGAACTCATGAACCCACCATCGGACGGTTGGTGGCATGCCTGTTTCCGGTCGGTTTAGGTGCTGTTCTAGGTACAAGCTCGTTCTTCGGTTGCCAATGCTTACGCGGTATTTAGCCGTGAAGAAGCCTTCGAAGCCGGGGCGGAACTCCCCCGCCTCGATCACTTGCGTCACTCTAAAGGTGCGACCGTCGCGCCACGCGATGCTTAGTGGCTCCAAAAAGCCATCGTCGCGCATGTGTGCGACGACATCAACGTATCGCTTGTGAACGCGTCTCATTCTGCCGTTGCCGTCTTTTAGCCAATCTTCCATATATCCGATTATCAAACAGGAATCCGTTATCGGGTAGCGAACAAACGATGGAGATTCACTGAGTGACCAAGCAGATCGGTGTTGCTGCCATCTTGCGAAACAAATAGATCAAGCAGTTTATAGCTATGCTTTCTTTCACTCGATCTTCCTTGTTAACTTCCATGGCTTAACTTCCCCAAGTGTTTCAATTTGTAACGGGAAGGTGAAACGCCCGCGGCGGCCGTTTTTCCGCCGCTGGTATCACTGTTGTTACTTTCTAGAAGAGGTCGGCGAACATCGAATCGTCTTCCTCGTAGTCGTCGCTGTCATCATCGTCGTCACTGTCTTCATCGAACGCTGGATGTCCTTGTCGACCTCGACTCGCCAAGTCAAGGCTTTCCTCCAGCTCGTCGAGCGTCACGGTCTCAAGCCTGCCAGCCCGGTAATCCTCGACCTTCTTCAATAGGCCGTACTCATACTCAAGTCTGTCAATCTCGGCGGACTCGGTCTCCGAGCCGTCGGGTTCGAGGTCGATATCTGCCTCCGAACCGTCACCCGCGGTGTCCGCGGTAGACTCGTGCGAATCCGTATCGGGGCCGTCTTCCGCTGAGGCTCGGTCGTCGGCGCCGTCTTCGGCGGCGTCTGCCGTAGCGCCATCGGCTTCCCCGTCTCTGGACGGCTGCGGTTCGCTTTCGGTCTCGGCATCGTCGGCATCGGGATCGTCCGAGACGGTGCCGCCGCCGCTCACCATGCCGCCCGCGGTCTTCATGGCTACGAGCGCGCCGCCGAAGGTCATGAGCTCCATGTGTGCGTACTGCTCAGGATCGACCACGACCGTGGGTTCGGGGCGGAGCTCCATGAGGTTTCGGTCGCCGCGCGTCCAGGCTCCGCGGGTCCAGGTGATGCCCGAGCCCAGGTCGCTCCAATCGATCAGGTCGTCGGCCATGAGCATGCCGTCGCCGAACGAGAGCACGGTCGGCACGATCGTCTCGTAGCTGCCGGACTCATAGTAGATGCAGAGGCCCTGCCCGTGGTCGCCCAAGTAGTTGCCGCTGTCATCGAACAGCACCTCGAACACAGCCGGAGCCAAACGCGACCCGTCCTCGGTCCTCACGAGGATCGGCATGCCGTCCGCATAGACGCCATCGATGGCGTCCAACTCATCAGGCTCGATGATCGTCACAGCGCGCTTGAGGAGCTGCATGTCATCGCTAGTGGTGATGAACACGCTGCGCTCAAGAAGCACGCCCTGGTTCAGATAGTCGGAAATGTCGAGGAAGTCGTCCTCGAGCATGATGCCGCTGTGCAGGTCCATGCGCGTCGTCTCGATCACGCGGGCCCTGTCGTGCATCTTCACGATGATGTTCACCGTCTATCTCCTTCTCGTGTAGTTGGCCGGCGTATAGCCGTCGTCATCGATGTCGTCTCGAGTCTGCATATACGCCCGCGTGGCCCGCGCGTTGTCCCCGTCACTCTTCTCGAGCTCGAGATTCTTGACCTTCGGATGCGAGTTCAGGAGCGCGTTGACGTCCGCGATGGTCGGTTCGCCGCCTAGGCTGTCGATGTCGGCCTGCGCGATGACGCCGGACTCCATGAGGTCTTCGAGATACTTCATTTGCCTGTCGGTCGCGGGGCGTTGGAGGTAGGGTTTCCATCCGGGCTTCGCCCTCTTGTCCGTCTCGCCGGGTACCGCGACCGTCACTGGAGCGTCCTGCGCCCATTCGCTTCCGGCCATGCCGTATGCCGAGCGCTCCGCGCGCAGGTCCTCCTCGCGCTGCTCGCTGATGATCTTCGCCTTTGCACGTTCGTGGTCGCGCTCGATCTGCTTGATCCTGTCCGGCGTGAGCGCGCCGGCCGCGATCGCCTCCGAATAGGCCTTGCGATAGCGGACGTACTCGCGCGTCAGCTCGGCGGTCTGCTCGGCGGTGATGACCTTGACGGCGCGCCCGTTGCGCCCGGAGCCCTTCTGTCTCTCGCCGCGGCCCCTCATATCGGTGGGGCCGACAGGCATCTGCGATGATGCCAGGACATCGACCGCGGCGGAAAGACGGCGCGAGCGGTTGCGGATGTCACCTGCCGCCGAAGCGAGGTTCGCGGCATCTGCCTTGACGCCGTCGCGGCGCGCGAGAAGGTCCGTATAGGTCGTATCGGCGAGCATGATGCCGCGCTCGGCCATCCACTTGCGGATCTTTTCCATCTCGCGGAGCTCGTCGGCGTTGTCCTCGCGCCATGCCGCGAGCGCGCCGGGGCTTTCCGGGCGCACGGTCAGCTGCGCGGCGCAGGCCGTGTATACCTCGACCTGGCGGATGGCCTCGGCTGTCTGCTCGGCCTCAAGCTTGAGGGCGTCGGTCCTCGCGTCGAGCGCTTCGACCTCGGCGGCGAGGCGTCTGGCGTCGGCCGCCATGTCCGCGTAGCTGAGGTAGCCGCGCTCGCGGATGATGTTCACGGCATCGGCTGCGGCGGCGAGGCGCGCGGCGGAGCGCTCGATCCTCTTCGACCGCTCGAGGTTGCTGGACGCGACCGCCTCGAATGTCATGGGCGGCAGGACGACGTCCGGGACAAGGTCCTCGGCGCACATCTTCACCTTCGGGCGCTGTCCCTCGAGACGCACGGCAAGACGGTCACGCAGTCCCTCGACCGTATAGGAGTCGTCCAGTTTGTAACCCTTCACGGGATGCCCTTTGCCCTCGGGCGGGTAGAACGTCAGCACGCCGCGGCGGTTGACGTTGATACGGTATCCCTTCTCCGCCAGACGCCTCTCGAGCGCGGGCCATGTACGGCAACCCTGTAGGGCCGACTCGATATCGTCGTGCATCGCGTCGGTCCATAGCTTCTTCCCGCTGTACCGTGCGCGGCGCTGGGCGTCCGTCACATGTCTGCGCGCCGAGCGCGCCTCCTGCAAGACGACCTCGCGGCGACGGTCGGGGCGCGGCGTGCGCGCGTACCAGGCACCGTCCTCGTCTCTCGAGAACTTGAAGTTGTCGAACGCCGAATAGCCGTAATCGCGGCAGATGCGCTGGAGCTCCATCGCGTCGGCCTGCACGTCATCGTCGTCGAGGTGTATCTTCCTGCCGTCCACCGGATTGACGGAATTGACCACGATATGCGCGTGCGGGATGCCGTTGTCGATGTGGGTCTCGATCACCCACTGGTATCCACTGTAGCGCTCACGCACCCAATCGTATGCCAGCGTATCTACCGCTCGGACATCCAGGCCGTCCTCGGGGTCGGGCGAGATCACAAAATGGTAGTACTTGCGCCCCTTGTCCTTACCGAACATCTGGCGCGTCTCGTTCATCCGCTCGTCCCAGTCGCCGCTGTCCAACTCGATTGAGCTGGAACGGAACGTCACGGCGCGGCCGTTGCGCGCTAGGTAGTCTCTTATCTGCTTGCAGCCGCCGAACTTACGGGCGAGTGTCTTGAGCATCGCCATGCTAGCGCTCAACTTCCGACTGCCGCCTGAGCTGCATCATGAGGCCGCGCGTCTCCGCGAGCGCCTTGCAGTATGGGTCCTTCAGGGTCGCGACGAAGTTCTCGATCTGCCCGATCAGCTTGCGTCGGCGCTCCTTGCTCACATCGGGCATGTCCTGTAGGAGGACCAGTGTGTTGGCCGCGGCGGTGAGCTGGTTCAGGTTCACGCCTTGCTTGTTGAGCTCGTAGAAGAACTTCTGAAAGAAATCGGGGTCGCCGATGTAGTACATGGGCGTATGGAGGATGCGGTCGACCATGAAGCGCGATTGCGTCATGCCGGCCTTCTTGGCAGCGGACCTGATGAAGGTATCTTCGTAGGGCGTCACATTGAAATGCTTCTGCACCGTGCGGTGCTCGGTGTCGAGCAGCCCTTCCAGCGCCTCCTTCACGTCTACGCGCTCGCCGCCGGGCAGCTTCGATAGCGTGAACTCCTGCTTGCCGTAGATCGCCGTCTCGCGGATGAAGTCCGTGACGGTCGCACCTGCAAGGCTCGCCTTGGCCTTGAGTGTGCCGATCTCTTCCTCGGTCAACCTGATGCTGACCATCCTTGTCTGCGAGGTGGCTTTTTTTGCCACGCTTCCTCCAATTCCTCGCGCACCTGTGCGCGACCCCGGTCCAAGGGCGGAGCCCTGGCAAGCGCCGGAGGCGGGCGGGTTTCCGTCGGCGGGCTGTGCTCGGTGGCGGAAATCTGACCGACTTCGGCGGCATAGTTGTACATACATCCACGATGGAGGTACAACTATGCGTCTCTTGCGAAGTTTTCAGTATCCTACCCCTATTTGCCTGGGTTTAAACCGGTTTGCACCGGTCATCCGATGCCGTTATACCTTCCGCGTTTCGGCTGTCCCTCGTCTCTTTCACGACGAACGGGACGCTGCTCATCTGTTGCAAGTCCGATACGGCTCGGATACCGTCACGGCCGTATAAGTTGTTTTCAGCGATGAGAAGGAGGGTCATATGGATGCTGACGATTGCGCCCGTATCATCGAGGGGGTGGCCGCCGTGCTCGATCTGCTCGCGGCCGATGGCGATGCCGTGGATGACCCGGCGCCGATCTACGAGCTGCTTGCGGAGAGATGTCGGCATGTCCGCGTGGCACTCGAAGTTATGATGGAGTGCGAGTAGCCTGCGTGCCCGATCGCGGCAGGAGTCTTACGCGCGGGCGTGTGTCCAACGTCTCGGTGCGCGCCGATCCGATACCTCCCGGCTCCGGCGGGCGTGCATCGAGGCGGAGCGGGGCCTGGCCGTCCGTGTCCGCCGCGAGCGTTTCCGCTCGCTTTCCATCGTTGTCCGGTCAGTGTTCCGGGCGTTGCGTCGCGACATGAAAAAGGCCGCCACCGTGTTCCGGTGGCGGCCTCTCGCCCGGCGACCCTCGCCAATGCGAGGTCTACGCCTTCTTGTCCGCGAGACGTTCGTAGTCGTCGCTCGAGAGCACCACGGCATACACGGCGCCGTCCTTCATCAGGTACGCCATGCCGTTGCGCTCGATGCGGCGCTCAATCTCGGCCTGCGGGTCGCTGACGCCGCCGAGGTCGACGCTGGACTCCATCAGGCGTCTGATGTCGTCCATCGTCAAGTTCTGCATCTGCTCGGTGAACGCTTGGCGCTTCTGGCGGGCGCGGCGCTTCTCGCGCTTCTCGGCCTCGGCCGTCTTCTTGGCAGCCTCGGCTACGCTGTCCGCAGTCGAGGCCTTCGGCTTTTCGGTCGCGGTCGGCTCGATGTCGTACGGGACATCGCTATCGGTATCGAACATATTCTCCCTCCCCTCTGGTCACGTCGCCGGCATTACCATTCGATGCTACCCAAAAGCGCCCGGTCCCAAACGCCGGCCGCCGTATCCGTAGTCCTGCAATTGCGCGGGCCGTTTTCGCCGCCTGTTTCGCGCGTTGCGCAAAAAGGATCCCCGCCATCGGTTCCGATGGCGGGGATCTGTGCTACTTGAAACCGCGACGGTGCGAGCCGGCGGTCTTCATGTGGCATCCGGCATGCCCTATGACTATCAGCTCGTTTTCCCGATCGATGTAGAAGTGAAGGCGGAAGGTGTTCTTCTGGCTCCTCCCCTTGATGTGGGCGGAGATGTCGACGGTTCGGCCGCCGTAGCTCCTCTCGCGCATCTTCATCAGATCGGCGCGCGCCCTGGTGGCGCTGCTCTCGCTGAAGGTGAGCTCGTAACCCGTACGGCGCTGGAACTCGTCTGCGACCTGGCCCTCGCAATCGTCGTCCTCGAACAGGAGTCCGTAGAGCGCCGTCGCGGCGCCACGGACGATATCCCACTCCTCGGCGAGGTTGCCGTCGTATGATTTGGCCGAGTCCATCGCCTCGGGAAGGACGACGATGCGATCGGGCCAGATGGAGCGCGCGAGCTTCAGGAGGTCCGCCAGGTCGCGCGGGATCACCTGGAGGCATTCGGCCACCCTCGCGGCCCCGTCGTCGTCCGACGGCGCCGCGCACTGCGCCGCCTTGCGCTCGAGCGCGCGCTTCTCGCCTTCGAGGCGCTGGACGGTCCTCGTGAGCTCGTCCACCTTTGCCGTGGCGTCGGAATAGCTCCGCTCCTGGTCCGTCGCGATCTCCTCCCATGCCTCGGCGTCGGATCGCAGGCGCGCGATCTCCGCGCGCAGGCCGTCGATGTCGGCTACCGGCTCGGCGGGCGCCTTCGTCCGCGCACGCAGGCGCTCGATTCGCTCGCCCTGTCGCTCGCTCTCCGCGCGGCTGCGCAGCCACAGCACGTCGCCAATCCCGGCGACGTCGCCCGGTCGGCTGTCGATGCCGCGACCGAGGCCCTGCATGAGGACGTTGATGAAACCGTCGCGGCCGCCAGCGGCATAGCGCTCGACCCTGTGGCGCGTGAAGAGCGTGCACGCGGACAGCGAGTCCTCGGTCGACAGGTCAATTCCCGGGCGGTACACCATCACGGCGCTGCGCCCGATCCTGTAGCGCCCGGCCGGTGTCCGGTCGGGCAGCAGGTCGCGGAACGCCTGCACCAACACGCCGTCGCGCATGTCAATGACGTATACCGTGGCCATGCCGACGAGCTTCGATGCGAGCTCGGTGGCGTTCCACACAGGTGTCTTACCGTCGTCGTCGGTCGTCATGAGGACGATCGGCAGGCAGCGCGCGCGATCGGTCAGGCTCGGCATGAAATCGCGCTTTAGCGTGTCCGCGTCAAGGTATATCTCCTCGACGCTCACGCGCGACGCGCCGATCCTCACGTCTAGCTTTCCGTTCGCAAGGATATCGCGCACGACGCGCGGCACGGACGGCAGCGGGTTGCGCTGGTATCCGAAAAAGCCGTTGACGGCGTAGTGCGATACCTGCACGTTGAGGATGCACCCGCCGTCTCCGGCGGGTGCGAGGCCGATCCTCGTGTGCCAGCGGCGGCGCGAGAACTCGCCGTCGAGCTCATCGGCCTCGACCGCCCATGCCGCGCCTTGCGCGCCGGATAGGCCGAGAAAGCGGACGGCCTTGGCGGCGTCAGGCTCGTCGGCGGCCGTCCAGCCCGCGGGCACCGCGATGTCCGCGGCGCCCTCCGGTACGTCCAGGCCCTTGGCGTGCAGCCAGCCCATGACGATCTCCTTCACGGCCTCGGCCGCGTCCGCGCCGTCGGCCGCTGCGACCTCGAAGCGCGCGCGGTAGTGCGGTGTCTCTCCCGATATGGTCCTCAGTGCGGGAGCCAGGGCGGGAGACGCGGGGCGCTGGACTGGGACGGCGGCAGGTTCGGGCAGCTGTGCGGCCTGCACTCCCCGGCCCCTCAGCACCCTTCAAATGGCCTCCTTGAACGGGGCCTCCATAACGTCGTAGACGGTATCGGGCGACGTCACCTTCGCGACCTGCTCCAGGGCGCGCATCATGTCGTTCGCGTCGCCCTCGTTGCGGAATACCATCACCGGGGCCGTCCCCAGATCGCCCGTGCACATGAGCGTGTAGCATTTGGCCGGCTCCGTCTCCGGAGCCTTTGTCCCCGCGGCCGCCGTCTTCTGCCCGTCCGTTTTCGATACCTTCTGCATTTCCGTCTCTTCCTTCCCCATATCCTGTGACTGTCGCGCGGCATCGGCCTCCGATGCCGCCTTTCGCGCCTTGCGCCTCTTCGCCTTCCTGTCGCGGCGTTCCATCGCACGGCGCTCCTCGCGGTTTAACGGGCGCCTCGCGGTCCCCATACCGTCATCGATGCTGCCCTCGCAGGCTTCCCTGGCCCCATCCTCAGCGAGGTCGAGGCCTTCCGCCTCCACCCACGAATCGAACTTCGCGACCGCCTCGCCTTGCGTACAGCGGTACGTTCTGATCATGAACTTGGCGTTGGGCATACGGACATGCCCCTCATAGCAGCTGTCCTCCAGCTTCCACAGCCCGGCGCGGTAGCGGTCGCCCTTTATCAGCTTACGAGTCGACATGGATCGCCCCTTTCATCACCGGAGCGCCATGTCCTGCGGCGACCATGGGGGCGCCGCAGGACGGACAACGCGTGCACACCGATACGGTCACGCGTGCGCCGCATCGACCGCAGGTGTAGGAATACAGGGCGCGGTCTCCGCGCTCCGTGCGCTCCGGGGACGCCATCAGCGAGACCGGGGCAATCAGGTCGGCCAGGCGCATCGCCGCGATTTGGTAGGAAGATCGATCCGACCACCCCTTGATATCCAGGGCAGCGAGGATGCGGGCGGTGAAGCTGTCGGCATCCAGCGTGTCGGTGGCGCGCGCCTGGCGGCGGAGGCCGGCGAGACAGCCTAGCTCGCCGCACGTCATCCCATCGGCGTCCGGCATCGCCTCGCGGGCCGCCGCGAGCCTCACAACCGCGTGCAGGCAGCCCAGATAGCCCAGACGCCCGGCGACGTCCACGGCATCGCACACCTCCTCGGCGAAACCCGCACAGTCCATGTGGTGGACGCGGGCCGCGACGGCCTGGAGTCGCAGGGCGGTGCGGACGCGCCCGGCATCGGCATCCATCTAGGCCTCCTTCTTGCCGAGATCCGCGATATAGGGCGCGACGCGGTAGCCCTGGGCGCTGTACTCGAATGCTGTCATTTCCGTTTTCCCTTCTATTCGATGGCGTTCCGACCGGCCTAGCGGTCCTTGCGCAGATGCTCCTCGAGCAGCGAGCGCATGAGGTCGCTCGCACTGCGGTAGCCCTCGCGGCGGTGCTCCACCAGGTACTCCTTGAGCTGCCAGTAGAGGTCGTCGGGGACGATCACGCTCAGGCGGTGCGTCGGACCCTCAGACGCCGCCGCCTTTTTCTCAGCTGCCGGCTCGGAGTCGGGGTTCACGACCTTCTCGACGATCGTCTCCTGGCGCTCGACCATCTCCTTGGAGGTGTCCGTGAAAAAGCTGTTGATGGCGGAGTCCGCCTTCTTAGTCCTCGCCATTACAGCATCGCCTCCACCTTGTCCAGAATCCCCTCGATCGCGTCCGCCGCGCGACCGCCCGGCTGCACCTCGGACACCGGTCGGTTGAACGACGCGCCGCGCTTGAACGCCTCGGCGGTCGGCACGCAGCCCAGGATGGGCAGGTCGTCGGCGGTGAGGAAGTCGGTAAAGCTGCGGTCGATGATTCGCTTGTCGGAATAGCGGTTCACGATCAGGCCGATCTCGAGCTCGGGGTTGACGCCCGTGATGAGCTGGATCGTGCGCTTCATCGCGCGAAGGCCGCGCTGGCTGGGCTCGACGGGGACGATCGCGATGTCGGCGACCTCCACGCAGCCGCCGAGCTTGTCGTTCAGATAGCCCGGGGTGTCGACGACGGTGACGGCCTTCTCGCCCTCGACGGTCTTCTGCTCGTGACTCGCGCCGCCCTGCGGGTCGAGGTTGATGAAGCCGACCTCGCGCCCGCGGCGCTCGAGGCCCCAGGCGATCTCGTCGGCGAACGTCGTCTTGCCGACGCCGCCCTTTTGGTTGACCAAAACGATTGTCTTCATGTGTTTCCCTTCTACGGGTGCCGCCCGATTTCCGGGCGGCCCTCTCGGATATCTGCCGCCTGCCGGCGGCGGGCACGGGGCCGGCGAGTCGCTATCGGTCCCGCATCCGCCGACGGCAGGGCGCTAGGGCCCTGCCGCTGCCATATATGTACCCAGTTGCGCGGATGCGTAAACGCACACCTGCATACCTGTGCGGATGCGCGTTTACTTATTCTTGCCCGCCGGCGCCGCTATGCGCCGTATTCCGACGCCCTCGCGGCGCGATACGCGCGGCGCGTTTCGACCTTGCGGCAGCACTCCTTCCGTGCCGCCACCGTCCTCTCCGCCACGTCGTAGGCGTACGCGATGAGTGCGCCCGCCACCGGGAACACGGCGCAGTTGATGTAGACATAGCTGCATGCGAGCATGAACCACATCCCGACGAGCCCCGCGACCAGCGCGGCGGCGGCGACCTTCTCCCTTCCGCTCGGCTCCATTACTTCCCTCTTGCAACCGGCCATGACGGCCTCCTTCCGATATTCGGCGATCCCGCGCCGACGCGGTCGCGGCCTCCCTTGCCGCTGGTATGTATGTACCCAGCTGCGCACATGCGTAAACGCACAAACACGTAAATGCGCACGTATGCGTCTGCGTAATTCGATAATTTGCCCAGCGGGCCGCCCGGACACCGGTCGGCAGGCCCCTGGCCTGCGATTTCCATGGCCGGATGACCGGAGGGACCCCATCCGTCCCATAGGCAGCCGGGTGTGGGAAACGTGTGGAGGCGGGCTACGGCATGAAAAAGCCCCGCCGTCTCCGTGAACCGCACCCCAAATCTTGGACAAAGAAAAGAAAGTCTGAGATTTGGAGGTGC
>ERZ1034928.623-NODE-623-length-15293-cov-5.450978_pt1 | contig 15293 bp, 6 predicted proteins | sample MGYA00520627_ERZ1034928 | MGnify/ENA primary metagenome ERZ1034928 (study PRJEB33766, sample SAMN09781755) | gut metagenome | biome: gut microbiome | host: Homo sapiens | place: Madagascar | study: EMG produced TPA metagenomics assembly of the PRJNA485056 data set... | reverse complement strand
TGCTCAGCTCGCCCAGAAACGCCCAGTTGTCTCCCGGCAGCCGCAGCTGCCCCGCCGCCGCCAGAATGCCCAGCAGAATCGGAAGATCATACAGCGTGCCGGATTTCTTTGTGCCTGCCGGAGCCAGATTCATGGTAATCCGCGTGGTGGGAAACTTAAAGCCCGTGCTGGTGATCGCCGCCCGAACCCGCTCCCGCGACTCCTTCACTGCCGCATCCGGCAGCCCTACGATGTCAAAGCCGGGGAGGCCGGAGGCAATGCAGCACTCCACCTCCACCAGATAGCCGGAAATACCGGAAAGCCCCGTGGAATTCAGATGCAGAACCATATGTGTTTACCCCTTCCGTAAGCCCGGCGCACAGGCGGCATCAGGTCGTTTTTTCGCCGGAATCAACTGGTACGAACGTCTCAAATGAGACAGGAGATTTTTCCATGTTTGTTACCATTTTATCGCATTCATTGTGAAATTTCAAACAAATCTTTTATGCAACATCACATGGCATTCCGGCGCTTTATCGCATTTACTTGTGATAATATGCAAAGTTTCAGAAAAATCTTGCAAGAGATTTACATTGTGACCGGTTTTATGGTACAATAAAGGCGCTGCGAGTGAGAGCATCGTGACACATACTCTCACTGCGGGCGAGAGTACTATTTTCCACGCCCAAACAATTCAAGGAGGAATTACTTTGGCTAGAAAGCTGAAAACCATGGACGGCAATAATGCCGCCGCACATGTGGCCTATGCGTTTACCGACGTTGCCGCGATTTACCCCATCACCCCCTCCTCTGTTATGGCAGAGCATATCGACGAGTGGGCAGCCGCAGGCCGGAAGAATCTGTTCGGTCAGACGGTTAAAGTTGCCGAGATGCAGTCCGAGGGCGGCGCCGCAGGCGCTGTACACGGAAGCCTGATGTCCGGCGCACTGACTACAACCTTTACCGCATCTCAGGGTCTGCTCCTGATGATCCCCAACATGTATAAAATTGCCGCAGAGAATCTTCCCTGCGTCATGCACGTATCTGCTCGTGCTCTGGCGACTCACGCCCTGTCGATCTTCGGCGATCACAGCGACGTGATGGCCTGCCGCGGCACCGGCTTTGCCATGCTGGCATCCTCCAACCCGCAGGAGGTTATGGATCTTGCCGCTGTGGCACATCTTGCCGCCATTGAAGGCTCCGCTTCCTTCCTGCATTTCTTTGATGGCTTCCGTACTTCCCATGAGATTCAGAAGATCGGCGTATGGGACTATGCCGAGCTGGAGGACATGCTGGACAAGGAGAAGGTTCTGGCCTTCCGCAAGGGTGCGCTGAACCCCAACCATCCGCACATCAAGGGCTCCGCCCAGAACCCCGATATCTTCTTCCAGACCCGCGAGGCCTGCAACACCCATTATAACGAGATCCCCGGTGTTGTGGTCAAGTATATGAACAAGGTCAATGAGAAGCTTGGCACCAATTATCAGCCCTTTAACTATTACGGCGCACCCGACGCCGAGTACGTGGTCATCTCCATGGGCTCCTCCTGCGATGCGCTGATGGAGGTCTGTGACTACCTCAACTCCACCGGCAAGAAGGTCGGCATGGTCAACGTTCACCTGTACCGTCCCTTCTGTCCCAATTATCTCATCGACGCTCTGCCCGACACCGTAAAGGGCATCGCCGTGCTGGATCGCTGCAAGGAGCCCGGTGCGCTGGGTGAGCCGCTGTACCTCGATGTGGTCACTGCACTGGCCGGCTCCAAGTTCGGCTCCGTTCCCGTCATCGGCGGACGCTACGGCCTTGGCTCCAAGGACGTTGGCACCGGCTGCCTGATCTCCGCCTACCTTAACCTGATGGCGGACAAGCCGCAGGCTCCCTTCACGCTGGGCATCCATGACGATGTGACCCATCTGAGCCTGCCCATCACTGACAACACCGACTGTCAGGCCAAGGGCAACACCGCCTGTAAGTTCTGGGGTCTCGGCTCCGATGGTACCGTTGGCGCCAATAAGAACTCCATCAAGATCATCGGCGACAACACCGACCTCAACGCCCAGGCTTATTTCCAGTATGACTCCAAGAAGTCCGGCGGCGTTACCATTTCGCATCTGCGGTTTGGCCCGGAGCCGATCCGTTCGAGCTACTATGTAACAGCCTCCGACTTTGTTGCCTGCCACAACGCTTCTTATCTGGAGAAGTATCCTATGGCACAGGATTGTAAGCCCGGCGGCACGTTCCTCATCAACTGCTCCTATAACGTAGAGGAGCTGGGCAAGGTGCTTCCTGTGGAGGCCAAGCAGTATATCGCCAAGAATCACGTCAATGTCTATACCATCGACGCGGTAAAGATCGGAAAAGAGCTGGGGCTTGGCACCAAGTACAACATGGTGCTGATGTCCGCCTTCTTCAAGCTGGCAAACATCATTCCCATTGACGACGCCGTTCGCTACATGAAGGAAGCCTGCCAGACCTCTTACGGCAAGCTGGGCGATGAGGTCGTAAACAAGAACAAGAACGCAGTGGATGCCGGTCTCACCGGTATCGTTAAGCTGGATATCCCCGCCGATTGGGCCACCACTACTGAGGGCGGCGCTGAGGCCCTGCCCTCAGCCTCCGGCAATCCGGTGCTGGACGCCTTCGTAAAGGACGTTCTGGTTCCCGCTAACGCACAGCGCGGCGACGAGATCCCCGTGTCCAAGCTGATGCCTCAGGCCGACGGCTCCCTGCCCTCCGGCACCGCTGCCTTTGAAAAGCGCGGCATCGCCGTAGAGGTTCCCGTATGGCTGCCGGAAAACTGCATCCAGTGCAACCGCTGCTCCTATGTCTGCCCCCATGCGGTCATCCGTCCCTTCGTGATGAACGATGAGGAGCTGAAAAACGCCCCCGAAGGCACCAAGGCCGTGAAGATGCTGGGCAAGGGTACCGAGGGCATGCACTTCTCCATCGCCATTTCTCCCATGGACTGCACGGGCTGCGGCTCCTGCATCAACGTCTGCCCCGCCAAGACCAAGGCGCTGACCTCCAAGCCGCTGGCTGAGGCCATGGGCGATGAGCCTGTATTTGAATACGCCACCAAGACCGTTACGGAGAAGCCCGTTCCCTTTAAGTCCGGCACCGTGAAGGGCTCTCAGTTTAAAACACCTCTGTTTGAGTTCTCCGGCGCCTGCGCCGGCTGCGGTGAGACGCCTTATGTCAAGCTCATTACTCAGCTGTTCGGCGACCGCATGCTGATCGCAAATGCCACCGGCTGCTCCTCCATCTGGGGCGCCAGCGCACCGTCCATCCCCTACACCGTCAACAAGTGCGGCAAGGGTCCCGCATGGGCAAACTCCCTGTTTGAAGACAACGCCGAGTTCGGCTACGGCATGATGCTGGGTTCCCAGCAGCGCCGGGCAAAGCTTCAGGGTCTGGTTGCCGATCTTGTAAAGGAAGAGCTTCCCGCCGATCTGAAGGCTGCCGCCGAGAACTGGCTGGCTGCCAGCAACGAGGGCGAAGGCTCCCGTGAGCCCTCCGCCGCTTTCGAGGCCGAGATTCAGAAGTATCAGGCCGAGGTTCCCGCACTGGGCGAGATCGCCGACATGACCGATATGCTGGTGAAGCCCTCTCAGTGGATCTTCGGCGGCGACGGCTGGGCCTATGACATCGGCTACGGCGGACTGGATCACGTTCTGGCACAGAATCAGAACGTCAACATCTTTGTGCTGGACACCGAGGTTTACTCCAACACCGGCGGACAGGCCTCCAAGGCGACCCCCATCGGTGCTGTGGCGGAATTCGCCGCCGCCGGCAAGGCCGTTAAGAAGAAGGATCTGGCGCAGATTGCCATGACCTATGGCTATGTCTACGTGGCGCAGATTGCCATGGGCGCTGACTATCAGCAGACCCTGAACGCCATCATGGAGGCTGAGGCCTATGACGGCCCCTCCCTGATCATCGCCTACGCTCCCTGCATCAATCATCACGCAAAGGCTGGTATGGGCAAGGCCATGCAGACCATGGAGCGTGCCGTCAAGGCCGGCTACTGGCATCTGTTCCGGTTCAACCCGGAGAAGGAGAAGCCCTTCACTCTGGATTCCAAGGAGCCCACCGACAAGTACAATGACTACATCATGTCCGAGAGCCGCTACAGCTCTCTGGCAAAGAGCTTCCCTGAGCGAGCCAAAGAGCTGTTTGCGGAAGCCGAGGAGTTTGCCGCAGAGAAGTATCAGGATCTCACCAAGCGTCAGGCAAATCAGTAACCCATCCATTTACTCCGGAGAGCAGCCGCTCTCCGGAGTTTTTCCGCCCTCACGAGCAAAAGTACGCAAATCCTGCATTTTTTCATTTTTCTATGTGATTTCTCCGGATTTTCAAGAAAATTGCTGCATTTTTTATGTCATACTCCGTATTTTTGCACCTCCCAGCAAAATTCCTGCAAAAAATCTGTTTTCCCTCTTGACACGCCGGAGAGAATGTACTAAAATAAGCGGGTAGCAGGACGTATGATACGTTTTGTGACAAATGGTACGTTGGTGTGTCACCCGATGTGCCGTTTACCATGCTTCCCGTTCCGTCTGTCTGTTCAGGTCACCTCCCTGAGTCGTAGCCAGACAGCCGCCTGTCGGGAGCTGCTGAGGACGACGAATTATTTTGCTCTGCGCAAAATGATTCGTCTTTTTCCTGCACTGCACTTGAATTTTACAGATATTTTGTTATACTTAATAGAAAAGAAAAGCGAATACTGTTTCCATGTGTTCCATAATAGGTGATACAACATGAGCTCTTCCAATAATCTGATTTTAAATGCAAAACTCTCTCTTGACAGCGATGTGCCGCTGTATAACCAGCTGGTGGCAATCATTAAGCGCCACATTTCCGCAGGGATTCTGGTGCCCGGCGATCTTCTGCCCTCTGAGTCCGAGCTGTGCAAGGCGCTTTCTATCTCCCGCTCCACTGTCCGTCAGGCCATTGGTGCGCTGGAGTCTGAAGGTCTTGTGGTGCGTCGTCAGGGTAAGGGTACCTTTGTTGCCGAACCCAAGGTGCATCGAAAGACCGAGCGCGTCTATTCCTTTACTGCGGAAATGACCGCCATGGGTCTGACCCCCTCCTCTGATCTGATCGAGTTTACCATCATCACCCCCACGCCCGACATTGTAAAAATGCTGGAGCTGCGCAGCAGCGATACCAAGGTCTATAAGTTCACCCGTATCCGCAAGGTCAATGGAGAGCCGCTGATGCTGGAGACATCCTTCTATCCCCAGTACATCTATCCCAATCTTACCCCCGAGCTTCTGACCACCCACTCCTTCTACTCTCTGCTTTATGATGTGGGCGTCATCCCATATACCGCAGTGGACTCCTATGAGGCAGTGAAGTTCAGCAAATCCGATGCAGAGCTGCTGCACTGCCGTGCGGGCAGTGCCGGCTTCTTCGTCCAGCGGCAGACCCGCACCGAAAGCGGCGAATGCTACGAATTCACCCAGACCTATATGCGCGGCGACCGCGCCTCGCTGGACATTGTCCTCCATAAGGACGGCGTGACCTTCTCCCGCAGCGTAGACAAGACTCACACCTGATGATCCTGTTTTCCACGAAAGCCCCCGGAATTCCGGGGGCTTTTCAGCGTGTCAAAAAAGTATTTTTGCCCCGCTGAGCTGCGGATTTTTGAACTTCAAAAAGTTCAAAAATCCGTTTGATTGGACGCGAAGGGCGGGCCTTGCCCATCCGAACGCTTCCCCCTGCTACTCTATCACATAGCTCCCTACGAGGTTCTTTGACAGTCTCGAAAGCCCCCGGAATTCCGGGGGCTTTTTCCGATGTAGAGGCTGTCAAAATTCCCACTTGTGAAATATCTCCACATGTATTATAATGAGTGAGATTAAATAGATTTTAATGGGCATTTATGCCCCTTTACAGGAGGAACCAATTTTGCTTCATCATTCCACTCAGGAAATGGCTTCCTATTTGAAGCCCGGCAAGCATGTCCATCTCATCGGCATCGGCGGCGTTTCCATGTGTGCGCTGGGCATGGTGCTTCACGGCATGGGCATTACCGTCACCGGCTCCGACATGCATCAGAGCAAGGCCACAGACCATCTGGAGGAAACCGGTATCCCCGTTGCCATTGGCCACAAGGCCGAGAATATTGCGGGCGCGGACTGCATCATCCGTACCGCCGCCGTCCATGACGAAAACCCTGAAATCGTTGCCGCCGCCGAAAAAGGCATTCCTGTTTTTGAGCGCGCCCAGTCCTGGGGCTATATTATGACCGCCTATAAGAATGCGGTCTGCTTCTCCGGCACCCACGGGAAGACCACCACCACCTCCATGATGACCCACATCGCCATGGAGGCGGGCATTGACCCCACCGTAATGATCGGCGGCTACCTCAATCTGCTGGACGCCGGTCACCGGGTCGGTCACGGCGACACCATCATCATGGAGTCCTGCGAATACTGCAACTCCTTCCTGAACTTCACTCCCACCATTGCGGTGATTCTGGATATTGACGCCGATCATCTGGATTTCTTTAAAGATCTGGAGGACATCAAGCATTCCTTCCGCCAGTTTGCGGAGCTGACCCCTGCGGATCGCGGCATTGTCATTGCCAACGGCATGGACAAGAACACCATGGACGCCCTTCAGGGCATTGACCGACGTCTCATCACCTTCGGTCTGACTCCGGATATGGACGTATATCCTCTGCATTTTGACCGGGGACATTCCAGCTTTGACGTCATGTGCAAGGGCAGCTTCTACACCCATGTGGATCTGCGGGTGCTGGGCAAGCACAACTGCATGGACGCACTGGCTGCCATCGCCGCCGCATGGGCGCTGGGCATCGAGCCGGAGGCCGTTACCCGCGGACTGGTTTCCTTTACCGGCGCGGCACGGCGCATGGAATTCAAGGGCGTTTACAATGGCGCAGACATCTACGATGACTATGCCCACCATCCCGGTGAGTTGAAGGCCACGCTGGACGCTGTACCGGAGCGCGGCTACAGCCGCACCATTGTGGTGTTCCAGCCCCATACCTATTCCCGCACAAAAGCGCTGTTCCCGGAATTTGTGGAGCAGCTCCGGCGTCCCGATCTCACCATTCTGGCGGAGATCTACGCAGCCCGCGAAACCAACACCTGCGGCATCTCCTCCAAGGATCTGGCGGATCAGATTCCCGGTGCAGAGTATTATAAGACCTTTGATGAGATCACCCAGCGGCTCCGCGATATCGCAGCTCCCGGCGATTTGATCCTCACCATCGGCGCCGGTGACATCTATCTGGTGGGCGAGGCGCTGGCAAACGCCAACTGATACTACGAAAAAGCGCCGCATCCGCGGCGCTTTGAGCCTGTCGAAAAACCTGTTGGGTTTTTCGACAAAGTCTCTTGCCGGACACTGCGCGTGCCCAACGGAAATCCCCTTGGGGGACGCCCGTTGTCCGCTTGAGGCGGACAACGAACACACTTGCGTCCTATATTGTATTTTGCGTCGTGTACACGCCCCTCCGCAAAATAGATTTGATTTTATTTGCCGCAAATGCGGCAAACTCTGCGAGGCTTTTTTGACACGCTGAAAGCGCCGCATCCGCGGCGCTTTTTATGTTTCATCGGACTCCTTAACCGTTTCTTAAAGGCTCCCCCACTTTGATTTTAATTGCCGTTTTGATACACTATTTTTGGAAGGTGTGAAGAGATATGTACAAAATCCTCATCTGCGACGATGAAACCGATATCCGCAACGCCCTGAACATTTATTTAAGTGCGCAGGGCTACGAAACCGTGCTCTGCGCCAACGGGCAGGAGGCTCTGGACGAGGTGGCAAAGGGAGAGATCGGTCTGGTGCTGCTGGATATCATGATGCCCGTTATGGACGGCATCACCGTTCTGTCCCAGCTCCGGAAAACCAGCAACGTTCCTGTCATTCTCCTGACGGCCAAGGGAGAGGACACGGACAAGGTGCTGGGGCTGGATGTGGGCGCAGACGATTACATCACAAAGCCCTTTAATCCCATGGAGGTGCTGGCACGGGTCAAATCCCAGCTGCGCCGGTATCTCCAGCTGGGCGCCGCAGTCACTCCCACGACAGAGCTGCACTGCGGTCCGGTTTCCATAGACGACCGCTCCAAAACCGTCACGGTGGACGGGGATCCCGTCAGCCTGACCCCCACCGAATACGAGATTCTAAAGCTCTTCCTCACCCATCCCGGTCAGGTATTTTCCATGACGGAGATTTACCGTCAGGTCTGGAAGGAGGCGCCGCTGGGGGCAGAGGGTACCGTTGCCGTACATATCCGACACCTGCGAGAAAAAATTGAGATAGACCCAGCCAATCCCCGCTGCCTCAAGGTAGTCTGGGGTCAGGGCTATAAGTTTGTCTCCACCTGATCGGAGTGATTTCAGATGCCTGCATTGTTCAAAAAAACCGCTGTTAAAGTCATCGGCGCAGTTCTCTGTGTGCTGTGCCTGACTGTGGGACTATTCACCGGTATTGCCACGCTGTATCTGGCCGCCTGCGGCGGCTTTTCCAGTCAGGCAGACCTCTATAACAGCATGGCAGCGGAACGCCTGAGCCGGGACGCCGACGTGATCATGAACGGCTACTTTGATCCCAGCGACCCCTCCCATCCATGGGTTTCCTACTATTCCGGCGCAATCTTTACCGGACAAAACTCCAACCTGCTTTGGAGCATCACCGACAGCTCCACCGGGAAAACCGTCCTTGCCACCTATCAGGATCAGGACGCCACCGCTGTTCTGTCCCAGTCCTTCTACTATACCACGTCGCTGTCCTCCCCCAGAGATATCATTACCGTGACCAGCCAGCTGTTCTACTGTGATGGAACCCTTTACTCCTACAGCGAATCCGATGATTGCTTCCGGGCACTCTCAACCGTCTCCACAAAGGAGATCAGCGGCATTGAGGAGCTGGATCCCGTTGCAAAGCAGCTGGGATTTACCTATCAGAACAGCCACTATAATTTCGAGGACGAGGCAGCGATACAGGGCTTCTATTGGACGGATACCGCAACCGAAATCTATACGGAGGAGGATTCCGTCTATACCCTCACCTGCTATCTGCTCACCGGTCTTCCCTATTCCGACAGTTATGCACAGCTCGATAGGGCATGCAGCCAATTCTATGCCAGACGCTACATGCTCTGTGCCGCCGCAGGCGGATTCCTGCTGCTGGGTCTTGCGCTGCTGGTGCTGCTGTGCTGCAATGTAGGCCGGGTCAACGGCAAGGAGGAGGCGGTACTGAACCCCATCCACAGGCTTCCCGGTGAGCTGGCTCTGCTTCCGGTGGTCTTTCTGATTGCCTTCGGCATATCGCTCTCCGATTTCACGCTCAGCTATTTCAGTGCGTCTCTCATCGGTCTGGGCGTTGGCGCATTCCTCACCGCGCTGGCGCTGACCTATCTGCTGCCCAGCCTCTGCGCCCGCGCTAAAACGCATACGCTGCTCCGGAACACCCTCTGCTTCCGGCTGCTCCGCGCCCTCCGCGGCGTCTGGAAGAAGGCCCGCACTGCCATTGTGGCGATCTTCCTGCATCTCCCGCTGATCTGGAAGGTGCTGGGGGCGTATTTCCTGCTGTGTGTGCTGGAGCTGTTCGCTCTGGGGCTGTTCTCCTACGGAGACGGCATACTCTACCTGCTGTGGGTGCCGGAAAAGCTCCTTGTGGGCGGGATCATCGCCTATGTGTGCATGAGCCTGCTGCGGCTGAAGGCCGGCGCAGAGCGCATCTCCGCCGGAGACTATAACACCAAAGTCTCCACCGATCATCTGGTGCTGGAATTCAAGTCCACCGCAGAAACCCTGAACCGCATTCAGGACGGCATCAACACCGCCGTGGAGAGCCGTATGCGCTCAGAACGGCTGAAAACCGAGCTGATTACCAATGTCTCTCACGATCTGAAAACCCCGCTGACGTCCATTGTCAGCTATGTAGACCTGCTCAAGCAGGAGCCTGCGGGTTCTCCCACCGCCGAGGAGTATCTTCAGGTGCTGGATCGCCAGTCCGCCCGGCTGAAAAAGCTGATTGAGGATCTGGTGGAAGCCAGCAAGGCCTCCACCGGCAATATTTCGGTACATGCCGAACCACTGGACTTTTCCATGATGCTGGGGCAGGCGCTGGGCGAATACAGCGAGCGGCTGGAAAAGGCCGGGCTGACCGCCATTCCAAAGCTGCCGGAGGCTCCGGTGATGATCTCCGCAGACGGACGGCTGCTGTGGCGGATTCTGGACAACCTTCTGGGCAACGCCGTGAAATATGCCATGCCCGGCACCCGGCTGTATGTGACCCTGACTGCGGACACCCACGCCATTGTCACCTTCCGGAACATCTCCCGTGAGCCGCTGGATGTGACCGCCGAGGAGCTGATGGAGCGCTTCGTCCGGGGGGATTCCTCCCGGCACACCGAGGGCAGCGGTCTTGGGCTGTCCATCGCCAGAAGTCTGGCAGAGTCCATGGGCGGTGAATTCATTCTCTCTGTGGACGGCGACCTGTTTAAGGCCGCAGTGATCTTCCCGGTTCTGCCGGAATCCGGTACCACACCGCCGGACGCATTGGCGGAGCATACCGAGCAATAACCGAATGGCTGCCGCGGTCTATTCTGCGGCAGCCATTTTGTACGGTTCCGGATTCTACATTTCTGCGCCCAAAACAGGATTCCCCTGAGGCACTGGAAAGATGTCTCCTGAGACACTTCCGAGACGTCTTCCGAGACACCGCAAAGACATCTTCCGAGCGTCTTCCGAGACACGAAAAAGACGTCTTCGCAAAACAGGACAGCAGTCGACAGAATCATGCAGAAAAATCAGCCCGCTTCTGCGTGCGAACCCATAAAAGACGTCTTCCAAACGTCTTCCGAGACGCAAAAAAGACGTCTTCCGAGACGTCTCGAAAGACGCCCCTGAGACCGGAAAAGACGCTCCTACAAGACAAGACATAGACAAGACAGAACAAGACAGGATATCTACCACCGCCTGCGCGGTCATCTGTGTCGGCGGTGGTGGCAGCACCGCGCCTTTATGCCGTTATGACTGATATTCTCTCTTTTCTCTGGAGAAGTTCTGTGCAGCAGACATCCTCCACCTATCCATTGTTCCTTATATGCTCCTCTCACGTCACTACATGCTGTATATCGCGAGTTTATATTTTTTTCGTGAGTTTACCCACGTTATATTTTATCCGTTTATACAGCGCCTGAGCGCCTCACACGCTGTACGATGTTTCCCTCTCTTTTGTGGAGACGATCCCGCCGTTTGCTCCCCACACAAGCAAGCCGGACGCACTCACGTGCGCCCGGCCTGTTCGTCTATATTTCGTTCAGACTACAGTCTATTACAGGCTCAGGTAACGAATCAGGATCGCCGCCACCTGTTCACGGGTCGCATTGGCCTTGGGATTCAGCTTTCCGCCGCTTCCCTTCATCAGACCCTTTTCCACTGCCCAGCACATTGCCGTCTTTGCGAAGTTGGAAACATCCTCCGCATCCGTAAAGCTGCTGTAGCTGCCCGAAGCGGCAGGCTGTCCAGCCAAACGGTACAGCATCGTCACCAGCTGCTCACGGGTCACATTGTCATTGGGCGCAAAGCGTCCCGCACCCATGCCCTTGATCACCTGATTCTGCTCCGCCCATGCAATGGCATCCCGGTAATAGTTCATATTGAGATCCGTGAAGCTGCTGGAGCCGCTGACTGCGGGGCTGCCGCTCATCCGGTAGAGCATGGTCGCCACCTGTCCGCGGCTTGCCGTTCCATGGGGAACAAAGGTCGTTGCAGTGATGCCCTTGATCAGCCCCAGCTCATAGGCCTTCAGAACGTCCTGATAGCTCCAGCGATCCAGCGCCACATCGGTAAAGGGCATGGCATCCGTAGCGCCGCTGTCAAACCAGTAGTCGAGATCCACGTTTTCCGTGGGTATGCCGTCTACATAGCCGCTGGAGCTGCACTGCCAGAACTCATACTCCCCGGCATAGTCCGTCTTGGATGTATAGTGCGCCAGCCAGACGGTGCCGATCAGATCCTTGGGGTTCAGCGCACCGTACAGCATGCTCTTATTGGCGTATACCGCACCCCGGTAGCCCGCCTTCGCCACCTCCGCGCAGAACGCGTTGCAGACAGCAGTGGCCTGTGCCTTGGAGAGGTTGGCCCGATAGAGCCGCCCGGTATAGCGTCCGCCGCTTTCGGCATATTCATAGTCAATGACCACCGGCAGGGTGATGTTATAGTCCTTGATGCGGCTGAGGACATACTGCGCCTCCTCCCGGCCCTCCTGCTCGGTGATGGCCTGAGAGTAGATATATACGCCCACCTGTACGCCGTTTGCCAGCGCGTTTTCGATGTTCTGGTATGCCTTGGTGTCCATTTGCAGGGAGCCGGTGCCGTAGCCCCGATAGCCTACCCGGATGAATGCGAAATCAATGCCGCTGGCCTTGACCTTTGCCCAGTCAATATCCTTCTGGAACTGGGAAACGTCCACGCCCTTTTTCAGCGTCTCCCCCGGATTCAGCTCCCGCGGGGTAAACCAGGAATGATCCACGCCGTACGCATACAGCTGCGGACTGTCCAGCTGCCCCTTGTGCTCCTCCGCCCAGTACTGGGGGTCATCCTCGTATGTATCATCCGCAGCCGCCGCACCGGGCAGCATGCCAACCTGAAGCAGGAGTGCTGCCGCCAGCAGCAGACACAGCCTCTTGATTTTTTTCATATGTGTTCTCCTTCCGCCGTGTTTGGTTACAAACTGTAACATGTAACAGTGGTATTGTATCATAGATTTGTATTTTACACAACCATACCGAAAAAAAATGGGCGCTTTCGCGCCCATTTTTTACAGCGTGTCAAAAAAGCCTCGCAGAGTTTGCCGCGTTTGCGGCAAATAAAATCAAATCTATTTTGCGGAGGGGCGCACCCCAGGGTGGCTTCTCTTGTCCCGTTGGGACAATTCACCTTCTGTACACGACGCAAAATACAATATAGGACGCAAGTGTGTTCGTTGTCCGCCTCAAGCGGACAACGGGCGTCCCCCAAGGGGATTTCCGTTGGGCACGCGCAGTGTCCGGCAAGAGACTTTGTCGAAAAACCCAACAGGTTTTTCGACAGGCTCAAAAAATGGGCGCTTTCGCGCCCATTTTTTATGTTCAGCTGGTTTCGCCCAGATAGATGCTCACCCGGTTCTGGATCAGCTTTGCCACCTCATCTGCCGTCTTGTCTCCGGCGAAGTATGCGCCCGCCTCGTCCTGAAGGATCTCCTGAATATCGGTATCATAGGCTCCGCCGGGCGTTGCGCCGTCGATCAGCGTCTTGAAGTCGTCCACCTGCTCCTGCGTCAGCGGCGCCATTGTATACTCGGTGTCGCCAATGTAGGTCGTATCGTCATAATAGACCTTTTCGCCGTTTTCATCGGTGTAATAGCTCTTCTCCATGGCTTTGCTGAGCGCCTGATCCAGCGCCGTCTTGGTCACCGGCAGGGACCAGTTGTCCTTCTGCACATCGTCGCTGAGAACGGATTTCAGGAAATCCCATGCCGCGTCCGTATACTGGGTCTTTGCGGAAATCGCCAGTCCTCCGCTTACGTGGATGATTGCGCCGTTTCCGCCGTCCTCCGTAACCGGGTAGCCGATATTCACAAAGCCATGCTCCTGATTGAACAGGTTATAGTACTGCTTCAGGCTGTAGCTGTCAGAAATATACTGACCGGCCAGCAGCAGGTCGCCGGACTGTATCTGGGTATACTCATCATCTGTGGAATAGGAAATCGTGTCGCTCCCCTGATTCAGCTCGTCGTCCGTGGGGCATTTGGCTGCCGCCGCCAGCAGCTGCTTGAAGCTGTCGCTGTCAAAGGAGCAGGTTCCCTTGGCGTAGTCCACGAACTGACCCATATTCGCCGACACCATCTGGCTGAGGAAGCTGGTCTGGCTGGTGTAGCTCATCACCTGCGTTCCCTCGTCCAGACCGGAAATCACCTGCGCCATTTCCTCCATGGTCCATGATGTGCGATCTCCCGCCAGCTTTGCACTGGTAACCAGCGTTTCCACGTTAAAGTTCACCGGCAGACCATAGACCTTGCCGTCCACGCTGTAGGCCTTGAGCGCCCCTGCCACCAGCTCGTCCTGAGAGATGCTGTCGTCCTTTTCCATCAGTGCGCTCAGGTCTGCCAGTGCGCCCTTGGCGATGTACTTGTCTTCATGCCCCGTGGACAGGAAGACGATATCCGGGCAGCTGCCGGACACCACGTCCCGATCCAGCTGCTGGGTTCCCAGCGTATGGTCGTCCGTAGTATTGTACTGGCTGTAGTCCACCAGCGTGATCCGGTAGTCGTTGCTCTTGCGGTTATAGGCGATCACCGCATTCCGCACAATATCGCTGAGATACTCTGCGCCCAGGGTCAGAACCGTGCGCTCCGGAAGCTGATCCGCCGGGGTCTTGGTCAGCACGCCCAGATCATAGCGGTTGGGGCCGTTCATGGTCATAATGGAATCCAGCACAATGATCTGATCGTCACCGTTGGCTGCCACGCCGGACACATTTCCGGCGTTGATATCGGAATCCAGCCACGAGAGCAGCCGGGTCGCTGCGCCGGTGGTCAGGTCAATGCTGTAGAGATACGTGCCGTCCGAGGCCATCAGGGTACTGCCTGCGCCGGAATAGATGGTCAGGGCGTTCACGTTGCAGTCGCCGGTGATTTCAATGGGCTCAGACACCGCGCCGTTTTCGATCTTGCAGAGCTGGCTGCTGCTCTCGCCGTTTGTGAAGGAATTCAGCACCACCGTGCCGTCCCCCGCAGTCAGCATGGACATGATCCACTGATCCTGCAATTCAATGTCGTCCTTCCGTGCGCCGTCTGCGCCAAAGGATACGATCTTGCTGTCGCTGGACAGGTACAGGGTTCCCTGTCCGTCCTGCGCGATATACTGGGGATAGAAGTCATTGTCGTTGGCAGTCATTAAATCCGTCAGGTCGATCTCCTGCTGAAGATTGCCGGACATATCGTATTTTTTCAGGGTATAGGTATTCTCGTCCTCCGTGCTGACATCCGGCTCCGCCGCTGTTTCGGTGTTCTCTGCGGGAACTTCTTTCTCTGCTGAGGCTTCTGCCGTGTCCTCTGCGGGGGCTTCTGCCTCTGCTGAGGCTTCCGCCGTATTCTCTGCGGTTTCCGCAGTGTCGTCAACGGGGGCTTCCGCGTTTTCCGTTCCATCCACGCTGGTGGAATAGCGGTAGGTATTGATCAGCATCCAATAGCCGCTGCCGTCCGGGCAGACGGAAACCTGCTGTACATACTCGCTGACGCCGTCCTCATTGCTCAGCGTGGGGGTGGGAATCTCCTTGGTTGTG
>ERZ1034928.622-NODE-622-length-15305-cov-3.903148_pt1 | contig 15305 bp, 3 predicted proteins | sample MGYA00520627_ERZ1034928 | MGnify/ENA primary metagenome ERZ1034928 (study PRJEB33766, sample SAMN09781755) | gut metagenome | biome: gut microbiome | host: Homo sapiens | place: Madagascar | study: EMG produced TPA metagenomics assembly of the PRJNA485056 data set... | reverse complement strand
ACCCCACCTCCGCGAAGAGGCCGAGGCCGTCCGTCAGGCGCGCCGTCAGCCCCACCTCGCCCGCGAAGCCGGGGCGGCACCGCGTCTCGGACGCGCGGGACGCGCCCGCGTCGAAGTCGAGGTGCGCGAGGCTGCAGAGCGCCGCCGCGCCCGCGTAGGCGTCCAGCCACGGGCACGCGCGCCACGTCACGGTCGGGCCCAGGCCCACCTGGTAGAGGTCGGCCCGCAGGCGCGCGCGCACGGCCTGTCCGGGCGTGCGCGTCACCGTCTCCGGCCCCCACGTCGTCGGCGCCGAGGGGTCGCGCTCGGGCTTCGGCGCGTAGCCGAAGTCCCGGTCATCGGGGTACGGCCCGCCCGTGAAGAGCCACCAGTCCGTCCCCGTGCGCGTCACCGCCGTCGCGCCGCCGCCCCGGCCGGACGCGTCCGCGCGCACGCCCCAGTACCCGGCGAGGCGCAGGTCGAGCGCGAGCGAGAAATCCCCCGCCGTCCAGACGTCGTGCCCGGCGCGCGCCTTCAGGCCGAGCGGCGCGCGCGTGTCCGTCGCGTCCACGCCCGCCGCGCCGCCGTCCGGCGTCACCGTCGTCTCCGTGAAGGACGCCCCGACCGCCCAGAGCTCGTCGCCGGGCGCCGCCGCCGGACTCGGGTCGGGCCGCCTCTCCGTCACCTCGCCCGGCGTCCAGTCGCCCGCGCCCGGATCGCGGTCGTACCCCGTCCGCGTGTACGAACCGGGGACGGACGGCACGGACGCCGTTCCCCGGATCTCCGCCTTCACGCGCGTCCGCCACGCCGGGCCGACCGAGAGCCGCCAGCCCTCCGCCTGCGCCATCGCCGCCGCACAGGCGGCCATCATGTAAACCACCATCTTCCTGTTCGTCTTCATCTTCGGGATCCTTTCCTTCGTCAGTCCTCCAGCCGGACGCGGAAGAAGCCGGACGCCCCCTCCGGCGCGGCGACCTCCAGCGTCAGCACGCCGTCCGCCCCGCGCGTGACCGCGCGCGGCGCGAGGACGGACGGCGCGGCGCCGAGCCGCGCCCGGTACTCCACGCGCAGCCGCGACGCATCGACCGCGCCCCAGGCGGCCGCGCGTTTGACCGCGACGGAGAGCCGCACCGCCCCCGGCCCGGCCTCCAGCCCGCCGAGCGACAGCCCGTCCACCACGGCGTCCGTCCGCACCTTGACGTCGCCGACGTCCTGCGTGAGCGAGCCGAGGTAGTCCGCGTCGTCCGCGAGCGACGGCGCGAGCCGCACCGTCGGCGTCGTCCCCGCGCCGATGCCCGCGCGGCGGAACGGACGCCTCCCGACCGCCGGACGCCCGAGGACCGTCATCTCCGCCAGCTTCCGGCAGTCCGCGAAGGCATGGTCGCCGAGGGACGCGACCTCCGCCGGCAGGCGCACGGACGTGAGCCCCGTCGCCGCGAAGGCGTAGCGACCGATCGCGAGCGCGGCGGGCGCGGCGGGGTTTGCCCAGTCCCGCACGGACGCGAACGCGACGCGCGCGAGCGTCGGAATCCCCGAAAATGCCCGGAAGCCGATTTGCGTGCAGAACAGCGGAAGCGTCAGCGCCGCCATGCCGCTCGCCGAGTTCGCGAACGCGCCGTCGCCGATCGCCGTGATGAAATGCCCCTCGATCTTGTCGGGGATGACCACGTTCGCGATCCGCTGGTTCGGGTCCTTGAAGCCGACGACCTTCGCCGTCTCCGTACCCGTCGCCTCCCACTTGAAGATCGTCTCCGCGTCCGACTCCTCGCGGACCGTCACCGGCGGCGGCGTGACCGTGAGCGTCCCGTAGACCTTCGTGATCTCGTAGTTGCCCGCCGACGTCCCGGCGTCCAGCGTGTAGTCGAACGAGTTGGGGACGCTGTCCGCGTCCGCGAGCGTCGCGAAGTTGCCGTAGGACGCGCCCTCGCCGGGGGCGAAGCCGTCGCCGCCGACCGTCACCGTCGTCTCCGCGTGCGCCGCGCCGTCGTGCGTCCACGAGCCGTCGCCCGACGTGAGCGTGAGCCGGCGTTTCCAGATCTCGAACGTCTGCACGTCCGTGCCCGCGTAGTTGTTCCTGCCGGTGAAGGTCATCGTCGCCGTGCCCGCGTCCACGTTGTCCGCGTAGCTGACGTCGAAGTCGTCCGCCGTGAGGAGCGACGGCTCGCCGTCGCCGAACCCGGCGTCCGGCGTCTTCGCCGTGCCGTCGTACACGTAGTCCTCCGCCGGAAGGACCGGCCACACGAGCCCTTCGATGTCCTTCGGCGTCACCGTCACGTTCCGCGCATCGACGACCGTCTCGTAGCCTGCCGCCGTGATCTGGAAGTAGACGGGCCTGTCGGTGCAGGCGTTCGTGTACGCCACGGCGTCGCGCCACGGTCCGTCGGCGCTCTCCGCATACTTCACCGTCGCCCCCGTCGCCGGCGTCGAGACCGTGACGCTGATGCCGTAGCCCGCGCCGCAGTACTCGCCCGTCGTCCCGTCCGCCGCGTAGCGGATCGCCGCGGCATGGATCGTGAATGGCACCGTCGCCGTGAGCGCCTTGTAGTTCCGCGATTCGGGAACCGTGAAGGTCGCCGTGTAGTGCCCCGGCAGCGTCGGCTTCGCGCCGGACGACCAGGTCACCGCCGCGACGCCGGACTTCGCCGCCGAGACGGGCTCGCCCGCCGCCTGTCCGTAGGTCCAGTCCGCGACGGCGGGCGGCGTCGTCCAGGCGTTCTCCGCCTTCCGGATCTCGAACGTCTGCACGTCCGTGCCCGCGTAGTTGTTCCTGCCGGTGAAGGTCATCGTCGCCGTGCCCGCGTCCACGTTGTCCGCGTAGCTGACGTCGAAGTCGTCCGCCGTGAGGAGCGACGGCTCGCCGTCGCCGAACCCGGCGTCCGGCGTCTTCGCCGTGCCGTCGTACACGTAGTCCTCCGCCGGAAGGACCGGCCACACGAGCCCTTCGATGTCCTTCGGCGTCACCGTCACGTTCCGCGCATCGACGACCGTCTCGTAGCCTGCCGCCGTGATCTGGAAGTAGACGGGCCTGTCGGTGCAGGCGTTCGTGTACGCCACGGCGTCGCGCCACGGTCCGTCGGCGCTCTCCGCATACTTCACCGTCGCCCCCGGCGTCGAGACCACGACGCTGATGCCGTAGCCCGCCCCGCAGAACGGGCCCGTCGTCCCGTCCGCCGCGTAGCGGATCGCCGCGGCGGACGCCGCCAGGCCCGCGCACGCGCACAGCGCGCACACGGCCTGTTTGATTTTCCGTCTGAATCGCATCATTTCAGTATTCCTTTGTTCTGGTTCACCAAAGACCTCACCTGACCTCCACCGCCACCTTGAAGAACCGCATCGCCGCGCGGTTCGCGTCCGTGACCGGCGTCCACGCCGCCGCGCCGAGCGTCGGCTTGCCGTAGACCGTGTAGGCGCGCGGCGGCTCGGCCGCGCGCAGGTCGGGCGACCACGTGACGACGGGCGTGCCGTCCGCGCCGAGCGCGATCGACGCCGTGAACCGGCTCGCCGCGTCCGCCGGGTCCAGCCCCGCGACATACGACTCCCAGAGCGCGACGCCGTTCGCGCCCGGCGCGTGCGCCGCCGCCTCGTAGTCGCCGCCGCCGAACCGGCCGACGTAGGCGTCGAGCCAGGCGTAGGGCACGGGGACGGGCGTCGTCGTGGTCGCGTCGCCCGCCGGCGGGTCGTCCGGCCCCCGGAAGATCTCGAAGTCGACGTCGTAGGGCGCGGCGAGCCCGACACCCGCGTAGTTCTTCGACTCCGCCACCCAGAACCGCGCCGTGTACCTGCCCGGCGCGGACGGCCTCTCCGCCGTCTCGGACGCGACGGGCGCGCCGCGCCGGCGGTAGGCGACCGAGAGCGTCCCGAAGCGCGCGCGGCCCGTCGGCTCGTTCGCGGCCTCGACGCCGTTCGTCCAGCTGCGGATGCCCGGATAGGTCGACCAGCCGTTCGCGCCCTTGCGGATCTCGAAGACGCCCGTCCAGTCCGACTCGCCCCCGCGGGGCCCCTCCCCCTTGTAGTCCGCCGTGTTCGCGAGCCGCAGGACGACGTTCGTGTAGAGGCCCGCGTCCGTCCCGCCGGGATTGGCGGCGACCGTCCAGCGCGCGTCCGCCGCGATCGTCGGCTTCTGGAGGCGGCCGTTGTACGCCCGCGACGGGATCACCGGCGGCGCGACGGGGCGCTTCAGGATCGCGAACTCCTTCGTGACGACGCCGCAGTAGTCGTTCGTGCCCGTGACGGTCACGGGGAAGAGCCCCGCGCCCGTCCGCCCCGAGTAGGCGAGCGTGTAGTCGTCCGCCGTCGCGATGTTCGGGTCGCCGTCCACGACCGTCACGGCGGGCCTCTTCTCCGTCCCGTCGAAGAACCACGCCGCGTCCTCGTCGGCGACGCACATCTCCTCCGTCAGCGCCTTCGGCACGATGCGCAGCGTCCCCTTCCCGTAGTAGGGGGCGTAGTTGGGCGACAGGAACTTGAAGTAGACCGCGAGGTCGCCCTCGGCGACGTGCGTCCGCGTCGGGGCCGTCTCGGAATAGGCGCTCTCGTCGCCCGGCACGAGCGCGTAGGAGAGCCGGTACGGCTCGTCGAAGTCCGGCGCGGGCGCGAACGGCTGGGGCGCGCCGTTGTAGACGCGGGCGCAGAGCGGGCCGCCGTCCGCATCCGTCTCGCCGCCGCCGAACACCGCGCCGGGGTCGAGCGTCGCGGGCGTGACGCGCAGCCAGCCGTACTCCTTCGTAATCGTGTAGTTCCCCGCAAGCGCCCCGCCCGTCAGCGCGTAGTCGAAGAGGTTCTCCATCGCCCCCACGTCCGTGAGCGCGCCCGAACACGTCGCCGCGAAGCCCTCGCCGTCCACGAAGCCGGGCGAGCCGTCCTTCACGCGCACCGCGCCGCAGCGGAGCGGCGTGCCGTCGTAGACCTTCTCCGCCCCGCCCGAGACGAGCGTCACCGGACGCGGCGCGATCGTGACGGTCGCCGTCCCGAAGTACGTCTCGTAGTGACGCGCGTCAAGCGCGTAGAAGACCGTGTGGACGCCCGCGTTCGTGAACACCGGCGCCTCGCCGCTCCACGCGGCCTCCTCCGGGAGGGTCGCGCTTGTCGCGACCGCACCGTCCCCCCGCGCCGGGAGGGTCGCGCTTGTCGCGGCCGCACCGTCCCCCCGCGCCGGGAGGGTCGCGCTTGTCGCGACCGCACCGTAATACCGCACCGTGACGGGCGCCGTCAGCAGACTCGGCGGCACGACCGCCACCGTGTGCCCCGCGCCGTCGTAGGTCGCCGCCGTCGAGAATTCGGACGGATCGGCCGAGCCCTCGCCGTCGAACGTCATCCGCGCCTTCGTGACGCGCAGGACGCCCGGGTACCACGCGAGCGAGTAGTTCCGCGTCACGTCCTCCGTGCCGTGGCGCAGGACGCGCACGGACGCGATCGCGTTCGACACCACGCCGTCGCCGTCCGGGCCGTCCTCCGGCGTGAGGACGACGCTCTCCGGCGCGAACGCGACGTCCAGCGCGTCGCCGGGCTGCAGCTTGTCGGCGTTCTCCGCCGTGTAGGACGGCAGACGGTGTGCCGTGCCGTCGTAGGCCCACGTCGCCGAGTCCGCCGTCACCGTAATCTCGTCCGCGCTCGCCAGCACGGTCAGCGTTCCCCAGTCCTCGGTCACGGCGTAGTCCGAGAGCCGCGTCCCCGTCCCCGCCACATAGGCGCAGCGCGCCGGGACGCGCCCCGCGTCGGTGATGCTCGCAAAGTTGGAGAACACAAAGGATTCGCCGTCTGGTAGGGCGGCCACCCCGTGACCGCCATCGCCTCCCGGGAGGGTCGCGCTTGTCGCGACCAATTCAACCTCGTCCACGCCGAACGTGAGCGGCGCGCCGTCGTAGGTCTTCGCCTTCGTCGGCGTCGTGAGCGTGACCGCCCTCTTCGCGATCGCCACGTCCACCCTGCCCGTGTAGGCGTTGTAGTAGTCGGCCTCCACCGTGAACCGCACCGTCGCGTTCGTGGCGTGCGTGAAGCGCGGCGGCTCGCCGCTCCACACGGCATCCTCCGGGAGGGCCGCGCTTGTCGCGGCCGCGCCGTCCCCACGGTCCTCCGGGAGGGCCGCGCTTGTCGCGGCCGCGCCGTCCGCAAAATACCTCACCCGCGCGGGCTGCAACAACCGCGCCGTCACAACCACCTGCGTCGACACGCCGTCGTAGACCTTCGCGACGTCGTCCGCCCCGAAGACCTGCTCCGCGCGGATGCAGGCGTTCGTCATCCTGAGCACGCCCTCCTTCAGCACGAGGTTGTAGTTCCGCGTGCGGTCGGCGCCCGTCGCCGCCTCGACGATCCGCACGGACGCAAACCGGTTCGAGACGACGCCGTCGCCGTCCGGCCCGTCCGCCGGGGTGCGGACGACGCTCGCAGGGTCGACCGCGACGCGCAGCTCGTGCCCGGCGAGCAGCTTGTCGCCGTTCCCGACGCGCCACGTCGCGGCGCGGTGCTCTTCGCCGTCGTAGGCCCACGTCGCCGAGTCGGCCGTGACGGAGATCTGGTCGCCGCCGACCGTCACCTTCAGCGTCTGCCCGCCCGCGACCGTCACGTCGTAGTTCGCGACCTTCGCCGTCGCGCTGCCGCGGTAGGAGAACGTCGCCGCCGTCTCGCCCACGTCGGTGATCGAGGCGAAGCCGAAGTAGTCGAGGCATTCGCCGTCCGCATAGCCGCTCCCGCTCGCCGTGATGTCGCCCGGACGCACCGAGAGCGGGAAGCCGTCGTAGGGCTTCTCCATCGAGGCCGCCATCAGCGTGAGCGGACGCCGCGCGATCGACCACGCGAGCGGCGCGGGCGCGGCCGGCGGCTCGTAGTTCGCCGTGTCGTAGTCGAGCGCCACCGTGGCCACGTAGTCGCCCGCGTCCACCGCCTCGTTCCCGGCGAGGCGCGCCGTCACGCCCGCCGGCACGCCCGTCAGCGCCACGCCGTGTTCGCGTCCGTCGTACATCCAGCTCGCAGCATCCGCAGCCACGCTCCACTTGATGCCCGCGCCGCCAGGTTCCTGTCCGGGGTACGTCGCCTTGGTGACGGTCAGGTCGCCCTCGACCTTCACGATGTCGTAGTCTCCTGAAAGCGTGCCCGCCTTGAGCGTGTAGGAGAAGGCATTCTTGCTGCTGCCGGCCACGGTCTGCGATCCCCTCACGTCGAATGTCGCCCCCTCAAGGCCGATGAATCCGTCGCCGGCGATGTGGACGTCGCCGCAGCGGACGGGCGAGCCGTCGTAGGGCTTCGTGGCGCTGCCGCTCGTCAACGTCACCTGGCGCCTCAGCATCCGCCACGTCGTCGAACGCTCGCCCGTGAAGTTGCCGTTCGCCTTCACCGTGAGCGTGTAGGTCCCCGCATGGGTGGCGTTCTCGCCGGTGCGGGTGAAGGTGACGGGCAGCCCCCTGCAGACGACGCTCTCCACGGGAATCGACTGCACCGTTCCGTTGTACTTCGGATTCGCGCCGAGCGCGATGGCAAAGTCGTCGCCCGCCGCCGCGATGTCGAGCGGCTCGACCTTCACCCAGCCGTCCGTCACGGCATACGTCACCTCAAAGCAGTCGTTGTTGTTCGTGAAGTCCGTAGCGACAAGCCCCATCGCCGTCGTTCCGGCGTCGGTGCGCGATGACGCCGCCGTGCCGCTGAATACGGTATCCGCCGAGATGTCGTACAACTCGTCCTCCGTCGCGACCTCATACCCCTCGACGCGCTTCTCATTGCCGTCGTATGTGAACGTCCCCGTCCTGCCCTTGACATTCACCGTCACCGGGCGCTTCGTAACCGTAAGCGTTCCCGGGAACCACTCGACCGTGTAGTTCGCGGTCACGTCCTCTGCGCCGCTGCGGATGACGCGCACACCGGTAATGACGTTCGGCACAATCCCGTCACCATTAGCGCCGTCCTGCGGCGTCGTCACGACGCTCGCATCGTCGAACGTCACCTCCAGCGCGTCGCCTGCCTGGAGCGTGTCGAGGTTTGCAGCCGTCCACGTGCGGTTGGAGTGCGGTTCGCCGTCATATGCCCACGACCCGCTCGCCGCCGTGACCGAGATTGCCGTCGCGCTCTTTGTGATCGTAATCGTCGCGCCCGGCGTCACCGTCACGGCATAGTTGCCGAGCTTCGTCCCCGGACCCGCCGCGTAGCTGAACGTCGCCGGCGTCTGCCCCGCCTCCGTCCTCGATGCAAAATCGCCGAACACGAACGATTCGCCGGCGGCCATTCCGTTCACGGCGATGTCGGCCGCAGTCAGCGCAAGAGGCGTGCCGTCGTATGGCTTCGAGATGTTCGCCGCCGTGAGCGTGACGGGGCGCGGCGTGACGGTGAGCGTGCCGGGAAGCTTCGTCACCGCGTAGTTGCTTCCTTTGGTGTTCGCGTTCCAACTTATCGTCGCGACGTTGTTCTGCGAACTGCCGACGTCTGCCTGCGAGCCGGCGCATTCGTATTCCGCGCCCTCTCCAGGGGCGAAGCCGACGGCCGTCACCGTCCCGACCGTGAACGCCGTGCCGTCGTACACGCGGCTTCCGCTTCCCGCCGCAAGCGACAGCGCCTTGGGCGCTATCGCCCACGCAACATCGCGCATGCCCGTGAAATTGCCCTGCCCCGTGAGCGTCATCGTGTAGTTGCCCGCGTCCGTCTGCGCATTGCCGACGACGGCATAGTCGAGCGGCAGACCCTTGTACGTCACCGAGGAGAGTGTCTGGATCTGCTCAAGGCCGGTGTAGGCAAGCGACGGCCCCATCACGATCTGCCAGTCGGAATCGTCGCCGGCAGAGATGTCCGCCGCCGTCACCTCCAGCTCGCCCTCCATCTTCGTGATGTCGTAGTAGCCGGCATTCGTGCCGCCCTTGAGAGCGTAGGCAAACGTGTTCCTGCTCTTGCCGACCACCGTCTGCGAGCCGGTGAAGGTGAACGCCGCGCCGTCCTCGCCCACGAAGCCGTCGCCGCCGATCTCGACCTCGTGCGCCGTCAATGGCTCTCCGTCGTAGGTCTTGGACGCACTCCTGGATGTCAGGGCAACAGGCCGCTTCGTCACCGTCAGCGTGCCGTTGTACGGCGCGAGCGTGTAGTTGGAGGTGACGTCCGCTTCGCCGCGCATGACCCTCACGCCTGTTATCACGTTCGCCACGATCCCGTTCCGCCCCGGCCCGTCGATGGGCGTCGTCACAGCCGAATCGTCGCTGAACGTCACATCCAGAACGTCGCCGGGCTGCAAAACGCCGAGGTTCGTCGCCTCGTATTCGTGAAGCGTGTGGGGTTGCCCGTCGTAAGTCCAGCTGCCGCCCCTGGCCGTCACGGTGATCTGCGTCGCGTTCCTCGTCACCGTGAGCGTGCCCGGAACGATGGTGAGCGCAAAGTCGGCCATGCGCGCCGTTCCGTCCGCCACCGTGAACGTGGCGTCCACGCGCCCCGCCTCCGTGATGCGCGCGAAATCACCCAGCGTAAACGCCTCGCCCTCCGGCAGGGCGGGCAGTCCCTGCCCGCCGCCGGGGAGGGTTGCGCCTGTCGCGACCGCTTCGACTTCCTCCGCCCCGAACGTAAGCGGCGTTCCGTCGTACGGCTTCTCCTTCGTCGGCGCGGTGAGCGTGACTGCGCGCGGCGTCATCTTCACCGTGCCGAAGCGCGTCGTCACCTCGTAGTTCTGCGCCTTCGTGTTCGCGTTGAACGCATAGGCGAATGTATTTGCCATCGCCTCGGCCGCATCCGCGACGTGCCGGACGACCGGGAAGCCGGAATAGGCCGCTCCCTCGCCAGGGGCGAAGCCGTCGCCCGTCACCGTCACGCCGCTTTCGCTGTGCGCCGCGCCGTCATATACCCACTCCGCATGGCCGCTCGCAAGCGTGATGCTGCGCGGCGCAATCGCCCAGTCCTTCTCCACCGTGCCCGCGTAGTTGCCCGTGCCGGTGATGCGCACCACGTAGTTGCCGGCGTCCGTCGCCGTGTTGCCGGAGAGCGCGTAGGGGATGTCGTCGAGGTTGCCGTCCGGCTTCACGAAGGCGATCTGCGTGATCGGCGCCGACTGCTCCGTGCCGTCGTACATCAGATTGCGCGCAAGGCGGATGTCCCAGTTCGACGGATCGTCGCCGATCACGCGCGGCGTGACGCGCAGCCAGCCGTCAGTCACTTCGTATGTCACGTGGAAGTTGGCGCTGCTGTTGGCAAAGTCGCCTGGTGCCAGCCCCATCGTCGTCGTCCCGGCGTCGGAGCGCGATGCCGCCGCCGTGCCGCTGAACACCGTATCCGCCGCGATGTCGTAAAGGGCGTCTTCCGTGGCCGCGTCATACCCGCTCACGCTCTTCTCGGTCGTGTCGTATGCATACGTCGCCGTATGCCCCGCCACGGCCACCGTCACCGGCCGCTTCGCGATCGTCACCTTCGCCGCGTGAACGAAGTCCTCGTAGTTCGGGTTCGTCACCCGGTACCACACCACGTACGCACCTGCGTTGGTGTAAGTCGGCACCGCCCCCCACGGTAGGGCGGGCGCCCCGCGCCCGCCGATCCCCGCGCTTCCGTCATCCGCCGCGTACTCCACCGTGTTCTCCCCAATCATCGCCGCGCCAAAGGCCACGACGAGTGCATTCGTGTCGATGGTGTGTCCCGCGCCGTCGTAGACAAACGCCGCGTCGAACTTCGAGAGCCCGCCGTCCGGCACGTCGCCCTCGCCCGGCTCGTCACTGCCACCCTCTCCGCCACCGATGCTGGCCTTCGTCACCGTCAGCGTACCGTTCACCGTGGTGATCTCATAGTTGCCCGCCGATGTGTTCTCATTGAGTGTATAGGTGAAGGTGTTTTCGCTTGTACCCACGGTGGTCTGCTCGCCCGTGAACGCATACGCCGCCCCCTCGCCGTCCACGAACCCGTCGCCGCCAACCGCCACCTCGTGCGCCGTAAGCGGCGTGCCGTCGTAGACCTTCGCGTCACTCTTCGAGGTGAGCGAAACCGGGCGCGGCGTGACCTCAAGCGTACCCGCCACGCGCGTGATCGTGTAATTATCCATCCGCGCCATACCATCGGCGACCGTATAGCCCGCATCGATCCTTCCGACATCGGTGATCGACGCGAAACCCGAAAGTGCGAACGCCTCGCCCGGTACATAGCCGTCGCCGCCGACCACGACATCATCCGTGCCGAACGTGAGCGGTGTCCCATCATACGTCTTCGATTCCGTCGGGGCCGTCAACGTAATCGGGCGCGGCGTGATCCTGATACCGACCGAGCCGACCTCAGGCGCGTAGTTCGGAGCCGAGACCCGATACCACACCTGCGTGTCGCAGACGTCGGCGAACGCCGGCGAGGCGTCGGCCCAGGCGTCAACCTCATTCGCGCGGTACTGTACCGTCGGAGTCGTGAGGAGACCGGCCACCGACACGGCGACACCATGTGCCGCACCGTCGTAGACGTTCGTGTAGCCGACTGCCGTAATTGCCCCACCTGGTCCAACAGGAATCGGCGCGGCGATGACCGCGATCCGGCCCGTGACAACCGTAATGTCGTAGTTCGCGAGATCCGTCCCCTCCTTCGCGGTGTAGTCAAACGTGTTGGCCACCTCGTCCTCGTCCACGCGCGTCACCGTCGCCCAGTTCGAGGCGACGATACCCTCGCCCTCTACGAAGTCGTGACCACTTTTTATAAAATGTGGGCACGCATGTGGCTGGCCGTCGTACACGAAGTCGGTCTTCGTGCCCGAGGTCAGCGTCACCGGTCGCTTCGTGATCGTCACCTTCGCCGCATGTACGAAGTCCTCGTAGTTCGGGTTCGTCACCAGGTACCACACCACGTACTCGCCCGCGTTGATGTAAACAGGTGCGGTCTCTCGCCAGTCGGCAATCTGTTCCTGTCCCGTGGTGGTGGCAGCCGTTCCCAAACCGGCATCCTGTTCTTGTCCTGTGGCGGCGGCGCCAGCCGCCGCGTACCCGTAGAAGACCTTCGTATCGCTCGCCCCGACCATCGTCGCCGCAAACGCCTCGACAAGCGCATTGGTGTCAATGGTATGCCCCGCGCCGTCGTAGACAACCGCCACATCGAACTTCGAGAGCCCGCCGTCTGGCACACCGCCGTCACCCGGCTCGTCGCCACCGCCTTCTCCGCCGCCGATGTTGGCCTTCGTCACCGTCAACGTGCCGTTCACCGTGGTGATTTCGTAGTTGCCCGCCTTGGTGTTCCCGTTCAGGTTGTAGGTGAAGGTGTTTTCGCTTGTACCCACGGCGATCTGCTCGCCCGTGAACGCATACGTCGCCCCCTCGCCGTCCACGAACCCGTCGCCGCCAACCGCCACCTCGTGTGCCGTGAGCGGCGTGCCGTCGTAGACCTTCGTGTCGCTCTTCGAGGTGAGCGAAACCGGGCGCGGCGCAACGGTCACGGTTGCCGAATTGGTCTGCGTGATATAGCCCGACGCGGCAATCTCAACCCACACCGTCAGCGAGCCGACGTCCTTGATCGTTGGCGGCTCCTCCGTGAACACCGCGCTTGGATTGGTCGCGTACTTCTTCGCGACACCCGCGATCCCCTCCGCCACTGTCACGCCGATTCCGTGTGGCCGGCCGTCATACACGCCCGTGTAGCCCTCCACCGACACGTCCGCCGCGCCGAAGGGCACGTCCCGGCCCGTCACGGCGAACGTGGCCGTCTCGACCCTGCCCGCCACGCCATTCGTGTAGGTCGTGTGCGTGAGCGTGTACGTGCCGTTGCGCGCCACGCTCCACGCGCGTTCGCCCTCGCCCGTCAACCCTTCTGCCAGAGGCACGCCCTCCTGCGCAAGCGTAACAGTCGCCCCATCGCCGCCGTCCCAGAGGCCCGAATATGTCAGCGTTTCATCGCCCGTCGATGGGCGGATGCCGTCGTGACGGATCGAGAGACGGAAAGGTTCTGTCATCGCCGTCACCGTCGCGGCGTTGACTGCGCCGCCCAGCAACATCCCCAAACAACCAAGCGTGAACGCCGCCGTCCGTGAAAGCCTGCGGTTCATCGTTCTCATCCGTCCAAGTCCTTTCATGCCGCCTCCTTGTAGATGGCGTTCGGCGCAGCGACTCTACGAACGCGCCTTCCACTTTCATCTTTTTGGATTTTTTCATGAAATTGAAATTGGGCTATTGCATCCGCCCAATGATTATGGCACAATACGTTCGGTTTCATCTTTTTGGCATAATCCACAAACATGAAAGAGGAGACAAGTTCATGACCATCAAACGTGAAGCATTGCTCAACCAACTGATAGCGGCTAAGCATAGCGATTTCGTAAAAATCGTAACGGGCATAAGGCGCTGCGGGAAGAGCTTTCTGCTCTTCAATCTGTTCAAGCAGCATCTTCTCTCTTCGGGTGTCAAGAAAGACCATATCATCGAAATCGACCTTGAAAAGGAAGAGAATGTGCACCTCACCGATCCGTTGGAACTCGGAAAGTACATTCGCGGAAAAACGCCCAAGGGACGAGGCCGATTCTATGTTCTCATCGACGAGATACAAAGATGCAGAAAGGTGCTCCCTCCCGGCATCGATCTTTCGCGCATCCATCCTGACGACCGTGAGTCTGCATACGTCACGTTCTACGGCGTACTCAGCGGTCTGCGCACCTCTCCGCACATAGATGTGTACGTCACGGGTTCCAACTCCAAGCTTCTCATCTCCGATGTCGCCACGGAATTCCGCGGTCGAGGGCGCATCATCCAGACAATGCCCCTTTCCTTTGCCGAATACCGCGATTTTCGCGCATCTGAAACAAACGCTTTCGCAGTACTCCAGGAATATATGCGCTACGGAGGGCTTCCTGAATGCGCTCTCATGCCCCACACCGAAGAGAAGGAAAGATATCTCCGTGGCCTCTACGGCACAATCTACATCAAGGACATCATGGAACGCAACAAGCTCCAGGATGCCGATCTCCTTGAAACCATAATCAACATGGTGATGAGCAATGTCGCCGGGCTCACCAACCCGACCAAGCTCACAAACATGATCCAATCGTCCGTTGGCATGAAGGCGACGCGCCCCACCATAGTCAAATACCTCAACTGCCTCAAGAACGCATTCCTGGTTCTTGAAGCCGCGAGATACGATGTCAAAGGACGACACTATCTCGATTATCCGGTCAAGTACTACGCGACCGACCCCGGTCTCCGAAATGCCCGGATCAACTTCCGGCAGACAGAACCGACCCATCTGATGGAAAATGTCATCTACTGCGAACTCGTCCGGCGTGGATATCCGGTGGACATCGGCGTGGTGATTCTCGATGACCGCAAGAACGGCATCCATCAAGCGAGACAGTATGAGATAGACTTCATCGTCAATCGAGGTCACAGGCAGATCTACATCCAATCGGCGTATTCCCTCCCCTCCGCCGAAAAGCGCGAACAGGAGACCTTCTCGCTTCGGCATACCGGTGATTCCTTCAAGAAGGTCGTGATAACAAACGATCCGTTCCAGACCAGGACATACGACGATAGCGGCATTGCCTATATCGGCCTTGTCGATTTTCTTCTCGACCCGCACGCTCTCGACACGCTGTAGCCGCGCCGACACGACACCGCACGCATACCCGCCACGCTCAACTACGCGGGCTTCGTGCCATTTGAGCAGCCTCATTCCGCCGCCCCCATTCCGTTCTTCACCGGGCCGTAGATCAGGAAGTCGCGGTTCTTGATCATGTCGTAGTCGGCCTTGATCCAGTCGGCCGAAAGCGTCCCGCCGCGCAAACGAATCTCATCGTATTGGCCGTTGAGCGACCAGATGCTGCCGTTGGCATTGTTTCCGAAGGCCAATTCGGATGTAGTGTCGTCGACGACCGCCTTTATGACTCCGTTCGTGACAAGCACGCCATTCGCGTACATCAAGACATTCGTGTTCTTGAAATTCGCGACCAAATTGACCCAGTTCTTCAATGCCGAAGGTGTCGTTGTAATCACACACGAATTTGTCTGCGCCTTGCAGCAGAACCTCTCCGCACCGTTTTCGAATTGCAGCTCAAACCCTGTCCTCTGACTGTAATAATCCGGTTTCAGGGAAACAAGACGTGGATCGTCGAGATTCGTCACCCGGTTTCCCAAGTCGATGAGCTTTTCGACCCTGAACCATCCTCCGACAATGAACTCTCCACCAAAGGAATACAGCGATGACGCGGGTACACGGAGATAGGTTCCACCCTTGCCGTTGACCGTGCCATTGACCCGCGCCCGGCCGCAGGCGCCATTCTGGTAAGCCACCATCTGATTCACATCGGCAAGCGTATTCGTGCCCTTGTCCGGCAATGCATCCAACCCGTTGGCCGTCGAGTCATAGGCCGTGCCCGAATCTTCATTCATGTGCCACACGCCCGCGTAGCCGCGCCACACCTCGTGCCC
>ERZ1034928.618-NODE-618-length-15400-cov-4.202020_pt1 | contig 15400 bp, 9 predicted proteins | sample MGYA00520627_ERZ1034928 | MGnify/ENA primary metagenome ERZ1034928 (study PRJEB33766, sample SAMN09781755) | gut metagenome | biome: gut microbiome | host: Homo sapiens | place: Madagascar | study: EMG produced TPA metagenomics assembly of the PRJNA485056 data set... | reverse complement strand
ATCTTCCGCGTACCCGTCTCCGGCGTCCGGCCGATGACGTTCACGGCGGAAGGCGTTCCCGACGGCGTGACGTTCGACGCGGCGAAGGGCATCCTCGGCGGCACGGCGCCCGCGCAGGCCGGCGACTACCCGATCCGCGTCACGGCCGTGAACGCGAAGGGGACGGCGAGCCGCACGATCACGCTCAAGGTGGGCGAGACGATCTGCCTCACGCCCCCGATGGGCTGGAACAGCTGGAACATCTGGGGCCCCTCGTTCACGATGCAGCACGCGATGGACGCGGCGAAGGCGATGGACGAGAGTGGCCTCGGCGACCACGGCTGGGCGTACATCAACCTCGACGACTGGTGGGAGATGAACAACAGCGGGAACGACCGCGCGAAGAAGCGCACCGACGTGCAGGGCCCCGCCCGCGACGCGGACGGGCGCATCCGCACGAACGGCGCCTTCCCGGACATGAAGAAGATGACGGACTACATCCACGCGCTCGGCTTCAAGGCAGGCATCTACTCCTCGCCCGGCCCGCTGACGTGCGGCGAGTGCGAGGGCAGCTACGGGCACGAGATGCTGGACGCCACGAGCTACGCCGAGTGGGGCTTCGACTACCTCAAGTACGACTGGTGTTCCTACGGCGAGATCTTCCAGAAGGAGACCGGCTGGAACACCTGGGAGTGGATGGGCGGCGGCCGCATGGGCCACAACCCGAAGAACAAGCCGGTTCCGCCCCGCGAGGCGTGGGCGAAGCCCTACCGCCTGATGCAGAAGTGCCTGCGTGCGCAGAACCGCGACATCGTCTACGCCTACTGCCAGTACGGCTGCGGCGAAACGGAGAAATGGGGACGCGAGGCGGGCGCGAACGTGTGGCGCACGTGGCAGGACATGAAGGACACCTGGACCTGGATGCGCATCGCGATGGAAGGCTATGTGAAGGACGCCGAATACTACAAGTACACGGGGCCGGGCTTCTGGGCCGATCCGGACATGATGATCGTCGGCCTCCAGCGTTCCTTCGGCACGACGCACCCCACCTACCTCACGCGCAACGAACAGTACGCGCACGTCTCGATGTGGTGTCTCCTCGCCTCCCCGCTCCTCATCGGCACAGACCTCACGCGGCTCGACGCCTTCACGAAGTCGCTCCTCGTGAACGACGAACTCATCGCGATCAACCAGGACACGCTCGGTCGGCAGGCGCGGCGCGTCGTGAAGCGGGACGCGGTGGAGGTGTGGGTGCGTCCGCTCGCGAACGGCGACTACGCCGTGGGCGTGCTGAACCTCTATCCGCTCTCGCGCAAGACGACGCTCTACTTCAGCTGGCTGGACCTCGACGGGGAGTGGAAGCTGCGCGACTGCTGGAGCCAGCGTGACCTCGGCCGCTTCTCGTGCTGCTACACGACCGAGATTCCCGCCCATGCCGCGCTCGTCCTGAGGTTGTCCCGGTGAAGGGCGCCTACAAGTGGTTCCTGCTGGCGCTCCTCTCGTGCGCCTTCTTCTTCCACCAGGCCGACCGTGCGCTCTTCGGTCTCCTGACGATTCCGATCCAGGATGACCTGAAGCTGACGGACGTCCAGATCGGGTGGATCAACACGACCCTCAGCTGGACGCTCGCCGCGATGACGGTCGTGGCGGGTTTCCTCGGCGACCGCTTCTCGCGGAAGTGGATCATCACCTGCTCGCTCATCGCCTGGTCGCTCATGACGGTGTGCATGGGCTTCATCGGCGGGTTCGTGGGGGCGCTCTTCTTCCGTTCCATCGCGACGGGCGTGGGGGAGAGCTTCTACGCGCCGAGCGCCTACGCGCTCATTGCCGTCCACCATACGAAGACGCGCAGCCTTGCGCTTTCCATCCACCAGGCCGCGCTCTACATCGGCCTGATGGTGTCGGGGCTCATCGTCGCCTGGGCGCTCGGGTTCCTCGGCAGCTGGCGGCACGTGTTCGTCGCCTTCGGCGCCGCCGGGGCCCTGCTCGGCGTGTTCTTCATCTGGGGACTGCGTGAAGGCGACGGTGGTCAGCCCGCGCCGCGTCCCGCCGCGCCGTCCGCGCGTGAGCCTCTTGCGGCGGGACTGCGGGCCTACTTCTGCAACCCGTCCGCGCTCTGTGCGACGGCGGGTTTCGTCGCCATCGTCTTCGTGAACAACGCCTACCTCTTCTGGGCGCCGAAGTTCGCGGCGCAGAAGTTCGCCCTCGACGTCGGCCTGGCCGGGAAGGGCGTGATGCTGTGGCACCATCTGCTTGCGTTCGGCGCGATCCTGCTGGGGGGCGTCGTGACGGACCGCTTTGTCGCGCGGATGCCGCGCTTCCGCCTCGGCTTCCAGATCCTCGCGCTCGTCCTGGGCGCGCCGATGCTCGTGTGGATCGGGCTTGCGCCGTCCTTCACGGCGATGCTCGTCGCGGCGGCGGCCTACGGCGTCTTCCGTGGCTTCTTCGAGGTGAACACGCACGCCTCGCTCTTCGATGTCATCGCGCCGAAGTACCGTTCGACGGCCGTGGGGCTCCTCAACATGATCGCGTTCTTCTTCGGCGGACTCTCCGGCGTTGTGATGGGGTGGCTCTCGCAGAAGTGGGGCGTGCGCGGGTTCGAGTTCGGCTTCGGCCTCATGGCGGCGAGCTACGTCCTTGCGGCCGCGCTGATGCTCTTTTCCTTCCTTTTCACCTTCCGCCGCAACCGCGTCGTGGAGGGGTGACGGACGCGCGGGAGCGCGTCCCTCCCGTTGGCTCGGCACGCGAAGGAGGTGGAGCGTGTCGTTTTGGCGCGGGACCTTCGCGCTAGAACGCGAAGGTCAGTTCCCAGCGGAGGAAGTAGGCGGGGCGCGAGGAGTCGTAGTAGTCGCCGGGGTTGAAGACCTCCGCGAGGAGGTGGCCGAAGATCTCGAAGCGGTCCGAGCCCCTTGCGCCCTTCGGCGCGAGGAGGAGCGGGAAGTCGTAGCGCACGACGGAGAGGACGCCCTTGAACAGGCTGCCGCCGGAGCCGTCGGCGTGGCCGAGGCGGTCCTGCACGGCCGCCCACATGGGCCCGGAATAGGCGCAGAGCGCGTGGCGCGCGCCGAGGTCGGCGCCGATCGTGAGCTTCGCGTAGAGCATGTTGCTCCAGTAGCCGAGGCCGTAGAGCGTGCCGTACTGCATGAGTTCGGAATCCTGCGGCGCGCGCGCCCACATCGGATCCCAGGCCGTGTCGCCGTCGTGGGCACCCGTGCGGTGCCGGTCGCCGGAGAGAAAGTAGGCGGAAAGGCGCGTGTAGGGGCGGATGCCCGCGTAGGACTTCGCCTTGTGGACGTCGACGGCGGCGTAGCCCATCGCGCCGCCGGCCTGGGTGCCGTTCGAGCGGGTGCCGAACTGCTGGGCGGCGTCGAAGTCGAACGAGAGGTTGTCGTTCGCCTCGGGCTGGACGCGCGCGCCGACGGTCGTGACCTGCTTGTCGGGGATGCGCGTGCCGTCGGGGGCCGTGTAGGCTTCGGCGTGCTTGTGGAGGACGTAGAGCTGGTAGGGGAGGCGTCCGTTGAGCAGCGTGTCGTGCCAGACGAGGCCGCCGCCCCATTCGTCCATGTCGGGGGAGTCGCCGGGATGGAGGGCGGTGAGGGGCCGCCCGCGCGAGAGGCGGTTGCCCCAGCGGATGTCGTTGCGGCTGTTGTCGTAGAGCGCGAAGGCGTCGAGCTTCGAAGTGTCGGAGGTGTGGAAGGTGAAACGCGCCATGTCCGCGAAGCAGGAGCGCGAACCGTCGTAGGGCGTGCCGTCCTGGAGGACGCGGTCGAGCCCGAAGACGGAATGGCCCCTCTCCAGAAGGTCCTGGCGGCCGAGGCGCAGGTCGAGAAGGCCGTCGAAGAGGCCGCGCCCCTCCAGATAGAGGTTGTCGAGGACGATCTCGTCGGGGAAGGTGTAGCTGCGGTTCCTGCGCTTGACGCCGTTCTTGACGGGGTACTCGCGCATCTCGTCGACGAGGCGTCCGTAGAGGGTGAAGCGCTCGGTATCGAGGCGGGCCCACACGCGGGGACGGTAGCGGATGTGGTTCTGCATCTCCTTGTAGGCGCGCGGCATCACGGCGCCGGGCGCGCCGGGGAGGCCGGGCACGTTGTGCATGATTTCCTGGCGGACGCGCAGGTCGGCCCCCGCGTCGAAGGCGAGGGCGGACGCCTCCACCGTCGTTCCCCCTGGAACGGCGTTTGTTTCGGCGCGGCAGGCGAATGCGACGGCGAGAGCGGCAAGAATTCCGATCTTCATGCGGGATAGTCTACCAAAAAACGGTCCCCTCGGGCGTAACGCGGGGGATCAGGTTTTAGGTTCTAGGTTTTAGGTTCTAGGTTTTAGCGTAGGTGGAAGAGCCAGGCGGCACCTCGCAGGAGATTGTGATATACTAAACAAATCACTCCTCCAAGCGAAAGGACCGATCGATGCAGAGACGTGAATTCATCAAGGCCGGCGCCGCCGCCGTCGCGATGCCCGCCATCCTGAAGGCCGCCGCGGCCGACCAGAAGATCCGCATGGGCTTCATCGGCGTGGGCAACCGCGGCACGCAGCTGATGCATCTCTTCATGAACTTCCCCGACGTGGAGGTGACGGCGCTCTGCGACGTCTACGAGCCCTACCTGCACCGCCGCGAGCAGGACTTCGACCCGAAGTTCCTCGAATGGGGCCTGAAGGGGCGCCTGCCGTCCTTCACCGCGAAGGACGGGTCCCTCAAGCGGCACGAGGCGGCGCTCGCCGCGCGCGTCGCCGCCGGGCAGTGCCGGCTCTACGCGGACTACCGCAGGCTGCTGGAGGACAGGAACGTCGACGCCGTCTGCATCGCGACGCCCGACCACTGGCACGCGATCATGACGATCGACGCGATCTGCGCGGGCAAGGACGTCTACTGCGAGAAGCCGCTCACGGCGACGGTCGCGGAGGGGCGGCGCATGGTGGAGGTGGAGAAGGCGAACCGGCAGGTGTGCTGCACGGGCCTCAACCGCCGTGGGTGCGTGCCCTACCAGCTCCTCAAGAAGGAGATCGAGACGGGCAGGTACGGGACGTTCCGCATGGGGCGCGCCGCGCGCAGCTCGAACATCTTCCCGAACGGCCTCGGGGCGTGCCCCCCCTGCGAGCCGCCGAAGGGCTTCAACTGGGACGCCTGGCTCGGGCCGCGCGCGTACCGTCCCTACAAGTACACGACGGCGCCCTACTTCTTCCGCTGGCACCCGGACTTTTCGAGCCAGGTCGGCAACTGGGGCGTCCACTACCTCGACGCGATGCGCTGGATGATGGGCGAGACGGTGCGCGGTCACCGCCGTGGGCGGGAAGTACTTCACGGGCGAGCGCAGCGACAGCGAGATCCCCGACACGATGATCTGCACCTACGAGTTCGCCTCCGGGAAGATCATGGAGTTCGACGTGTTCGAGGGCGGCCTCTCGCGTCCGGTCTTCAAGCGCGAGCTGGAGCTTTCCAGCGGCGACGCGGCGGTCTACGCCTCGCAGAGCGGCTGGGAGATCTGCCCGGTGAAGGGGCGCGAGTTCAACAACCCGCGCGGGCCGAAGTTCGCCGAGAAGACGTACGAGCACAAGGAGGCGCTGCTCGACGACGGCTCCGCCGCGAGCTGCACGAACAACGTCATCCGCGACTTCCTCGACCGCGTGAAGGACCGCGGCGCGTGCCTCTGCTCGCTGGAGGAGGGGCACCGCTCCACGACCTTCGCGCACCTCGCGAACATCGCCTACCAGATGGGGCAGCGCCTCGAATGGGACCCCGCCGCCGAGAAGTTCACGAACTGCCCGAAGGCGAACGAGCTGCTGCACTACGCCTACCGTCCGGGATACCGTCTCGGCTGAGCCGGCGGCGAAAGAGAGGTTGACGCGACATGACGATGCGCATGCTGTGGCTGGGCTCGCTCTGCTGCCTGGCGGCCGCCGCCGGGGCGGAGAAGGTTTCGTTCACGGTGGAGACGGACCGCACGAACGCGCTCTACCGCTGCGGCGAGGTGGCGACGTTCACCGTGACGGCGCGCGACGCCGCCACGGGCGCGGCGCTGCGGGCCGGGACGCTCGGGGCGACGCTCGACAACTTCGGCAGCCGGAAGGTCGCGGAGCGGACGATCGACCTCGCGCAGGAGAACCCGTTCGTCCTGAAGGCGACGCAGGCGGTTCCCGGCTTCCTGCGCCTCCAGGTGAAGAGCCGCACGAAGGGCCTGGAGGTCGAGGCGAACAAGGGGCAGGGCGCGCCGTTCGTCTGGGGCGTCGCCTACGAGCCGGAGAGGATCACGCCGGGCGCGGCGCGTCCGGCGGACTTCGACGCCTTCTGGGCGGATGCGGTGAAGACGCTCGACGCGACGGTGCCCGTCGACGCGCGCCTGGATGAGATCCCCGCGAAGTCCAACGCGCAGCGCACGTACTACCGGGTGAGCTTCGCCTCCGCCGGCGGGCGGCGCGTCTGGGGCTGGCTCTCGATGCCGAAGGGGAAGGGGCCGTTCCCCGTCGAGGTGAGCGTGCCGGGCGCGGGCATCGGCGCGACGGGGACGGGCGGCGACGGACGGCGCATCTCGCTCACAATGAACGTCCACAGCTATCCGCAGCCGGAGACGCCCGAGGCGCGCGAGGCGGCCTACAAGGCGCAGGACGCGCAGTTCGCCGCGCCGCGCGGCGTGGCGCGCTACTGCCAGGCGGGCATCCACGAGTCGCGCGAGGCGTACTTCTACTACGCCTCGCTGCTCGGCATCAACCGCGCCGTCAACTGGCTCTGGGCGCGTCCCGAGGTGGACCGCACGCGCTTCACCTATTCGGGCACGTCGCAGGGCGGCGGCTTCGGGCTCATGCTCACGGGGCTCAACGGACACTTCACGCGCAGCTGCATCTTCGTGCCGGCGATCACGGACCTGCTCGGCTTCCGCCAGGACGGCCGCCAGAGCGGGTGGCCCCGGATCGTCGAGGCGCAAAAGCCGGAGAACCGGGCGGCGGCCGAGAGGTGGGCGCCGTACTTCGACGGCGTCCACTTCGCCGCGCGCATCACCTGCCCCGTGCGCCTCGTCGCGGGCTTCGCGGACACGGTCTGCACGCCCTGCGGCGTCTACGCGGCCTACAACGCGATTCCCGCGCGGGACAAGAAGATCTACAACGGCCTCGGCATGGGCCACGGCGTCGACCCCGCGTTCTACCGCGCGCTGGGCGCCTGGCAGCGCGCCGAGGCGGCGGAGGTGCGCATCCGCCGGGGCACGCCGAAGAAGACGACCCGCGTTGAGACGTGCGCCGTCGACCTGCAGCCGCTCGCCGGCGGGGGCCTGCGCTTCACCCTGCCGAAGGAGGAGATCCCGGCGGACGCCTGGAGCGTGGAGGTGGTGCCGCCGTTCATGCGCGCGCGCAAGGGCGACGACGGCTACTGGATCCAGGCGCGCGGCACGTACGGCCGCCTCGACCAGGACGACGGCACCTACGTGAAGGACCGCCAGCTCATGCCCGTCTTCGGGCTCAAGCGGGGCGACACGCTCTGGTACGGCCACGTGAAGACCTGGCGCTTCGACTACGACTTCGTGACCGTCGCGCAGAAGGGGGCCTACGAGACGTTCCCCCGGTTCCGCTGCGACCGGGTGAAGGCGTTCTTCACGAACGCCTACGACGACATCGTCGTCGACTACCGTCCGCTCACGGGCGCGGCGGCCGACTACAACGGCCTCGCCCACGCCTACCGGGCGTACCAGCTGGAGCGGGGCGCGGTGCGGACGATCAAGGACCGCCTGAAGGAGAGCCCCGAGCTCGCCTACCTCTGCGACGCGATCGTCGTGCGCATCCAGACGCACGCCGCGAAGCCGATCCCCGACGCGCAGGACGCGAAGCTCTTCTTCAAGCGCGGCGAGGAGCCGCCGGTCGTCGTCCACATGCCCTTCGGCGTGACGGAGGAGTTCCTCCAGGCGCTGAAGGACGCAGGTGTGGACAAGCTCTCGATCTGCTCGGCCGGCTGGCAGGACGGCGGCTACGACGGGCGCGTCCCCGGGCACTTCCCGATTGGCGCGGAGGCGGGCGGTGCGGAGGCGTTCGGGCGGCTGGTCGAGAAGGCCCGGACGCTCGGCTACCAGTTCGCGCTCCACGCGAGCAACACGGACGGCTACATGTGCTCGCGCCTGTGGAGCGAGGACTGGGTGTGCAAGCGCGCGGACGGCGCGCTCGACAAGGGCGGTCTCTGGGCCGGCGGCCAGTGCTACTGGGTGTGCCAGAAGTACGCCTGGGAGCATTGGCTGCCGCAGGAGATGAAGGCGATGGCGGCCCTCGGCATCCGCGGCCCGCACTACATCGACGTCTACTCCGCCACCTATCCGCAGCGCTGCGGCGACCCAAGGCATCCCTGCACGCCGGAGCAGATGGCGGCGTTCCAGAACACGATCCTCGCGGAGGGGCGGCGGCTGATGGGCGGCGCGGCGAGCGAGTCCGGCTACGACCACGTGGCGGGGAACCTCGACTACATCAACTACGTCGAGCGCGACCTCAAGCTGCTGGACGAGGGCAGGCTGCCGAAGCTCGCGACGGGCGTCTACCCGCTCTGGGAGCTCGTCTACCACGGCATCATCCTCTACACGTCGGACCGCTGGTGCCAGAACCATACGCGCGGCAAGTGCCTCTACAAGCTGGAGAAGAGCGGCGACCCGCGCTGGATGGAGGGAGACGGCGTGGAGGACCCGCGCGTCGCGCTCAAGATCGTGGAGTTCGGCGGCCGCCCGATCTTCTACACCTACAAGTTCGCGGACGTGCCGCGCATCAGGAAGGCGTGGGACGAGTTCGTGCCCGTGCGCCACCTCCAGAAGGAGCAGATGACGCGCCACGACACGCTCGCGCCCGGCGTCTTCCGCACGACGTTCGGCGACGGCTCGAAGATCGTCTCGAACTACAACGCCGCGCCGTACGATTGGAAGGGACAGGCCGTGGGGCCGGTCAGCTATCTGCTTGAGAACCCGGACGGGTCCGTGTACCGTCCCCGTCCGTTTGTGGAGGGTCGCGCGAAGTGAACGAATCGTCCTTCTTCCAGGACCTCGCCGTGATGATGGCGGTGGTGGGCTGCGTCTCGGTCGTCTTCGCGCGCCTCCACTGGCCGAAGGTGATCGGCTACCTGCTCGCGGGCGTGTTCATGAGCGAACACACGTGGGGCGGGTCGTTCCTCGTGGACCCGAAGTCCATCGGCGCCATCGGGCAGCTCGGCATCGTGTTCCTCATGTTCACGCTGGGGCTGGAGTTCAGCGCGGGCGAGATGCAGAAGATCAAGCACGTGACGGTGCCCACGGCGCTCTTCGACTCGGTGGTGATGATCTGGCTCGGCTACACCGTGGGGCGCAACCTGCTCGGGTGGAACCACGTGCAGTCCCTCTTCCTCGGCGCGGCGATCTGCGATTCCGCGACGACGCTCCTCGCGAAGACGATCGAGGAGATGAAGTGGAGCGACCGGCCCTTCGTGCGCTTCATCTTCGGCACGACGATCTGCGAGGACATCCTCTGCGTCGGCATCATCGCGCTCATCACGGGCGTCGCGACCGGGAAGGGAATGAGCCTCGGGGCCGTGGGCGTCTCCCTCGGCGGGCTCCTCCTCTTCTTCATCGGCGTCGTCGTCATCGGGCTCATCCTCGTGCCGCGCCTCCTGAACCGGGTGGGGCGCATGAAGGACGACGAGGCGCTGCTCCTCGCGCTCCTCGGCTGCTGCTTCCTCGTGAGCTACGTCGCCTACAAGCTCGACTACTCGCTTGCGCTGGGGGCGTTCCTGGTGGGCATCCTCGGCGCCTCGACGGAGGTGCGCAGCCGCCTGCACGAGCTCGCCGCCCCGCTCCGGAACATGTTCGCGGCCGTCTTCTTCGTGACGATCGGCCTCCTCGTCGACCCGGCGGTGTGCCTGCGGCACCTGCCCGTCATCCTCGGGCTCGCGCTCCTCGTGATCGTCGGCAAGGGGGTGAACTGCTTCACGATGTCGATCCTCACGGGGCAGCGGCTGAAGGACGCGATCCAGACGGGGTTCGGTCTCGCGCAGATCGGCGAGTTCGCGTTCATGGTGGCGCTCATCTACATGACCTGCACGGGTGACCTGTCGAACCCGATGTACCAGATCGTGGTGGGCGTCTCGCTGCTGACGACGATCCTCAACCCCGTCATGCTGCGCATCTCCGACCCCGTGGGCGACTGGTGCGAGCGGCACCTGCCCGCGCGCGTGAGCGGGTGGCTCTCGGCGTACGGCGCCTGGCTCACGCGCTTCCGCACGGCGGCGGTGCCGTCCCGCCTGCAGCGGCGCCTGCGCTCGCGCGTCGTCTGGCTCGGCGTGATCGCCGCGCTGAACCTCGGCGTGGAGATCGCCGCGAGCATGCTCAGCGCCGTGGACTACGGGGCGTTCTCGACGTTCTTCGAGACGCACAAGCGCGTCATCTTCTGCCTCGGCGCGAACCTCTTCTTCATCTCGATGCTCGCGCCCTCCGTGGGCCTTGCCCAGTCGCTCGGGCGTGACGTCGCGGCCGTCCTCACGGGCCTGCGCCACTCGAAGAGGTGGAAGACGGCCGTCCAGCGCGTCGTCACGTTCTTCACCGTCTCGCTCGTCGTGCTGCTCGCCTTCGCGCAGATCGTGATGATGAACGTGAACCTGCTGCCGCACCACCCGCTCGTGCGGGGCGGCGTGTGGGTGCTGCTGGCCGGCGTGGCCGTGTTCGGCTGGAAGTTCTTCCGGCGCGCGGGGCGCCAGGCGGGCTACCGCTTCAACGAGGCGCTGGCGGCGGAGAAGCGGCGGGACGCGCGGCGGAAGACGGCGGACGACGCGAAGTCCGTCACGCTCACGGTGCCGGGGGACTACTACGCGCTCCTGAAGATCGCGCCCGGCTCGCCCGCCGTCGGCGAGACGATCAAGTCGCTCGACATCCGCGCGAAGACGGGGGCGAGCGTCGTCGCGGTCCGGCGGGGCGCGGACCTCTTCCGCAACCCCGGCGCGAGCTGGTGCTTCGAGCCGGACGACGAGGCGCGCGTGATCGGCGACCCCGACCAGCTCGCCGCCCTGCGTCGCATGTTCGACGTGCCCCAACCCGACGGCACGAAGGGGTGACGCGATGGGCATGCCGCTCTTCAAGCTCGTCTCGGACTTCAGGCCGACGGGCGACCAGCCCGAGGCCATCGACGCGCTCGTGCGCGGCCTCGCGCGCGGCGAGGACCGCCTCATCCTCCAGGGCGTCACCGGCAGCGGCAAGACGTTCACGATGGCGAACCTCATCCAGCGCTGGAACCGCCCCACGCTCGTCCTTTCCCACAACAAGACGCTCGCCGCGCAGCTCTTCACCGAGCTGAAGGGCTTCTTCCCCGAGAACGCCGTCGAGTACTTCATCAGCTACTACGACTACTACCAGCCCGAGGCGTACATCCCGCAGACGGACACCTACATCGAGAAGGACGCCGCCGTCAACGAGGAGATCGAGCGCTACCGCCTCGCCGCGACGAACGCGCTCATCGCCCGGCGCGACGTGATCGTCGTCGCCTCCGTGAGCTGCATCTACGGCCTCGGCGAATCGACCGAATACCGCGACCTCGCCGTGAAGTTCGCCGTCGGGGACACGTGCGGGCGCGGCGACCTCGTCGCACGCCTCGTCGCCGCGCAGTACACGCGCAACGACCTTGACTACGCGCCCGGAAACTTCCGCGTACGCGGCGACACGGTGGACATCTTCCCCGCCTACGCGACGGAGGGGATCCGCGTCGACTTCTTCGGCGACGAGATCGACGCCATCCACGCGCTCTCGGTGCCCGACTTCCGCATGGGCGTCGCGATGCCCGCCGCCGTCGTCACGCCCGCCAAGCAATTCGTGATGCCGAAGGACAAGATGGAGGCCGCCTACGGGCGCATCGAGGCGGAATTGAAGGAGAGGCTTGCGGACTTCGAGGGCGCGAAGAAATACCTGGAGGCGCAGCGCCTCCGCGAGCGCACCGAGTACGACATCGAGATGATGCGGCAGCTCGGCTACTGCAACGGCATCGAGAACTACTCGCGTCCGCTCACCGGCCGCGCGCCGGGCGAGCCGCCGGAGTGCCTGCTCGACTACTTCCCGGACGACTTCCTCACGATCATCGACGAGAGCCACGTCGCCGTGCCGCAGCTGCGGGCGATGTACAACGGCGACCAGGCGCGCAAGCAGAAGCTCGTCGACTACGGGTTCCGCTTGCCGAGCGCGAAGGACAACCGTCCGCTCACCTTCCCCGAGTTCGAGAGGAAGGTCCACCAGATCGTCTTCACGAGCGCGACGCCGGGGGACTACGAATACGGCGTCGCGAAGACTGTCGCCGAGCAGGTCATCCGCCCGACCGGCCTCCTCGACCCCGAGGTCGAGCTGCGTCCGCTCAAGGGGCAGATCGACGACCTCATGGCGGAGATCCGCGCCGTCGCGGCGAAGGGCGACCGCGTGCTCGTGACGACGCTCACGAAGCGCAGCGCGGAGGATCTGACGGCCTACCTCCACGAGACGGGGCTGCGCGTCGAGTACCTGCACAGCGGCATCGACGCCCTGGAGCGCGTCGCGATCCTCGGCCGCCTCCGAAAGGGCGCGTTCGACTGCCTGATCGGCATCAACCTGCTGCGCGAGGGCCTGGACTTCCCGGAAGTCGCCCTCGTCGCGATCCTCGATGCGGACAAGGAGGGCTTCCTGCGCTCCACCACCTCGCTCGTGCAGACGGCGGGCCGCTGCGCCCGCCACGTGAACGGCCGCGTCATTCTCTACTGCGACCACGAGACGGACGCCATCCGCGACCTCCTCCGCATCACGCGCAGCCACCGGAAGCGGCAGGTCGCCTACAACACCGCGCACCACATCACGCCGAAGAGCGTGAAGCGCGCCCTCAACGAGACGGCCTACGTCTACTCCGAGGCGCGGAAGGCCGAGTACGCCGCCGTGGCCGAGAAGCCCGAGACGTACGATGTCCAGGAGACGCTCGCCGCCCTCCAGGAGGAAATGCTGCAGGCGGCCGACGCGCTGGAGTTCGAACGCGCCGCCTACCTCCGCGACCAGATCGCGAAGCTGAAGAAGAAGGCTCCGCAAAAGCAGGGCCCGGCGTGAATTGCGGCCCAACCGGATTGCACGAAGGCGCGTGGCGTGGTATAATCTGAGACCAGTTTATCAGAAGGAGCATTATGGCAAACGACGTACTTGCACAGAAGGCACAGAATTTCACGAACCGCGGGCGGCAGGCGCTTGAGGCCAGGCGGTACGACCTCGCCGTGGAACTGCTCTCCCAGGCGCTTGACGCCATGCCCGACCTGCTGGAAACCCGCCGTCTGCTGCGTGCGGCCCAGATCGCCAAGTTCCGCGAGAATCCGCCGTCCGGCTTCGCGCTGAAGCTCCAGAGCCTTTCCAACATGGGCAAGCGCGCGAAGATCCTCTCCCTCGTGAAGAAAGGCAAGGGCGACGAGGCGATGGCCGAGGCGGAGAAGCTGCTGGGCATCAATCCGCTCGATCCGGACAACATCGAGTGCGCCGTCAAGGCCGCCGAGGCGGCGGGCAAGCCGGAGGCCGCCGCGATTTCCGTCGAGGCCGCCTACTCCTGCAGCCACGGCGACGTGAACCTGCTGGAGCGCGTGGCGCAGTACTACATGGTCGCCAAGCGCTACGACAAGGCGCGCGACGCCTATGTGAAGCTTTCCCAGCTCAAGCCCGGAGACCAGCGCATCCTCCAGCTCCTGAAGAACGCCGAGGCGCAGAGCACGATGTCCGCCGGCTGGAGCGACACGGTCGGCAAGAAGGGCGGCTACCAGGCGATCCTCGCGAACGCCGAGCAGGCGAAGAAGATCAACCAGGCGAACAAGGCCATCGTCGCGGGCGACGACGCCGAGGCGATGATCGCGGAGAAGAAGGCCGCCATCGCGCGCGAGCCGAACAACCTCAACTTCTACCGCGCGCTCGCGCGCATCTACATGCAGAACAAGCGCTTTGCGGAGGCCGTCGAGACGCTGCAGAAGGCCCAGACGGTCAGCCAGGCCGACCCGGAGCTGGACCGCATGCTCTCGATGGTGCAGGCCGCGAACTACGAGTACCAAATCGAGCAGCTGCGCAAGGAGGGGCGCACGGAGGAGGCGGACAACCTGGAAGTGGAGAAGAACCAGTTCGTGTTCGACGACCTCGCCACGCGCGTCGAGCGCTATCCGAACGACCTCCACCTGCGCTTCGAGCTCGGCTACCAGTACTACATCTACGGCGACCAGGACCCGACGTTCTACGACGAGGCCGTGCAGCACCTCCAGCTTGCCCAGAAGTCCCCGAAGGACCGTCTCCAGGCGCTCTACTACCTCGCGATGTGCTTCCTGAAGAAGGGCCAGCGCGACATGGCCGTCATGCAGCTCGAAACGGCGCGCGACCAGATCCCCACGATGGACGACCTCAAGAAGAAGGTCGTCTACCAGCTCGGCCTCTGCGCCGAGGAGGCGAAGGACTACGAGAAGGCGTATTCCTACTACAAGGACGTCTACTCGAACGACGTCACCTTCGGTGACCTGAACGAGCGCATGCTCAAGATCGGCAAGCTCATCCAGGAACAGAAAGCGGGTTAAGTCGGCCTTCGGCCTTGAATGGTTCAATCGCCGTTGCGCGGCTTTAAGCTGCGCAACGTGCCGCTTTGGGTACGGGCGAAATTTTTGTCGCGGACCCTTGCGCCGGGCGATGGCTTTTGATATACTCCCTGCCTGTTCACGCCAGACGGTCCCATCGTCTATCGGTTAGGACACGGGCTTTTCATGCCTGTAAGATGAGTTCGACTCTCATTGGGACTGCCATTCGGAAAACGTCGGCCTTTCGGTCGGCGTTTTTTCTTTATCCTATCCGCCCGGTCGCGCGGGAGCGCGCCCCTCCCGACCTCACATTTTTTTGACGCATATTTGACGTTTTCCTTTACACATTTCTCCTCGTTTTCTGCTATCATGGTGGCGAACCCGAAAGGAGTACACGCATGACGGAGCGAGAGGCGCGGATTGCCTTCAACATGATTCCCGCAGTCGGCGCCGTGACGGTGGCCCGTCTCGCCGCGGAGGCGGGGGGCAGCGTTGCGGCGGCGTATGAACGCTATCCCCGGAAACAGGACTGGGAGGGGCGTGAGCCGGACTGGGCGCGCGAACTTGAGCGGGCCGAGAAAATGCATGTACGGATCGTCACCGAAATCGATCCCGGCTATCCGCCCCAGCTCGGCACGATCGCCTCGCCCCCGCTTGCCCTCTATGTGGTGGGAGACCCCGCCGCGCTTGCCCACCCGGGCGTGGCGCTGGTGGGGACGCGCGCCGCGACGGCCTATGGGCGCGACGTGGCCGAGCGATTCGCATTCGGTCTGGCCCAGCGCGGCTGGGTGGTCGTTTCGGGACTTGCGCGCGGCATCGACGCGGCGGCGCACCGTGGCGCGCTGGCGGGCGGGGGCGTCACGGTGGGCGTGCTCGGCGGCGCGCTGGACATGTTCTACCCCACCG
>ERZ1034928.616-NODE-616-length-15427-cov-5.839188_pt1 | contig 15427 bp, 10 predicted proteins | sample MGYA00520627_ERZ1034928 | MGnify/ENA primary metagenome ERZ1034928 (study PRJEB33766, sample SAMN09781755) | gut metagenome | biome: gut microbiome | host: Homo sapiens | place: Madagascar | study: EMG produced TPA metagenomics assembly of the PRJNA485056 data set... | reverse complement strand
CCCGACAGACGATTGGTTTTTTTTATTTTGCATTTTGTTTCGGTTGTTTCAAAAGGAAATTATTTCCGGCGATTTCTGTCGCCAACTCTCTAAACGAAACTGATGTTAAATCATCTTAAAACTGATTGCAATATTTTTTTTCAGTTGCTATTCTGTTCAGTATGTAGGAGGGGGCATACCACTTGCCACGGAATCAAAGCGGAAACTTTTTATTACAGGCACTGTTGGCGTTGACGTGTATTGTTGCGTTTATGCCGTTTTTTGCGTCGCGATTGGCATCGCGTGATATGGCCGCCCAGATGTATTCCACCACGCGCCAGATTGATAATGCCGCGGCGGCGGCACGCATATTTATTCGTGAAAACGCATCGGCATTGCCGTATAACGAAACGGTGGTATCGGGCACACAATTCACGGATTTACTGGAACCATATGGGTTGCCGTTGGGGTTCAGACCACAAACCGCATTGGGGCAAAATATCGCACTGGTTATTGACAAGGATTCAAATCAGGTGTCGGCATATCTGAAAATGACAGGCGGTGATTTGTCGGGGATTCAGATGGCGGAATTGGTACGTCGCATTGGATTCTATGCCGCGGCAGACAATGGGGCATTGGTGGTGGCGATTGCATTGGACGACGCGTATTCGGACGTTGTGCGTCGTAATGATACGGATTTAGATGCGGGCGGATTCTTGGCTGATTTGGAAATGAATGGCAATTCGTTGAACAACGTGGGCAGTATTGTCGCCAATCGCGCGGGTTTTGATACTGGCGAAATTACAACGTTGTCACTGACGGGAACGGAAAATGGGCGCAAGTCCAAAAATTCTATTAAAAACGCCACTGCGGACAGGGCGGTATTTCAAAGTCCGGACGGTGAATCCGCATTGTCGTTGACGCGTGGTGCGTTATCGGTTGATTCTGTTGATGCGCGTACGGTTGCGGCATTTGGTGATGCGGGAACATTTAATGCAAATACTGCATCAGTATATGATTTTGCAATGACGGCGGGCCGCACCAGTTTTACTGGGCCTGCAAATTGGTATGTGCGTGGCAACGTGGTCAGCGACAGAATAAATTTCAATGTTGAACGATTGGAAATAAATTCATTCCTGAATGCCGCCCGCGGCCAAGATGTGTATATTGACGAAGATTCGTTAAGTTATTCGGCATACAGTGGCATCAGTGTCGCATCAATCGCCGCATCAAATATCACAATGCGTGACCAAACGTCTGACGCATTGTCTGACGGTGAATCGGGGGCGGTAATATTGGATATTCGTCCCGCTGGCACGTCTGTATTGCCAGATGTATTTATCGGCACACTGAGCAATGACATGATTGCGCCGCTGAAATCGCCATCTGAATCAAATAACGCAACGGTTACGTGCAAGGCACTGATTACGGACTTGGGTGGTTCTTATAACGCGAAATCATTATCGCAACATATAATTTGCCAGTATTATTTTTGGCAACGCTTGGAACAGCGTATTGATATCAAACAATGTATGTTAAACGGGGGCAGCAACTGTGATTAAAACGCGTATATTTTCATCACGCCCAACCCACGGCACCAGTTTGACAGAGGTTATTTTGTCCATGGCAATTGTTGCGATTGCCGCGCCCGTGCTGTATTCACAAATTACAATCACAACGTCAAACCTGCGTGATATGGCGATTGCCCGCCAGATTATGGAATTACGCGATATTACGTTAAATTATGTTCGTGCGAACCAAAATCATTGGCCTGATACTGCCCAGATTAAATTATCAGACGATGAATTGGCGCAAATATCACCGTCAATTGCATCTGGATTTATTGACAAGTATTCTGTTCGTGGTGCAACAATTACCGATGTGTATTTGGCATTTGATGTTGCAGACAATAAACTGGACGCAAATCGTATCGCGCGTCATGTTGGTGCAGATGCCGCGGTTGTGTCGCCTGATGGGGTGGCATATGGGGCAAATTGGGCGGTGTCTGCGCCGGATTTTCATGCGGGATTATTGGTGTATCGTGTGTCGCGTGATGTTGCAGGACTGGACACAACAAAATACCTGCATCGTACGGCATCAGACGAAGAAAACCTGAATACCATGTTGCGTGATTTGAATATGGACGGCAACAATATATATAATGTTGATGCGTTATCTGGCGTGTCTGCACGGGTTAAAAATATGTCGGCGGTATTTGCGGGTATTGATGATATGACGGCAAACACTGCGTATTTCCGCCGTGGCGCAAATGTTGATGGCGCAGGTGTCAAAATCAATTCTATGCGCGTGACAGGCGATATTTCTGGGTTCAGAACAATTAACGCGGACAATATGAATGGTGCGGCGTACACAACCAATGGGCGCATTGTGACCGACCGCGCAAAAATTACCAAGTCCGTAAATGTTGCGCGTGATTTGGTTTTGAAATCAGACACCACACGAACAATCAGTGGCTTTACGGGTATCAGTGCAAATTCCGTCAAAACCCCATATGTTTCCGCCGAAGAAATTGTGTTTTATGAAAGTTTTGGCCTGACAGTTTCTGGTGAATTGTTGATGTCAACAAACGCGCCATTAAAATTGGGTAATTGGACATTCCCAAATACCAAAGCACCAACGTTTTCTAAATTGACATTGACGCGTGCAGCATTGCCTGCCACACCAAAAGCATCGGAATTTGGCGCGATAATGCAAAGTGGTTGGAAATCTGCAACACCAAAAGAGGTTTCGCAATAATGAACAGGTCATTACGTATTTTTTCTGCACAAAATACGTCGCGTGGCGGTATGATGGTTGAATTGCTGTTGTCGGTTGCGCTGGCGGCATTGATGATTCCATTTTTAATCCAGTATCAAACGCGTGCGGTTCGTCGTGCTGAAAATATTGTTATCGCCCGCGAAATGGAAAATATTCAGGGCGCATTGGAACGCTATATCGTTGACAACCGTGAAAAATTATTGGAAACAGTTGGGAAAAATATCACACGCTTGGAAATGGCGGATTTAACGGACTATGGCCTGAATACAAATTTGATGGAAAATGGTCGTGATTATCAGTTACGCGTGTTGAAATCAAATGACGTACGTGGTAAATCTACTTTGCAAGGCGTTGTGGTAATGTCAGATGCAGATATCACGCCACTGCGCACACGTGAAATTGTGGCAACGGGTGCGGGACAATTGGGGTTTGTGGACAATGCACGCACGTATGGCGCGTTTGGTTCGTCACGCGCTGATAATATTGATATGGGAATTGTTGCAAAAAATGGAATTGTCGCAACGACATCCGTGAATTTAGACAACGCATTGTATTTGTGGCGCGTGCCATCGGACGATGTGCGTGACGCAACAATGCAGGCGGGTCTGAATCTGGGCGGGCATAATATTACAGATATGGCATTTCTGGGCGCGTCATCGGTTGCACTGTCTGGCAATTTAACATTGGGACGCGCGGCGGTTTCCAGTTTGATATACCAAACGCGTCCGACATTGGACGGCACGTTTGGTATAAAAAATGCGACGGTATCTGGCACTATGTCGGCGGATTCACGCACACTGAATGTTGCGGGCACATTAAAATTGGCGGACGTGGGCAAATTTTCCAGTTTTAATGTCGGCGACCTGTGGGTGTCTAATTTGACGTTGGGTGGTCTGTCCATCAGTGACAGTACAAAAATCGCATTGTTACGTGTTACAGATTCTGTGGATATGACGTCGGGCCGTATTACCGCGGTGTATGTGACGGTCGGATTTACTGGTTCGGTTACGCCAAAATTGGTCGTCAGCAAAATGATAGAAGATTCTGTGAACCCCGCATACTATTGGAATGTAAAAAGTGGTGTGGCCAATATGTCAGATATGACATTGTTGGATTTGAATCGTATGGCATCAGCCGCGGCGCGTGACGCGCGTGGCGACACGGTATCGTATCAATTATTTGCAACAGTTGCCACAAACCAGAACGCAACGGTCGCAGATTTTATGAACGCATTGTCTGAAATCCAGACGCGCGTTCGTGCGAAATATCGCCTGTTGAATTTGGAATAATATGTGGTATAAGTGGAATCATGAAAATAAAATGTGATTTTTGTCAGACAGAATATTCCGTGCCGTCGCTGCGCACGGGCGCGGTAAAGTGTGCGGTGTGTGGTCACACGTGGACACCGGCGCGCAGTAATGGTCGCGGTGCGGCAATGATGTTCTTTGCGGCATTGTGTGCGTTGCTGTCGGCGATTGTGTTCACAGTTGCTGTTATCACACGCCAGAAAATAGAAGATGCCAACGCTGCCCCATTGGTTGCGCACGTTACATCGGTGCGTACGGCCGCAGATGCGGACGGTATGCCACGATTGGTGGTTGCTGGCACGGTGCAAAATGTGTCTGATGAAATATACGGTGTGCCTGATTTGATTATCACGGCGCGTGACGCCAATGGCAACATAGTAATACAACAGAAATTTATGCCATCGGCAACATTGCTGGACGCGGGAACTCAGGTTCAGTTTTCGCACACATTGTCTGGTTCGGCAATGGGGGTTAAACGCGTATCTGTGGAATTGGCAAACATGGGGACAAAGAAATGAAAAAATTTGCGCTGGCGGTGATGTCTGCAATTATGTTGATGGGTGCGTCGTACGCCGATGACCAGCCGGTCGTTAAACGTGTCAGCGTTTTTTCCACCAGCACAGATTGGGAGGCGTTGACCGGTCTGACCCTGCGCCAGTACACAGGTCGGTTCAAAATTGATAAATCGTTGGTTGGACGTTCAGGATTGGTTTTGTATTACTTGGACGGTTTCCCTTGCTATGGATTGGGGTATGGTGTGCGCGTATGGCTGGGGGCAAACGGTGCAACCGATGGCACATTGCAGATTGCATGCGTGTATCCACCAACAGAAATAAAATTCACATATCATAATGCTGCGCGCGACGCCGACCAATCGGTCAGTACTGGTATGTTAACGTGCCCAGTCACCGCCGATGCACGCGAATTGTCTATTGATTTATCGCGTTGTACGCGTGGTCGTGATTGGTCAGAATATAAATAGGTTTGTAATGTCTGATATTCGTTCATTTACAGTTTCCGATGACGGTGTGGGGTTGCGCTTGGACAAATTCTTGGCCGACCAGATGCCAGAATTTTCGCGCAGTGAAATTCAGCGTTTCAAGATTTTATTAAACGGTGGCGATGCCCGTGCGGCAACGCGTCTGCGTGCGGGGGACACTATAACAGTTGACGTTCCCGCACCAAAATCAGACATTGCCGCCGACAATATATCGTCGGACTTTGATTTAGGTATTATTTACGAGGACGACGACATAATCGTCATTGATAAGCCACGCGGGGTTGTTATGTACCCATCGGCGGGGAACAAGACCGGCACATTGGTTCAAAACATATTGGCACATTGTCATTTGTCGACATTGGGCGGGGATACGCGCCCTGGGGTTGTGCACCGTTTGGACAAAGATACCAGTGGCGTTATGGTCTTTGCAAAATCAGATGCGGCGTTTCGCGCGTTGGTAAAAACATTTTCTGCCCACGATTTGGTGCGTCGCTATGTTGCATTTGTTTGGGGCATTCCAAATTGGGAGGGGGCAGACATCACTGGCAACATCGCCCGTTCATCACGCAACCGCCAGAAAATGACAATGGTCAAATCTGGGGGCAAGCCCGCCCATACACAGGTGAACGTTATGTCCGTATGGCCACGCGCGGGCGTGTCAGCATTTCGTTGTAATTTGTTGACCGGCCGCACGCACCAGATACGTGTCCACCTGTCAGCGCACGGATTTCCGGTCTTGTGTGATCCGGTCTATGGTCGCGCGTCGGGTCGGCTGGCCAGCACCCGTGACCCAGATTTGCTGGAATTTTTGCGTGACCATAACGGCCAGATGCTGCATGCCGAATATCTGGAATTCAATCATCCGACCACGGGCGAACGTGTGCATTTCAAATCGCACCTGCCAGACGATATGGAAACGCTGAAATGTATTTTGGACGACATCGGGTAAAAATAAATACGGGGGCACATCGCCCCCGTGATTTTTGCCTGTGATTTCTTAGTTTTTTCTTTATCAATGTGGGAATTTATGATATACTAAATCATAAATAATGGAGTGGACAGAATGTTTTTACTGAAAAAATCTATCAGTTTTGTGGCGGTTTTGGCATGTTTGCCTGCGGCATATGCGGCAACTGCACGCCCCAGTGTGATGGGTAATGCGGCGCGTCGTATGCCGACGATGTCAACGTATGTGACGGGCACAACAACGTCAACGACAACCACGTCGAATTTGTTGGCTAACGCCGAATGTATCGATGCATATACCTCTTGTATCAAGGGGGCTGATGCCTGTGGCAGTGGATTCGAAGAATGCACGACCAAGGTTCTGTTCCACGCGAAAATGCCACAATGCCTGTCCACATTGGCACAATGCAGCGCGTCTGGGATTACCAGTTTGTTCGGTACGTCAAATACAACCGCACTGTCCAACGTCGCGTCCAAAAATAAGTATGGCGAGGTTACAGATTACACATACCCCACAAACGGCAGTGTATTGGGCCAGTTGATTGACGGGGCGGCAATTTCAAACAGATATGATACATCAAACTGTGTAAAGCGTTATACATCATGTTTGAAGAAAGAAAATGTTTGTGGTGCGGACTTTGAATTGTGCACAACAAATACCGAATTCAAAAAGCAGATGGTGTTCTGCGATTCTACATTGGCGCGTTGCCAATCCGATGGCAAAATCGAATTGTTTGGTTCAACGACAACCACAACAACCCCTGCGGCGACCAGCCGTATCGGCCAAATGATATCAGAGGGGGCGGCGTTGGCGGCAATCAATGCTGTGTCCACATGTTACAAGGTTGTTGATCAATGTATTTTGAACGCGTGCGCAACGAACCCATACAAATGTTACGAAAACGCATCAACCCAGACAACTGCGCTGGTTGATGGTATCAACAGTGGCAATGCCGACGCGACAACGGGTGCATCAACAACTGCTGCCGACACGGTCAGCACATCTGCCATTGCGGCATACATTAAAAATTCTTGCATGGACACCGTTGGTGCAAACAAATATTGCTATGCCACGTTCTTGGGCAATGGCGCAATGCCAACCGCGTCCCAGTTAAAAGATGCCGACAATCAGGAAGAGGTTTATGACGAAGCGTATGCTGCACGCATGAACACCGCGATGAAGGCAAAAATCACGGATTTGGTTGAAAAATTTGATACCCGTGCAAAGCAAAAGTGCGTTGATACAATCAAAACATGCGCAATGCGTGTATGTGGTGGCGGTAACGGCGCGGCATGCTATTCTCAGGTGTTTGGTGCAACTGATAAATCCATCAACAATTCGGTCAGTTATAATGAAATCAAGACCGGTTGTGCGGCGGTTGTGAATACCGACCTGTATTGCAAGTATGCGGCGGCAAATCCAAATACAACCGGCACATATTCATATACATATATTAACAGTGGCGCGTTTAAGGCATTGTTCCCAGAATACGATGGTGGTGCCGGTGCCGATCCGATTGGCGTTGTTGCATCCCTGAACGCGACATTGGCAAACACGTACAGCGATGCGGCCATTGCCCAAATGAAAAAGCAGTGCCAGTCCGTCGCGACCAGTTGTGTCAAGGCAATGTGTGGTTCAGATTACGTAAATTGCTATCGTAATCGTACAGATATCTATTCCAACCTGACCAAGACGAATGATACGTCATTTAACAAATCTATGAACAAGGTTGGTGGTGTCTTGGATTACACGGTTGTGTTGGGATTGTGCTTGGATACGGTCAAAAACGCATCTGTGTGCGAACAGCATTTGGCAATCGAACAGAATAAATTAAAGATTCAGAACAAATCTGGCACGGGCGCATGGTCTGATGCAACGTCCGTACGTGGTGGCTGGATTGATGCGGGCGGCGCAACATCGGTGACCGCGGATACGGAAAATGTCCAGTCATACGATGAAAATGGTAATGCCATCTGCATGGCCAAAAACGGCGACCAAGGCGTTTGCAACACCGTTGATGAAAACGGCAATGTGTACGACACACCAGTTATGGTTTCATACACAACATATCTGCAAACACAGGCGGCATCGTCTTTGTTCAAAGATTTGATTTATGACATTGAAAAAGAAGCACAGGCAAAATACAACGCCAAATTGACCAAGGAACAGAACATGTGTCTGTCCAGCAATCAGGGCGGCGTCATGGGGGCCAAGGACACAGGCGGCACATATATGTGGGTAAAATTGAAATCCACCAAAGTGCCCAAGACATACACAGTCAATGGTCTGAAAGCAAACCAGTTTGTGGCCAGCAACGATTTGTATGGTTCGTTCTGCCGCGTGCGTGTGACACTGCAATCTGATGACAAACGCATTCAGGAAAAATTGCAGGACGGCACAAATTGGTCAACCGCATACTTTGCCGTCGGCGACAGTTTCACATGCGGCAGTTGGATTCCAAATTCTGAATTGGAAGAAATCGCCAACGCCGTTGCCGATGACGCAACCGCAGACAAGGCAAAAATCCAAAAACGTACACGTGATTGGATGACTGTATTGGGTGCGCTGGGTGGATCGGTTGGTGGCGCATATCTGGGGGCCAGTTTGCAAGATGGTTCTGCATTCGGCAAATTGACCGGTTTGAACAATGTTTCTGATGTTAACAACGCATCAGAAAAGGCGAACAAGTTGTGCAAACAATATGCCAATGATGCAAAGATAACAACAAACGCTGTCTTTGACAAATCGACATATGAAAACGGCGTGAATACGGCAATCAACTTTGCAACCCAGTTGAATGTTGCATCTGAAACACGAAATGCTGTTTCATCGGCATTCACAGCGTTGGGCAATGATTGCACCGGCGATAACAAGGCAAAATGTGATACGTATAACACCGCGTTGGATCGTTTGAGCAGCGCATGCCAGAGCCGTTACGATTTGGCCAGCACATCTGGTAACAAGTCCGGCGCACAGAGCAAGACATGGATTGGTTCAACCGTTGGTGCGGCGGTTGTTGGTACGGCGGGTGCATTCTTGTTGAACCGCGCAACACGCGACATTCAGGATTCGAATATGGACGCCGCGCAAAAGGCCGCGTACAACGAATGGATGAACAGCGTTGGTAAACATATCAGTTGCTATGTTGGCGGGGACGAAGCCGGCACATACGGTGATATCATTACCACCAGCATTGAATAACAAAAACGCCCCATGTGGGGCGTTTTTAATTTTGCAGCATCACTTTATGTGTTGTGACAAAAACTGTAATTTACGACAGATTTCATCGCGTTTTATGGTGCTTGGGGTCATGCGGGCGTTCATAAACTCAACCGCCGTGCGAATTTGTTCGGCGTTATATTTTTTCTGTATCATATTCAGTTCATTAAATGGCCGGTACAGAACCGTATTTATAATCTTGCGCATATATGGCTTTGTCTGGAATTGTGGTATAATTTCCAGTGCGCCACAATCAATCAATGTATTACCAATCAGATTATCAGAATGGTCATATACATTATACCATTTGAATTGTTCGTATGGTGGTTTGGGCAATCCGTCGCGCTTACCTTCGGCCAGTTTGCATATCAGATATCGCTCGCCACGTTGAATACTGATGCCTGCGGTTTCAATCTGACGCCAGTGCAAATCGCCATAATACTTGCGTCCCGACAGCAAGAAAGAATTTTGTAATTCCGTATCGTGTGCCCACGTAGCAAAAAAACCGTGTTCGCAATCGCTGTGATATGTTTTCAGAATGTATGCCGGCGCATCGCCAACAAAAATCATATGCGTTTTACCAAAGCATCCGCCCCCGACATACATAATTTCAACGGGCTGTTTCAGCACGCGCGACATTTTCTGTTCCAAATCGTCCATTGCGGGCATCATGCGATTGCATGCATCGGGCGTGTCGGCGCAGTACGATTTTATTGCGGCGTTTTTGAATATCTTGTGCAGGCGCGCCGTTGCCGCCCCACGTTTGTCGCGCGGAATCTGTTGCAACCATTCGTATGGAAATGCCCCTGGGTTTTGATATCCCACCAATGCCATTGCGTTCATTTCGGCGGCATCAACCGGTGCGTGCTTTAACCGGCGGGTCGCAGATTTTGACATTGTGCCACGCACCACTGGCGCAACGATTTGCATCATTTTATCAAGATTTATTCCCTGTAATTCATACAGGTCGTGCCGCAAAGGGTATTTTTTTATAAATGTCATAATGTTGGCGAATATTTCGGGAATGCGGTTGGCCCAGTTTTGCATTACGTTACGCGTGGCGGTGTTTGCGTGCGGGTGTTCGTGCAGTGTTCTGTACGCTGCCCCCAGAATCACGGCATCAATATTTTCATCGAACTTTGTTTTTCTGCGCTGCGTCATATTTTTCCACATTGCGTATTGAAAATCGTTCATTATTTTCTTGCGCCGTGCCGCGTCCAGTGCCGCGTCCAGTGTCTTGTTTATAAAAGCATATCTGTCAAAACATAATGCGGTATATGACGGGCCGCATATGCCGTTTGAATCAAACTGTGGCAACAGCAAGTCGTGTACATCGATTCCAGAAATTTTGCGACACGATTTTTCATAGAATAATTTGTGGCGGATACGTACCATTGGAAACGTTTGCAATGTGCCGTTGCCCATATCGCGCGTGACTATGCAATTATCAGAAATTATGTGTTCCAGATTTTCGGCCAGTTCTGTCCATGTGTGTGGAATGGTCAGTTTTTTTATTTGGTTTATGCCAATAAATGCGTTGTCTGATATTTTTATTGTGTCTGCGCCGAATTTAATGTGTGCCAGATTGTGATTATAACAAAATGCCTCGTCCCCAACATCTGTCAATGTATTGGGCAACGCCAGTACACGCATGCGTGGCATATTGCATCCCACGCGTGCAGCAATACGACGAACCCCGTCCGGCACACACAATGTGCCGTCTGTGGTTAAATCATCGTCTGATACCGACAAAAGAATCCCATTTGAAATAATCATATTTTATATAGTATACAAAAATATTATTTTGTCAACAATGTTTAAGTTGTGGCAAAAATTGCACCCAGATGTGTTTTTTATCTTTCCAGTGCGTGATTTTTATGTTAAAATTGTACGTAACAGAGAGAGTATGAAACCCATAGCAAGATTTTTGTTGGTGGCCTTGTCGCTGGTGTCTGCGGACACGGCGATGGCTGTTGTTGCATCAACCCGTGGTAATAATTTGACCGCATATAACGGTAATTCTGGGGCGGTGAACAATAACACATGGAATACATTGATGAACAGCCGTGCGGCCACGTCGGGCGAAGCGGCCACGGCTGATTTTGGTAATTGCAACGCGATTGTTTTGCGCTGTGCCCAGCCAAAATGTGCATCGGGCGGTTGTACCGATATGGCGGTTGCAACGTCTATTGTTGATGGCTGCGTCCGTTCGAACGAGGCATGCCAGCAATACGGCAGCGATTTGGTTTCGTACATTGCGGCGCAACTGGTCGCCAATTCCACGGCCAAGGTAAATGCCCAAAACGCGGCGGCGCAAACGGCCGCGGCAAATGCGGCGGCACAACAAAACGCCCAACAGTTACAGGCGATGCAGGCCCAGATGCAGCAAATGCAGCAAACAATGGCCCAGCAAAACGCCGACACGGTCGCCCAATTACAGAGTGCACTGGCCCAGCAACAGGAACAATTTGCAGCGGCACAGGCGGCATCGCAAACCGCGACAACATCGTCCGTGTCTGATGCGGACACTGCACCTGACAATGGTTTGACGGCGGCGCAAAATGCGGCTGCGGCGGCTGGCGTGTCGGCTGACACATTGGCGCGCGAACAAATCACGGGTCAGATTTACGAAAAAATTGAAAATTCTGAAACCCAGATGAAGGCGTTAGAGAAAACAATGCAAGATGCCTTTACATACGCTGGGTGCGATACATCGGGCAATAATTGCACCGGCCCGCATCGGGTCAAGGCGTTCAAGCAACGCGCAATGAATTTCTTTGAACCATACAATGCTGTATTGGACGAGGTTTATGATGCCTTGATTCTGGCGCAATCGGTTGGTGTTGATATTTCCGATATTTACATGATGCTGAACGGCACGTGTAATGCGTGGGCACAATATATGTGCAGCGCAGGTCAGGTTATGCACTATACCGCACAGAATTGCGTGAATGGTGTGTCTGTCGCGACAATAGATACTGGTATCATAGATGATGGGGCATGTGTCAGATATGATACAAAATTAGATAAGCAAGTGCCTTGTACAAAAACAATTTCAACAGGTGTTCTGGGGAACAATAAATCTTGCCGTGTGGGTCAGGTTGTGCCTATGTCCGACGGTGGGTGCCAGTTGGTGCGAATGCTGACCAGTACCGAAGATGTTCGTCGTGAATGGCTGAATATTGCCGAGGGTGACGAAAGTCAGTCAATCCGCGTCGGTTGTGCGTCCGAGGCCTTGGATAATTCTGTATTGTTCCGCAATCGCAAAAAACAGGCAACGATTGATATTGAAACACTGGAACGCATTATTGAACAAGATGCGCCCGCCGCATTCACTGGTGACAAAACACCAGAAAATAATGGCGTAATCTTTTGTCAGGTTGGCGATAAATTACAGGATTTGCAGAAACACGCAACCCTGAAAACAATTCCGGCCAAGATGTGCGCGAAACTAGACGCAACCGGCACGTCGCTGTCTGCGGACGCAAACGCCACAACGTGCGATTATATTCTGCCACAGTACGCAATGTGCACAACGCATGTGTACAATATTGGCAAAACAGAAAATTCATCTGTGGCTGCCGACAAACAGGAAATGAAAGACGTCATTGCGTTAAAAACAACAATTATGACGCAACAGATGAAGGCCCAGTATGATTATCTGGACGCGACGATGCGTCGTTTGAAAACGCAACTGGAAAAGGCAATTTTGACCACTAAATTACAGGCCGCGGGTGCTGCCACGACATCTGGTGGGGCTGCGTCCGGCGCGTATGGCGATACAGGTGATAAAAATATCTATCTGGCGATGGCACAGAATTGCAACAATATGAACACCACGGCAGAGGTTTTTACATGCCTGCGCAGCAATTATAGCCTGATTTACAAAATGTCAAATGGCGGCACGAATATTACAACCGAATTGCGCAAACAATTGGCAAATGACGTCGGTGTCGTGGTCAGTAACGCTAGTGGCGCAGAGCTGAAAACAAACAACAGCACAGATGACCAAAGCAGCAAAAACGATGTATCGTCTGGTTTGCCAAATGTCATGGTTGATAATAAAACAGTTGATTGCAGCGTGGTCAGACAGATTCAGGGTCGCAACGCGTTTCAGAAATGTTTAGCCCAGTTAAACATAGAAATTCGAAATGCAACCAGTAAGCTGAATGCGCGCCAGCAACAGCAAAATCAACGCGTTTTTATTAGTGACACAGTGACACCGTAATATAGTTTTAGAATAACGAGTACGCTCTTTTGTCATTGCAAGCAAGCATAGCGCAGCGCGGCAATCCAGTAAATAAATCTGCGCGCAGCGCATTCTTATGTGTCGCCTGCGGACTTGCGTCCTTGCCGCATCCTGCGCTTCGCTTGGATTCATTCCTGCGCTGGCGATATATGTGCTGCGCAACACTATCAACTGGATTGTTTCGTTACACTCGCAATGACAAGCGTGTTAGAATCACCGAAAGGACAGGTTTCTAGAACTTATCTATTATCTATGCTCTAATAAAAAACGCGCCAGTGGCGCGTTTTTTATGGACACAATGTCAGTTGATATAACACATTCTGGACGTCGTTGTTGATTGACGTGGTAATTTCGCGCCCCAATCCGTCCGTGTATGTATAATTAAACTTGACATCTTTGAATTCTGGCACGGCCGCATACGCGTCTGTAAATGGTGCCAGCATCGCACTGAACCATTGGCGGCCACGGCACAGGCAACCATTGCGCACATCGGCGGCAACCGCCGCAGTTGCGGTATTTGGATACTTGGTGTCCAGTTCCTTGTCCGTCATCATCAGGCAACGTGACCCAAAACCATAGAAATTCGCGTCATCTGACATAAACTTGTAAATCAGTCCATCTGATGCGCCCGCGCTGCGCAATGCATACACCATACCATCAGTGCAGCACGCATTCGCCGAATTCATCAGCATTTTATAGCGCGCAACCAACGGCGCGGCCGCTGGATTTGTGGCATCAATATCTGCATCGCATTTTGTCGCGTCAATAAATTCGGCCATACGAAAGTCCTGAATTTTTGCGCTGCGCGGGGCAACAACCTCGTGTACAACGGGTTTGCGACGCCAAATGGTGCATTCTGTTTCTGTTTCAAATGGGCAACCGTCGGCGCGACCAAACACAACCTGAACACTTTCCGTCATATCTTGGGCGGTGTATTCTGGGCGTGGCGCAACGGTATCGTTTGTCCACAAATTATCGCATGGCTTTTGCGGGCTCAGCAATTCTTCGACGCGTGCGCGTGTTGCTGCGGCGTCATCCATTGTTTGGTTGTACATCGCAACCGCTGGGTCAGTCGTGCTGGGGACATCCGCATCACGAATGTATAATTCTGGCAATGGTTCCAAAAACCAGTCCGAAAAATCCTTGTCCCGATATGACACAATCGAATCGTCCCAAACAGGTACGCCATCGCGCCAATCTACGGTCTTGTCAAACTTTTTCTGGGTGTATTTACCCTGAACGCCGTCCCACAACGCGGGACGATTATCAGGTTCTACTGGTTTAATGCTCAGCAACTTTGTCTGTTGCATTGGTCTGTGATCCAAATAGACATACTGCATTGGTGTGTTTGCAGGTGTCATTGGTTCCGCCATAACCACAGGGGTATCAAAAGTACCCAACTGGACAGGTTGCCCAATCATTGGTTCGATATCACAGCCCGCACCGATACATTCAGATGCGCTGGCATTGTTCGCCCCACACATACACAGCAGGGACGATAAAATTAAAATATTCGTCTTCATACCATGAATAGTATCACAAAAACGGTTTGAATTAAACAGAAAATTTGCTTGTGCAGCACATATGGTATCTATTATTATGAATATAATCACTAACAAAGGAGAAAATATGAAAAAAATCCTGTGCAGTGCAGTTGCTGCTATGATGATTATGCCGGCGACATATGCCGCAGAAACAACAACACCAGAAACCATAACAGAAAACACATCTGATACAGCGATTGCGGAAACAACATCGCGCGAATGGTTGCATGGTGTTCAGGTGGGGCTGGGGGCATCTGCTACCAGTGGCTTGAACGGCTTTGTTGGATACGCAAACAAAGATTTTGATTCTTTTTGGCTGAAAAGATTTGGCTTCCGTGTCGATTTTGCCAGCACGCGTCCGGTAAAATCTGCAATAAATTCAGC
>ERZ1034928.612-NODE-612-length-15549-cov-4.282238_pt1 | contig 15549 bp, 8 predicted proteins | sample MGYA00520627_ERZ1034928 | MGnify/ENA primary metagenome ERZ1034928 (study PRJEB33766, sample SAMN09781755) | gut metagenome | biome: gut microbiome | host: Homo sapiens | place: Madagascar | study: EMG produced TPA metagenomics assembly of the PRJNA485056 data set... | reverse complement strand
GCCCTTCCGGAGGTGCGGCTCTCGCTGGAGGAGGCGTCCCTTCTCGGGGCGATTCCGGAGGGCGGGACGACGGTGGACGCCCTGGCGCGCGGCGTGGGCATGGGCGCCGCGCACGCGAACGCGGTCCTGGTGGGGCTGCGCCTCAAGGGACGCATTCGGTTCCTGCCCGGAAACCGTGTGGCGACGGCGCAAAAAATCTAGTTTTTCGCGCTAGATTTTCCGTCCTCCATATCGTAAAATATGCGCCCGCATAAAGAGAGAAGAGTGTAAGGAAATGAGCAAGAAGCTGTTAATTGTGGAATCGCCCGCGAAGGCGAAGACGATTGCGAAGTACCTGGGCGACGCATTCACCGTCAAGTCGTCCGTCGGGCATATCCGGGACCTCCCCAAGAAGGGGCTTTCGATCAAGATCGTGCCGGAGGCGGGCAAAACCGACGCATGGACGTTCACGCCGAGCTACGAGATTTCTCCTGACAAGAAGAAGGTCGTCGAGGATCTGCGCAAGGCCGCCACGACCTCGGACGAGGTTTTCCTCGCGCCCGATCCCGACCGTGAGGGAGAGGCCATCGCCTGGCATCTCGGCGAGGTGCTGGCCGACGTCACGAAGGGCAAGCCCGTCCACCGCGTCACCTACAACGAAATCACGAAGAACGCGGTGTGTTCCGCCGTGGCGAACCCGGGCACGCTGAACATGGCGCGCGTCGACGCGCAGCAGGCGCGCCGCATCCTCGACCGGCTCGTGGGCTTCAAGGTGTCCCCGCTCCTGTGGCGGAACCTCCAGTACGGCTATTCGCTCAGCGCGGGGCGTGTGCAGAGCGTCGCGCTGCGCCTCCTGGTCGAGCGCGAGCGCGAAATCGCCGCGTTCAAGCCCGTCGCGTACTGGGTGCTCGGCGTCGAGGCCGCGAAGGGGCCGAAGGAAACCGCGTTCGTCGCCAAGCTCGCGCGCCTGGACGGCGAAAAGCCGGACGTGAAGGACCAGGGACAGGCGGCGACCTACGTGGATGACCTGGACGGTTCGTCGCTGCGCGTCGTCTCGGTGAAGATGCAGCCGAAGACGCGCCATCCCTATCCGCCGTTCACCACGTCCACCCTCCAGCAGGCCGCGTCGAGCGTGTGCGGCTTCTCGCCCCACCGCACGATGGTGATCGCCCAGAAGCTCTACGAGGCCGGTCTCATCACCTACATGCGAACGGACAGCGTGAACATCGCGGCCGTCGCCCGCGAGGCCGCGCGGAAGCAGATCGAACAGGATTTCGGCGCGGCATTCGTGCCCGCGAAGCCGAACGTCTACCGGTCCAAGGCCGGCGCGCAGGAGGCGCACGAGGCGATCCGCCCCACGGATGTCGCGAAGCGTCCCGGCGCGTTGGATCTCGATCCCTCCGCCGCCAAGCTCTACGACCTCATCTGGCGCCGCTTCCTGGCCTCGCAGATGGCTGACGCGCGGCTCGTGCAGAAGACGGTGGGCATTGAGGCCGAGAAGGATGCGCTCCGCCACTCCTACCTCTTCACGGCCTCCACGACCGCCGTCGAATTCGAGGGCTTCCTCGCCGTGATGAAAACCGCCGCCGCGAAGAAGGACAAGGCGAAGGACAAGGACGCGGCGGACGATGAGAGCGACGAGGTGAAGGTGTTGCCGCCGCTTGCCGAGGGGGATGCCCTCGTGCCGCTCCGGTGGCTCTCGGACCGCAAGGAGACGAAGCCGCCGGCGCGCTTCAGCGAGGCTTCGCTCGTCAAGGCGCTGGAGGAGAACGGCGTCGGCCGCCCCTCCACCTACGCGCAGACCATCGAGGTGCTCATCGACCGCCAGTACGCGACGCGCGAGGCGCGCCAGCTCGTGCCCACCCAGCGCGGCATGGACGTGAACGACTGGCTCGTCAAGAAGCTTGCCCCCCTCTTCAACGTGGGCTACACGGCCGAGATGGAAGGCGAACTCGACAAGGTGGAGGAGGGAACGGTACGCGGGAACGGCATGCTCTCCGACTTCTACCGCAAGTTCACCGCCTGGCTGGAAGCGGCGAAGGAACCGCCTCCCGCATCCGACAAGTTCGAACAGCTCTTCGCCCTCCTGGACCAGGTCCGGCAGTGGCGGCCGGCCGTGCGGAACGGCAACCGCGTCTACGACGACCACGGCTTCGTCGAATCCGTGCGCAAGCAGCTCGCCGAGAACAAGCAGGCGGTGACGGACCGCCAGCTCCAGGCCCTCGTGAAGCTCGCGATCGCCTACCGCGACCAGATACCGGACGGTGAGATCAAGCTCGTGGACCTCGGCTACGGACCCGACCTCGACCGCGTGAAGAACTCCCCCTCCGAGGACCTCGTGAAGTGGTGCTTCCAGACGATCGACCGTATCGGCGGCCTCACGAAGAACCCGTTCCTCAACTCCCTGCGCGAGCAGGTGGACCGCGGGCGTCTCCTCTCCGAGAAGCAGTTCCAGATCCTCGCCCGCAGCGTGGGCGAGAACGCGGGCGCGCTCGACGACGCGGAGCAGGTGCGTGCCCGCCTCGCGCCGTACGTGCCGGGCGGCTTCGAGATCGCGCCGGTCGACCCCGCCGTGCCCGAGCTGCTGAAGCTGCTCGAAAGCGTCACGGAGTGGAAGGAGCCCGTGCGCCGCGGCCGCCGCACCTACAACGACCAGGAATTCGTCTCGTCCCTGCGCGACCAGTACGCGCGCCGCAGTTCGCTCTCGCCGCGCCAGGTGCTCGCGCTCCGCCGCGTGTGCGTGAACTACAAGGCGCAGATCCCGGCCTTCGAGGAGGTGGCGGACCGTCTCGGTCTCCGCGAGCTGCCGCAGCACGAGAAGGCGGGCGACGCGGAGAAGGACGCGAAGGCGGCGGCCCGCGCCGAGCGGCGGACCTCCCGGAAGCGCGCGGGAGCATGAGCCTCGCGCCGCCATGCCCGGTGAACGCCGCCACGCGCGGGGATGGCGCCGTGCGCCGTTTCCGCGCGCATCTGCTCGCGGAGCGGAACGCCTCCGCCCACACGGCCGCCGGGTATGAGCAGGACATCGCGCAGTTCGCGGCTTTCCGCTGGGGTACCGAGGGGGAAACGCCGTTTCCGTGGCGCGCAGTGACGCCGGAAGACGCGCGCGGGTTCCTCATGGCGTTCGCGCAGGAGGGCGCGCGCCCCGCGACGACGCGCCGGAAGCTCGCATCCCTGCGGGCGTTCTTCACGTTCCTGGTCCGCGAGGGCCTGGTCCCCCGGAATCCGTTTCTCGGTCTGCGCGGTCCGAAGCTGCCCAAGCCCCTCCCGAAGGTCCTCACCGTCGAGGAGGTTGCGCGCTTCCTCGCGGCGCCGCTGGACGACCTCCGCGCGCGCCGACGGGCGGGGCTCGCCGTCACGCCCCTGGATGTGTACGTGCGGCTGCGCGACGCCGCCCTCTTCGAAACGCTCTATTCGACCGGATGCCGCATCTCCGAGGTGACGCCGCTCGTCTGGCGGCAGATCGATTTCGCGAACGGTGGCGTGGTTGTGACGGGAAAGGGCGCGAAGCAGCGTCTCTGCATCCTCGGCAGGCCCGCCCGCAAGGCGCTCCAGGCGGCGCGCGCGCAGTCCGCGACGCTCTGGCCGGACGGCGGCGGGGACGCGGCGGCGCTCTTCCTGAGCGAGCACGGACGTCCCCTCACGCCGCGCGAGGCCGAACGCCGCATGAAGGTGTGGCTCGCCTATGCAGAACTCCCTGCGGATCTTTCCCCGCACAAGCTGCGCCACAGTTTCGCGACGCATCTGCTCGATGCGGGTGCCGACCTGCGCAGCGTACAGGAAATGTTGGGGCATTCCTCCCTCGCGACGACGCAGATCTACACGCATGTCTCCATTGAGCGGCTGAAGGACGAATACATGAAGGCCCACCCCCGCGCCCGGTAGGTCCGCGCCGTCCGTTTTTTCCGTCCGATCCTGGCGCATGGCCGAAAGGCCAATGTGGTATACTGTCTGTCGTGGGATTCGGGTGGATGCGCCGTGCCGCGAGAGATGAACAGAAACATCGTCTGCATTGGCGCGGGCGACATCGGCGGCCCGACAATGGCGGAAAGGGCGTCACAGCGTTCGAAGGGGCACCATGCGCCGAATCCGGCCCATCGCGTGCATGGACGTCGTTAAGGGTCCTTGGGGCGCTGTCCGGGGCCCGTTTTGCCCGCCGCCTGCACGGAAGATCGGTAGTCGCGCATGGACATCCTTTCCTTCTTGAGGAAAAGTTCCTTGAGCGTGGCGGCGCGGGTGAAGCGGCAGAGATGCGTAATCTGGCCGATGGACAACTGTGTCTCCCGCAGGAGCCGTTTGACGTGCGCGAGCCGGTAGAACGTGATCGTCTCGTGGATTGACCGGTTCTCGACCTCACGGAAGCGCAGGTCGGCGAGCCGCCGGGAGACACCCAGGTGGACGACAACGTCCCCGACGGAAATCGGATGCCGGGCATTGAGCTTGATGAAGTCCTTGGCACGGTTGACGAGCGCCTTTTGGGACGGAATCTGACGGGTCGAGGCCCGTTCGGTCACGGCCGACGGAAGGGCGATGCGGCGTATCCGCCCGCGATGCCGGCCGTCCATGAGCCGCGCGAGTTCGTTTGCGGCCTGGAAGCCCTGGTTCTCGAAGTCGGGGCGGATGCTGGAGAGGGGCGGTCTGGAAAGGTTGCAGATGTACTCATCGTCGTCGACGCCGAGAATCGCGATCTGGTCTGGCACGGCGAGTCCGGCCCGCCGGCAGGCATCCAACGTGTGGACGGCGTAGGTGTCGTTTGCGCAGAAGACGGCGGCGGGCTTCGCAAGCGCGGCAAGCCCCTGTGCGAGGGCCGCGACATGCGTGCCACCTTCGGTGGGCGTGGATCCGCTCAGGTACTTGGCGGTGTGCCCGAGCCGGAGCAGTGCGCGGCGAAACGCCTGCCTGCGGCGTTTGAGCCAATTCTCGCCATCGTCGTTCCCAACAAACGCGAAGTCCGCGAAGCGGTTCTGCTGGATGAAATAGCGGGCTGCGTTTCCGGCGATTTCCATGTCGTCGATATCCAGCCGGCTCGTCGTGGCGCGCGGAAACCCGTCGTACGGAATGTCGAGGAGGACGGTCGGAATGTTGGCCCGTGCGAGCCGTGCGCGAACGCTTTCCGCGCAGGGAAGCGCGGTGATGATGCCGTCGAAGCGGTTCTGGAGGACCATTCTCGCGGACGCCGCCGTCAGTTCGGTCGCCGGCTGGTTGATCCGGACATCCCATCCGATGCCCGCGCCGAGAAAGCGGAAGATGCCGACGAGCTGTTGGCGTCCGGCCGCGTTGCTCATTTCGAGTGCCAACAAGACCTTGCGGGCACGAGGAGGGAATCTCTTCATGCGCGGGAGTATAGCAGTTCCAGGTGCATGGCGTCAACTTGCCTGAAAGCGTATTTAATTCGTGCTGAAAACATGCGTGGGCCTGTGCTACACTTGTGTTGTCGTCCATCTGCCATTGTAAACATTATAAAGGAAAGCCCCCTATGAAACGAGATCTGATTGTGGCGGCAGCCTTCATGCTGACTGTTCCGTTTGCCGTCCTTCCCTGCGGCGCCGCGTCCTGTACGCTCCTGACGGACGCGGAGGGCGGCACCGGCGCCTGGACGGACCAGACGCGCTGGAAAGACGGCGCGATGCCTCAGGCTGGCGATGACATCAACATTCGGGCTTCCGTGACCGTGACGGATGCGGAGATGCCCGTTCTCATGCGGGCCGAGTACGCCGTTACACGCGGGACGGCGACCGTGCTGACGCTTGACCTGGATAAGGATTACGAGGTTGCGACCGCCCTGGCGGGAGACGGTGCCGTCGTGCGGAAGGGGAGCGGAAAGCTGGTCTTCCGCTCGCCCAAATCCTCCATGGCGGGCGGGTTTGCCTTTCCGGATGTGCCGGATCGTCGTACGCGGTGGTCGCGTCGAGATGGCGGCGGACTTCACCGATGCCGCCTCGCGTCCCCTGCCGCCTCTTGAGATCGCGAGCCCCGGCGTCGTCTGCCTGCCGCGCAGCGGAAACTTGACGGTACGCGGAATCTCAGGCGACGGCACGTTCGTCGTGCATCCGAAGGCGGACACGACGAAAACGCAGCAGCTCGTTCTTGTGGGGGCTGCGGACGGCCGGGCCTTCACATTCAGCGGGACTGTTCCGGAAAACCTCGCCTTCACGCTGGACGGCGGAAACCAGCGTCTTCTGAAGCCGTCGAGCGAAAGCCGCAGGGACTTTCGCCTGCAGCGCGGCATCATGGGCGTTGCGTCCTTTGGCGTGGGTTCGGAGGCTGGGTCGTTCGGCACGTCGGGCGTCTGGATGCAGGGACACGGCGACGCGACGCTTCTCTACCTCGGCGCGCCGGGCGAGACAACCGCGCGGCGGTTCACGTTCACAAGCAACCCGCAGGGTGCGTTCACGCTGGATGGCGGTGCGCAGGGCGGCGTCACGTTCACCGGGCCGTTCACGTGCGATGGCGTCGATCCGGATTTCATGATGCGTCTTGTGCTGTCGGGTTCGAATACCGTTCCCTGTTCCTTGCAGGGAACTTTTTCCGAGCCGTCCGGCGCGGCAGTCCACATCACGAAGCGCGGATCTGGGTGTTGGCGTTTCCCGGCAAGGGCCGCAACCTACAAGGGCGCCATTTCCGTCGAATCCGGCACGCTTGAGTACGAATCGCTTGCGGAAGCCGGCACGGCCTGTTCGCTGGGAGACGCGACCGTGCTTCACGCACCGTACAGCGGTTCGCGCGACGACGCAAAGGCTGTGCCGTATGCGTACCTGCTCGGCGATGGCGGAACGGAGCCTGCGCCGTCGCTCGCCGTGTTCTCCTACGTGGGCGACACCGACGCCAGAGCCTTGACGCGCCCGATCGCGATTCGCGGCGCGGCCCGTCTACGCAACGCCTCCGCAGGCGGACGCCTGACCCTGTGCGGCGTGACGGCCCTTGAGCCGGGCGTCAACCGTCTCTACCTCGACGGTGACGGAACGGACAGCCGTCTTCTGGACGTCACGAACGGCGTCGGTACGGTCTCCGTCGTCAAGGAGGGGACCGGGACGTGGGAACTGGACGGAAACCTTGAGACCGACGGCGGTGTGACCGTGCGCGCCGGTGTCCTGAAGATGAACTTTTCGTCGGCGCTTTCCTGGTTCCGCTTCACGCCCCTGAAACTCTACAGCGCGGCGGAGAAGACGGCCGTGCTGGGGCATCTCGCGCTCTTCGACGCGGCGCACCGGGACGTCGCCCGCGGCATCGCCTACAACGCGGAGGCCAACGGGAGGGCGTTCGATGCCCTTGAACCCGGACAGGTCGCCCTGGATGCTGCGGGCGTCGACGTCATGGAACGGTATGCGCCGGGAAACCTCTTCACGGCGTATGTGGACAACACGACGGCACGCTGGCCGCTGGGCACGGCGCTTGTCTTCCGGCTGCCGTCTGAGGCAACGGTCTGCGGCTACGACCTGGTCAGCGGCTGGTACGAAAGCCCTTCAAGTGGACGGTGACCGACTGGACGCTGGAGGGAAGCTCGGACGGCCGGACATGGCGGACACTGGATGCAAAATCCGACTACCTCACCTGCCGTACCAGGCAGAACTACTGGCTCTCGGATGCGCGTCCATACGATGTCGCCTCCACGGGCTTCCCGATTGCCTCCGAGGACGGAATATGCGTGAAGGGACGGACGCTGGGGACGGTTGCGGTCGCGACGGGGGCGACACTTGAGGTGCGCGGCGAACCGGCCGCGACGGGGCTCTCCGTCGGCGTCGACTGGGCGGGCACCTTCCGGGGTGTCGACTTCGCTCCGACGGGAACGCTGACGGTCGAGGTGCCGATCGATGCGGGACGCGCGTTCACGATACCCTGCTCGTTCGAGGACTGTGCGGGTACTGAGAACCTGAAGAACTGGACGCTTTCGTTCGACGGCGATCCGGGCTCGACATGGGCGCTTGCCCGGGCGGACGCTTCGGGGCTTCTCTTCGCGAAGCAGGGGTTCATCCTGATCGTGAAATAAAGGGGATGGGAGGAGAACGACGATGAGAAAAATCTCTTTGCTTCTTACGGCGATTGTGGCGTTGGCCGGGACGGACGCTGTACAGGGGGGCCGTGCGGACTTCCCGTCCCCGACCTGGAGCGTGCGGGCCTGCCCGGCGGGCGCGGACGCCCCGAAGAAGAACTGGAACGGCATCTCGCCGCAGGTCAAGGCCTGGGAGCTGGGCGGACGGGCCGAGACGCTGCGCTGGTTCGAGGAGAACCAGTTCGGCCGGACGCCGGTCGGGCGGCTCCCCGACCAGGTCGTCGGCGCCTCGTCCGTCTCGTTCACGAACGCGGGCATCCGCATCGCCATCACCTGCCGCCTCCCGGCGGGCGCGGACGCGGCGCATCCCGCGCCCGTCTTCCTCTTCGGTGACCACTGCGGCGGCGACCGGCCGCCCGCCTACGAGCAGAAGGAGTACGCCGACATCCCGACGAACGCGATCACGGCGCGCGGCTACGCCTACGTGCGGTGGAACTTCAACGACGTCTGCCCCAACGCGAGCCGGTGGTCGAAGACGCTCTTCCGCTGGCCGGTCGGCATCGTCTCCCACGTGGCGACGGGCGACCGGGCGGCGACGAACGTCGTGCGCGCGGCCGACGGCTGGGGCACGATCGGCGCATGGGCGTGGGGGAACTCGCGCGTCATGGACTGGATCGAGTCGCGGCCCGAGCTGGACGCGACGCGCGTCGCCGTCCTCGGGCACAGCCGGGGCGGCAAGACCGCGCTCTGGACGGGCGCGCAGGACGAGCGCTTCGCGATGACCATCTCGAACGGGTCGGGCTGCGGCGGCGCGCGGCTCGGCCGGGCGCGGGACCCGAAGGCGGAGACGATCCGCCAGATCCTGCACAACTTCCCGAACTGGTTCTGCCCGAACTTCGCCGCCTGGATCGACCGCGACGCCGAGCTGCCGCACGACGCGGACGACCTCATGCGCCTCATCGCGCCGCGCCTCGTCTACGTGGCGAGCGGCAGCGAGGACGCCTGGGCGGGCCCGGCGGCGGAGAAGGCCGCCTGGGACGCCGCGCACGACCTCTACCGCGCCTACGGCCTGGAGGAGCGCATGGGCTACCACTGCCACGAGGGCCCGCACAAGCTCCGCCCGGACGACTGGGAGAAGTTCATGGACTTCGCCGACCGCCACCTCAAGGCGCCGTCCACGGCGGACTCGGACGAGATCGACCGCCGCCTCGCCGCGGCCCTCGCCCCGGACGGCCCCCGGACGCTCGTCCTCGCGCGCAACCCCGCCGCGCCCGACGGCGTGTGGCGCCTGACGCGGGCGATCCGCGTGCCGAGCGACTTCACGCTCGTCTTCGACGGCTGCCGCGTCGAACTCGTGGACGGGACGCAGGACAACATCGTTCGCAACGCGGGCGCGGCGGAGGGGGCGTGCCGGCCGGACCGCAATCTCCGCATCCTCGGGCGGAACGGCGCCGTCCTGAGCGGCGGCCGGCGCAACCACTACCGTCCCCGCCGGTCGGGAGACCCGAACGGCTGGCGTGCGGTCGGCATCCTCCTCTGCGACGTGAACGACTACGAGATCGGCGGTCTCCGGTTCGAGGAGACGCAGTGCTGGGCGATTTCGCAGGAGCGTTGCAGCCGGGGGCGTGTACACGACCTCGTCTTCGGTTCGACGGACCTCCTGTTCAACCAGGACGGCGTCGACGTGCGCAAGGGCTGCCACGACCTCGTCATCGAGAACATCTCCGGCGTGACGGGCGACGATGCCGTCGCCCTGACGGCGTACCGCGACCCGCCGGGATCGCCCGCGCGCTACGGCATGCAGATCGGCGGCAACGCGGACCTCGGCGAACGCGACGACATCTACAACGTGACGATCCGCAACGTGCGCGCGCGCTCGGCCGGCGGACACGGCGTCATCCGCCTTCTCACGTGCGACGGCATCAAGATGCACCACATCACGGTCGAGAATGTCGTCGACACGGCGGCGGAGGGCGGGAGGCGCCCCCAGGCGACGATCCGCATCGGCGACAGCCACTTCCACAAGACGCGGCGGTGCGAGATGGGCGAGATGCACCACGTCGCGGTGCGGAACGTGACGGCGTCCGGCCCCGTCGCGGTCTGGATCAAGGGACCGCTCTGCGATGCGGAGGTCGTCGGGGTCGCCGCGGCGCCCGGCGGGCGGAAGTACGACGTCACCGCGCCGCTCAGGAACGTCCGCCTTGACCCGGAGGGGGACAGCCCGGTTGTCTGGCGTGAACCCCTGACGGAGATTGCAGACGATCCACAGGCGCTCGTCACGTTTGGCGGCGCGTACTTCCAGCATGCCTTCAACTGCGGGGCGAAGCCTTTTCGTGGACTGGACCGGGTTGAGGTCACGACCGAACAGGAGGGCGAGGGGACGGCGCGGCTCTTCCTGAAGGAACTCGTGTCAAGGCGTGATCTCGTGTTCACGGGACGGTGGGACCGCGTTGCGACGTTCGACGTGGCACTCGACACGAACCGTCTTTACCAACTGACGGGCGTCCGGTTCGTTCCCTTCGCGCGCGCCGTGCGCGAACGAGGTATCCGCATCACCTCCACAATCGGAACAGGACGGTGTACGGCGGCGGAGGCCTGCCGCTTCGACGTGGCGGCGGGGGCCGGTCCGCTACGCCTGACACCGGATGGCCGAATTGCGTTCACCTTCCACAACGTGGCCGATCGTCCGCTGCGCTGGACGGGGCGTGTCCACCTCGAAGATGCGTTCGGAAGGACGGCGGAGGTGCCGTTCGACGTGACAGTAGAGGCCGGTTCCTTTGTACATGTGCCACTCGCCGGCCGTCTGCCGGCAAAGGGGTGGTGGCGCGCACGGGCGGAGATCCACGGCACCGACAAGTCCACGGCGGCGGCGGAGACATCGCTTGCCTGGCTCGATCCACACGTCGTCACGCCGCGCTTGGGGGCAGACAAATTCCGCATGGGCCTTCATGTCCATACAAGCGGCCGGACACCCCGACTGCAGGAACGCCTTCTCGACGCGCTCGTCGCTTGTGGCGCGAAGCTCGTGCGCACGGATCTCGGAACGCGCCGCCACGTACAGCCGACGGGGCCGGACGACCGGCTGTGGGCCGCGCAGGACCGGCTTGTGGATGCGTTTCTAGGCCGCGGCATCGACATCGACGCGCTTTGCTGGAGTAATCCGCGCTGGGCGGCGGCACCCGACCTCTCGACCTACTGCCGTGACGCCGATTGCGTGCGTCGGAAACACCCCGAGATCTGGCATGCGTGCCGTCCCGTCGACCTGCCGCTCAGCGAAGACTTCTTTACGATGCTCGCGGCCCGCTACCGAGGCCGGATCGCCTTCTACGAAATCGGAAACGAGTGGGAACTCATGCACTTCTACCCGGGGACGATCGAGGACGCCATCGACATCCTGAAGTCGTGCGCACGCGGGCTCCGTCGCGGCGATGCGAACGCCGTCGTGAGTACCTGTGGCTTCGCGAAGCCCGACTCCGACTGGAAGCTGATCGTCAACACGAACATCCACGAGCGCCTTGTCGGCGAGGCGAAGGGGGCCTACGATGTCCACGCCGTCCATCTGCACGGGACGTTCCGCGCCTACCGGACGGAACTCCTCGACCGTTTCTTCCCGATGCGGCGGCGTCTCGGCGTGACGGCGCCGTGGTTTTCGAACGAGACGGCCCTTTCGACCGTCTACGGCAACGAAACGCAGGTCGGAGAGGAACTGTGGAAGAAGATCCTCTTCGCCTGGGCGAACGGCTCGCGTGGCTTCGTGTGGTACAACCTGCGCGGAACGGGCTGGGATCCCAGGGATCCCGAACAGGGGTATGGCCTGCTGACGGCCGATTTGAAGCCGCGTCCGGGCTTTGCATCCTTTTCGGCGCTGACGGCGCTCCTGAACGGGTTCGACTACGTGCGTACCGTGCAGTCCGAGAAGGACGGCATGGAGGTCTATCTTTTCCGGGGAATGCATGGCGGGTGCGCAGAACGCATCGTGGCGGGCTGGCGCAACCGGCGGCACGACGGGGGCGACATGCGCTTTCGGACGGACGCGGCACGGGCGTGGGTCGTCGATCACATGGGGAACCGCACGCCGCAGGCAATTGAGGGGGGAACCGTTCGTTGGCCGTGTACATCCCGTCCGTCGGCGCTCGTACTGGAGGAAGCGACGCAGGTGGAGGCCGTCGCGGAAGATCTTGTCCCGCCGTCGCTGCGTGAGGCCATCGCGCCTGGGCGAGACGTCGCGCCAACGCGAGCCCCCGACCTCGTATTGGATCAGCCGGGCCAGGTTGTCTGCCCCTACGACGCGAACCCGGCGACAACCGCACGAACCTGGAAAGGCCCGGCGGACTGTTCGCTGCGCGCATGGTTCGCCGACGAGCCGGATGGTTTCCGCATCCGCGCCGTCGTCACGGACGATGTACATGATCCACGGGGGCGGGAGCCGAAGTTGATGGGCGAGGGCGACTGTCTGCGCCTGACGCTGCACGACGACCGTGCGGCGTCCTGGGAGTTCGGTTTTCGGCTGACGCGCGAGGGACGGGCCGAGGCGCATTGCTGGTCGGCGCCGGCAGGAAGATCGATGGCGGTCGCCACCACGAATCTCACGTTCACCGCTGCGCGCGTTGGAGTGGAGACGACGTACGAAATCCGTCTGCCGTTCGTGCGTCCGTCGGCGCTCGCCCTCAAGGTGGACGACTCGGACGGTGAGGGACGCGACCTCTGGATGGGGCTCGCGGATCCAGTTGCGCTCAGGTACAGATAGGTGTTGTCGCGACGGCGCGTCGTCGTCTGCCTTCACGGCGTCGAGGCGCAGAGGAGGGCCTGGCGCATGCCGTATTTCCCCCGGCGGCCACAGGCGCAGAAACGAATCCGTGTGGTTTTGCTATACTAGGGGGCATGGAGAAGATGAAGCAGATCATGTACGGCGTGACGGATGTCGCGCTCTGCGAGGCGATCTGATTTTCGTTCAAGCAAGAAAGGAAAACGCATGATGACGGCATTCGGCGAACAGGGGCTCAGCAGACGGCAGTTCATTTCACTCGGGGCGCGTGCGGCGTGTGCGGCGCCCCTTGCCGGGTGCGTGGGGATGCAGGGCGCGGCGAAGGCCGCCGTCGACCCGAACCTCTCGGTCTTCCTTTCCGACATCCACGTGAGCGGGAAGAACGTGAAGGGGCAGCCCACCTACCAGAACCCGCTCTTCGAGAAGGCCGTCGGACAGGTCCTCGCGTTGAACCCGCGCCCGAAGCGCGTGCTCGTCTTCGGCGACATCGCGCTCTGGAACGGCCTCTCGGCGGACTACGCGGAGTCGGCGCCGCTCATCCAGCGCCTCAGGGACGCCGGCATCGACGTCTACCTCACGACCGGCAACCACGACCACCGCGAACCGCTCTTCCGCTTCCATCCCCGCCAGAAGGAGATCACGCCCGTCCCCGGGCGCTTCGTCTCGGTGGTGGATGTTGGGACGGCGGACTTCGTGCTGCTCGATTCGCTCAAGGAGAACCCGAAGGGCGAGGGGAGCGGGAACGCGGTGGACGGCGGCCTCGACGCGGCCCAGGCCGACTGGCTCATGTCCTTCGCCGCCGCCGCGAGGCGTCCGTTCTTCTGCGGCGCGCACCACCCCGCGGGTGAGCTGCTCATCGGGAAGAAGAAGATTCTCGCCGCGCTGGGCGGCTTCCCGCTTTTCGCCGGCTACATCCACGGCCACAACCACCGCTGGTACAGGGAGTGGGTGCCCCTCGCGTGGTCGTCGCCGCGCGTCGCGTGCTCCGCCTGCCTCCCCTCGACGGGATGGTGGGGCAACATCGGCTTCGCGACGTTCCGCACGGAGGCGTACGGCGCGAAACTCGCCTTTGTGCAGAATGACTTCTTCTTCCCCAAGCCGCTCGCGGAGGGGCAGAAGCGTCCGGTGGAATGGGACCAGATCATGCGCGAGGACGCGGGCGACGCCTGCTCCTTCGTCTACGGCGCGTAACGCGGGAGGTGACGATGCGGCGAAGGGAATTTCTCACGGGGCTCGGCGCAACGGCGGCCGTGCTGAAGACGGGGCTGGCGCAGACGACGGCGGGGGCGCCCGACGCCGTACAGGCGGAACTGGACCGGCAGGTCGCGACGGGCCTTGTCGCGGGCTGTGTCTGCACGACGGTCGGCGGACGGACGTGGTTCGGCGGCCGGATGCGCTTCGATCCGCCCGTGCCGATGCGGCCGGATGCGCTTTTCGACCTCGCAAGCGCGGCGAAGACGTTCACGGCCGGCCTCTGCGCGCTCCTCTACGCCGAGGGGCGTCTCGATCCGGATGCGCCGTTCACCGACTACCTGCCGGAACACGTTCTCGCGCAGGAGCGCCACGGCATCACCGTGCGCGACCTCGCCACGCACACGGGCGGGTTCGACAATGCCAAGCCGTACATCGTGGCGGATCCCGTCGAATTCAACCGCCGCCTCTACGCGAAGCGGCCCGTCCGGCCGCGCGGCGTCGCCTACGACTACGCCTGCTCGAACATGATCTACCTCGGGCGCATCGTCGAGCACATCACGGGGCTTGACCTGGAGAGCGCGGCCATCAAGATGCTGTGGCGTCCGCTGGGCATGGAGGAGACCTACTGGCACAACATCCCCGGCAACGCGCGGGCCGTCGAGGCGATGCAGAACGGCCATCCGCCCATCGGCTTCAAGGGCGACGAGCAGGCGCGCGCCTACCCGGCGGCGATGGGGAATGGCGCGGCGTTTTCGTGCGCGGCGGACATGCTGCGCTTCGTGGACGATCTCCGCACGCGCCGGACATTCCCGAAGGCCTACTACGACCTCCTCTCGACGCCGTGCTTCGAGAAGGGCGCCGTGCGCCGCAGCTTCGGCTGGGACATGGGCACCGCGCACCGACCGGCGGGCTGGAGCGAGAAGACGATCTCCCATGGCGGCTTCACGGGCGTGACGATTGCCGTCGACCCCGGGAACGGCTATGCAGGCGTCGTCCTCACGAACCGCCTCGGCGAACGCCTTGCGGGCTATGCGGGACATGGCCGTCTCCTCTCCCTGATGTCCGAATCCGTACGGCATTGACGAATGCCGCCGGAGGGCCGTCTACACCGTTTTCGGCTTGCCTTCTGGTCCGAAAAAGAGTATAAATACATGGGCAAAAGGACAGATTAGGAGCACGCATGGCCATCAACAAGTATCTTGACGCATTCATGAAGACCTTTCCGTTCGAGGGTCTCACCTACGACGACGTCACGCTCGTGACGCAGTATGCCGATTTCCTGCCGGACGACGCCTCGCTCGAGACGAAGCTCACCTCGCGCCAGAAAATGAAGGTGCCGTTCATCTCGGCGGCCATGGACACCGTCACCGAGGCCCCGATGGCCATCGCGATGGCCCTTGCCGGCGGCATCGGCGTGATCCACAAGAACCTCGAAGAGGACGCCCAGGCCGCCGAGGTCGCGAAGGTCAAGAACTACCTCAACGGCCTCATCGCCAAGCCCGTCTGCTTCCACGCGAACGACGACATCGCCTTCCTCCGCGCGGAGAAGCGCCGCCTCGGCCTCACGTTCAACGGCTTCCCCGTCCTCCGGGCAAAATGTAATCTTTTCCAAAGCTTAATT
>ERZ1034928.609-NODE-609-length-15580-cov-8.373076_pt1 | contig 15580 bp, 14 predicted proteins | sample MGYA00520627_ERZ1034928 | MGnify/ENA primary metagenome ERZ1034928 (study PRJEB33766, sample SAMN09781755) | gut metagenome | biome: gut microbiome | host: Homo sapiens | place: Madagascar | study: EMG produced TPA metagenomics assembly of the PRJNA485056 data set... | reverse complement strand
GTGGGGAATATAGCAATTAAAATGATTAAAACATTTAAGAATAATATAATAGATTAAGGAGATATTAAGATGAGTAAATTACTAGGTGGATTTTTAACAGGAACATTATTAATTGGAGGAGTAGTTGGAGGTATTGTTTGTACAGAACGTATACCAGCTGGATATGTAGGGGTTCAATACTCTGTAAATGGTGGTGTAGAAGACGATGTTTTACCTCAAGGATGGCATTTAGTTAGCCCTATGAAGAAGGTTACACTTTATTCTGTAGCTACAGAAACATTTGTAATGAGTGCAGATAAAAGAGAAGGGTCGGTAGATAATGAAAGCTTTGATTTAACTTGTAGTGATGGTACTGTAAACGTAGATTTTGAAATGCAATACACATTTGACCCAGATAAGGTTACAAGTGTGTTCAATAAATATAGAGGTGTTGACGGAGAAACTGTAATTTCAACAAATCTAAGAAGTAAAATAAAAACAATAGCTAATGAGGTATTATCTAAATACTCTGTACTAGAAGCTCATTTAGAAAAGAAATCAGAAGTCAACAAGGCTTTAACAGAAGCACTTAGAAAAGAGTTAGGTGGATTAGGTGTATATGTTGAGTCAGCAACATTACCGGCAACAAGAGTTTCAGAAAACATTCAAAAGTCGATAGATACAAGAACTCAAAAGGCTCAAGAATTAGAAGCTGAAAAGTTAAATCAAGAAAAGGCATTATTAGAACAAGAAACTGCCAGAATAAACGCAGAAACAGAGAGAATAAAGAATGAAGAGATATCTAAATCATTAACTAAGGAAATGCTAGTCCAACAGTTTTTAAATAAATGGGATGGATCTTTACCTCAAGTAATGTCTGAGGATGCAAAGCCAGTATTAAATCTAAATAAATAATTATAAGCATCGAGGGTTATTAATTTAATCCTCGATAATGTTATTAAGGAGAAGTGTAATAATATGAAATATATATGTAAGTTTAAAATAGAAGATGGTAGATATTCCAGCTCCCCACATTTTGGCATAAATTTATATTATAAAAAAGAGAGAAGTTTGTTTTATAAAAGCTATAATATGTACTTTAAATACATATACAATTGTAGTGATGAAGATAAGGTATTAGAAGACTTAAAAAACTTAAATAAGTTGGGAGTTGGTGAATTGATGGGTGTGGTTAAAAATATAATATCAAAAGAAGAAGGTAAGGAGATAGAGGCTCAAAATAAGACTAAAGCTATAGATGATGAGATAGAACAATTTAAAAGACTGACTAAAAAGTTTACGATTGAAATATAGTATTTTAGGAAACCGATTTCTAATTAAAACGGTGATTTTAATGGAATTTTCCAAGCATCAGTATGGTGTTTGGATTATTTTTTTACCATAACATAATTATGTAAACCTTTTAAATTCGTTTCTAAGGCCTTCAAATAGTGTTAGGCAACTAATTATACCTTGTGATTAAACATGGGTAAGTTTATTACATTGGCATTTTTTTGCATATTATAGTATAATTAGATATATATTACACAAAAGGGAGTAACAATATGGAAACTGTAGGAAATAGAATAACTAAAGCCAGAGAAGTTTTAAACATGAAACAAAAAGAGTTGGCAGTCAAAGCTGGAATACCAAAAAGTAGTTTGTCTAGATTTGAAAACAACATAAGAGAACCTAAGTCTCAAGCACTAGTTAAGTTGTCAAGTGCATTAGGAGTATCTGTAGATTATTTACTTGGAACAGAAACGAGGCGTGATATATACAATGATGTTAAAAATAGTTCACTTGAAGAATGTATAGATTTAAAAGATGTTGGTCGCAGAATATTTAAATCTAGAACAGAGTCAGGCTTAACTCAAGGTGAATTAGCTAATTTACTTGACACTACAAAGATTTCAATATCAAGATACGAAGCTGGCACAAGAGAAATTAGAATTGGCACACTTGTCAAGTTGTCTAAAATATTAAATACATCCATTCATTATTTGTTGGGATTAGAAGAACCAAAATCGGACCCTCGTCTATGTGACATTAACAACTTGCCTGATGAAGCTATTAATAAGGTGAATGAATATATAGAATTATTAAAATTAAAATACAATAATAAAATACAGCCAAAATAGTTATCTTTTGTATGTGTTATCAAAAAACCGACCTCTTAAAATCCAATATAAGGACTTATAAGAGGTCTTATTGTATGTTTTATCCTTAATTTCTTAGAATTGATTCTAATGCGTTATACATGCATATTTGGGTTTGAAGAGTGGTTTTTCCTATATTTTTCCTGAAATTATACCTTAAATGCACTTTTAAAGTATAGTATAGTATTTTTTGACAAAGCCACACATACCACTACTCTTATATGGCATCTCATTCAATGACTATTTTATATATATATGCATGCGCATGTCAAAAACACACGTCAAAAATACAATCTCAAAAAATTAGGCTTTTTAAATTAAGCTGTAACAGATTTTAAATAACATCACCGTATGATTTATCGATTACAGACACTAAAGCCTTACAGGCTAATATACGGTCTCAGACTTAAAATCGTTTAATTTTAACCATTTTTAGTTTACAATATAAATATTATGTAAACAATATATGTTCACAACAACAAATGCGTAAAAAAATAAGGGACAACATTTAGTTATCCCTATATTTATTAATCAAATATTTCATCTAGTCCTTCGTCTGGACGAAGATCATAGTGATTCATAGTAGTTGAAATATCATTGTGCTTGGCAATATGCTTACTTACCAATTTTATATCTTTACCTTTTTCCAATAAATTGGTAACAGCAGATGCCTTAAATAAGTGAGGATTTATCCTTCTTCCAAGTATATCACTCAGTGTATTCGAACATAATTCTGCCGCCCATTCTCTAGACATCTGCTTTATTTCTCCACCGTATTTAGTAGTAAAAATAAATTCATGTTCATACCCTCTTTTGTCTAACCATATTTGTATATATTTTACAGCTTCTTCATTAAGCATATAGTCAACTATTTTACCATCTGCGCCTCTACCTTTTTCTCTAACCTTGTTGCTCATTATATAAGACTTACCTTCGGGTATGCCACCTCTAACACAATCTGTTTTAAACTGTATTATACCACCTCTTCTAGCTCCGCTATTAAAGGCTGTTGCAACCCAAGCTGCCGCAAGATAGTTCTCATCACTTTCTAGCACCTCTAATAGTGTTCTATACTCTTCTTCAGACACAGGTATTTTATCATACACATAATTCTTTGGTATATCTGTAAATGAAGTTGTAAAGTTTCTAAACTTTGCATATTCCTCCATATCGTCATCATCTACAACATTATCTTCTATGTATTTACACAATGAACTTACAGCAGATTTTTTAAATTTTAATCCTGAACTAGACATTCCCCTATTAACTAAGTAACTCATAAACCTAACAAAATCCCTCTTTTTAACTTTGTATAAAGGTTTATCCATAGCACTTTCATGTAACCAATATGCAAACTGTCTTAGTGCAGACCTATACTGAACTCGAGTATCTTTGCTTAATTGAGATTTAGCGGCAAAGAATTCTTCTATCATTTCTCTTGTTTCACAATTACACTTATTATACATCTCATCTGTTATAATAGGCAACTTCAAAGCTCTTTCTCTCGCCATATTCTTATTAATACTTGTAGCCATCTTGATTTATCTCCTTTATTATATTATAATATAATTTTAACACAAAATAAAGCTACATTAAAATGGCTTTATTTATTTATTTTTATTGCTCATTTTTTCTTGCAAATAGATAGGGTGTACTACGCTTCCCTTTGTCAATATTTACTTTAGATTTATTAAAACTTTAAGATTAATAGCCAATAATCGCATAAAAACTAACACCAGCAGTTTTACACACCAAAGACCTAATTCCTCTATCTGAGTAATCTATCATCAAACCTAGATTTGGTTTTATTAACACTTCATCAAGTCCATTTATCAAAACCACACAATTACTTCCAACTGCTATGCTCATCTTTTTAGCATATGGATCTGTATGTTTAGGGTCAAATAAACTTTTAGGTAATAATTCTTCATCCAAAGTAGTTGTTTTGTCTATATATGTATATCTACCATTATGTTCAGATAATACCATACTGCTACCTCCTTTAAATCATTTTAATATAGTTACTTAACTATTCTTTGTTTTATTTCGATTATGTTATTTTCTATATTATTTATTTTTCCTGAGAACTCACTAACAAGAAGCCTATTAGATTCTGCTAGTTCTCTATTAGTCCTCATCATTTCCTCATTTGTTTCCCTATGTTTTTCAATGGAAGCTATTAACATATCTCTTTCATTGTTACTTCTATCTCTGATAATTTGGTCAACAACAGATTTTTCCTTATCTTTTTTATTTATATACCATACAAAAAACCCCACCATCACTATTGGGAAGCCTATTTTATCAATTAATTCAGTTAAAATATTTACATCCATAAAAATTCCTCCCTTTCATTTTTAATTTATTTCGCACAAATGTAATAATATCCTATTGTGTTTTCTACGTTAGGCAAGATAATTTCTGTGTTTTCATCTATATTGCCCTCTATGCTTAAATTTTTAGTAGCATGTTTAGTATTCATCTTTTCATAAAGATCTGGATAATCTTCCTTGGATATTGATTGCCCATTGGCCTTTAACCATACATTTCCGTTTTCTTCTAATGTATCACCGGCATCATAAGATAAATTTCTATACTCTCCAATTATTCTTGGATATATATTAGCCACTTTTTCTAATTCAAATCTAGTAATTAATTCAGAAGTTGTTTCATGTCCGACCTTAAAAGGAAACACATAATTTCTATTCGTGTCTGTCATACTTGTACCATTATTAGGAGTATTACCAACCCAAACATTTTGACTATATCTTGAATCATTAGCATAAGCCATACCAATATTTCTACCATTAACATGTTTAGAAACAACTGATATTCCGAATCCTACTCGTTCATTAAAAGCTTCATTAACTGGTATTCTTATACACTTACACCCTAACATATCTATATCTTCTACGGTAAGGCTTATATGACCCCTTGGAGTTCTGATAACTCGATTATTATTGTTTATAACGAAATATGTAGCACTTATAACATCACCAACTACGGCGTTTTTAATAGGAACTATTAAATGTGTTACAGTTGTTCTATTATCAAATTTAGCAGAGTAATTACATACATACTTAATTAATCCAGTTTCACTTTGGAACACTTCAAATCTTCTATTACCAGAATCTTCTACATTGAAACTTGCCATTGTGAATGTTCTATTAACTTTAGGACAATAATTTGTGAAAACATTCTCTTTGTCAGTTCTAACTACTGTATCTGGAAGAATACTATAAACTAGTTTACCGTTTTCTAATCTAGGTACATTATTTCCACTATTGCTCACTTCTGATTTATTTAATTTTTCATCTAAAACTTGGCTTATCTTTCTTGAATTACTGCTAGAAATATCTATATTATCTGAATATATAGTTATATTGCCGTTATTTCGATTAACTCCTTGCCCATTGACTGTATTAGGTTTATTATCTATAGCTCCCTTAACAGTAATATCTTGTCCATTAGCATATTTTATATGTTCAGCCAATACAGTAACATTACCATTTGATTCAGGAGATCGACCGTTAACCATACGAACTCCACCATTTTGTTCTGGTGGCAATATGCTTGATGGCAATCTTCCATCTGCACCTATTATTGGTATCTTGTTAGCTTCATTACCTACATCTGTATTTTTTACTGTTGTTGCCAATACATTATTTATATTTTTAATATCATCTTGTAATATCCCAACTCTTTCTATATTGTATCTGTGAATAACTTTGTTATTTGTAGGCCTAGATTCAGATAATACATTATGACTATAGTTAAGAACAAAAGGTTTACCGGTAATAGCTCGTCTTATATCTCCTTTAGTATCATTTCCCAAAAGTATTTTACCATCACCCGTTTTTTGCCCTATAATGCAATAAGTATCTCTGTCAAATTTTCTATTTAATTGCACTCTGATACATTTTCCATACCCATCAACATCAAATATTCTAAATCTTAAATTATTAGGTACTCTAACTATGCTATCATTTCTTATATTATCGCCTCTTTGAACCTCATATATGTATATATCAGAAAGATCAGTTCCAGCATTTACATCATTTGTAACTCTTATATCTAAATATGTTACATATGAACCAGCAGGGATATATATATCTCTATCGAAATAAACCGCCCAATCACTACCATGAGTAGAATCACTGTCTAAAAGCAACTGTTCGTATTTAGTTACATATCTAATGTCAACATTTTCATTTAACCTAACTGTTCCATTGAATGTGTTTGTATTAGTAAAAGTATTTGCATCAGATATACCAGCCTTAGACGTTGATAGAGTATTTATAGATGTCAACATTTCATTTAACTTTGTTTCTTCTGCAAAAATTGCCGCTTGATATATCCAGTTCGAAGTATTTACAGAAATTGGAGCATTTTCACCGGGAAAAGTAGCACTAGGCACTACAGTTAACCAGCTACCATTACTTCTTTGACCCCATTTCATCCCATAAAAACCTACGATAAAGTACACTCCAACGTCATATGATTTTTGTATAGGATATAAAATAACCTTTCTAGAATCAATATGACCATATATATTCTCGCAAACAGTAGCCTTACCAGTTGTTGTTATTACTTCTTTAACCCTATTTGTGTCATAGCTTACAGCAGCTATTTTAATTCCAGAAATTTCTCGTCCTATCTCGTAGCTATCATCTACAGCTACGCATAAATGAGATATATGTACATTGCCTCCTGCAGTAAGAGATGGTGAACCAGCGAATCTACTGTCGGTCATAACAGATGTTGCATTGGTATTGTTTACTGTACTTATGGCAGAATTAAGAATACACCCATTTAATAAAGTTGTCTTGCTACTTACAACATTTTCTTTTGTTTTACTTACATAATCATTTTTTATATCGTCAATAGATAAAGATTTTGTAGCAATTTCATTTAATGAGTATTTACTTGTATATATAGCCATTCTTCCTATATAGTTTCCACCAGAGACATTCCCAATATTGTCGCCTACTTCTCTTAGGTTGTCACCACCAACAGAAGGAGTTAATGAATTTATATATCCAACCATCATTTTCATTGCACCAACAATAAAGTAAACTTCTTCTTGCCATGCTCTATTAATGCTAATGCTAATAGCCTTATTTCCAGTTAAAGTATGACTTCCACTTGTAAGAGGATTAGCTATTATTGTTTCGGTCTGGTCTCTTTTTAAATACTCTAATATTCTTCCAGTTGATTTACTTACAACCCCAACATTTACTCCTGTTGCAGTTGTACCTATATCTCCAGCACTATCATGCATGATACAAATTATTTTATCAACATATGTCCTAGCTGGCACTGATAATGATGGAATACCATAGAAGCTTGTATTGTGATTTAGAGAATCCATATTTGCCCTAGTTTCATTATGCATCTTTGTAATTGTGCTTTCTCCACCAACATAGCCATTTGTTATCATAGTTTCCCCAGTAACTGTGTTGGGCAATGTTTTACTAACAAAACTTTTAGTAATTCTTTCCCATAGTTTGTTAGTAAAAATATCTAATTTATCCTTATTTATTAATTTTGTCATATATAAAAATAGGGCGGAACTTAGTTCCGCCAATATCCTTTCTTAATTAATCTGTAAGTCCATCTATTATTGAATCTATGTCATTATTTGTAACTATATCTACCGCAGTTTCAGCAGCTGCAGTTCCTCCGGCACCAGTTATTTTTAGTTTTAATTTATCAGTAGTAGCCTCAAGTTCTAGATTTACCGCACCAGTTTTTTCGTTTACAGATAAAACAGAACCATCTTTAGAGTTTAATTCTATAAAGTCATCCGTAGAATTTGCAGTAGCATCTTTTCTCTTTTTTATACATAAATATTTTTTACCATGATTAATGTTAGTATTGTTATTTACAACAACGACGTCCCCATTTTCATATGTTACATCACGTAGTCCAGTACTTGAAAAATCATTAATTTCAAAATACTCATTTATAGCAATAGAAGGTAACATATTTTTATTTAATTTACCATCATTGTCTAGCTTAGCTACCTTACCTCCTTCTCCATTTCCACCAACTGCAGTCGTTTCTGAATGTTTTACATATAACCCACTATCTGAATTTAATTTATTTAATTTTAATGATAATGTTCCAATACTTTCTCTTCCGAATAAATACATTAATGCTGTATTACCATCCGCATTAATACCAGCACCCCAATTTATTAATTCATCTTGAGTCATAGGCGGTTGACCGCTATTCATATTAACTACATCTTTTTTATATTTATCATTTATATCACTTACAACCTCTAATTTATGAGTAGCACATCTTACTATGAAATATACGTCATCTTCAAAAGATTGATTAACTGGAATTTTTACGAATCTTTTTTCTACTGAATTTTCATTAACAGTGTCCACAGTAAATGTTTGATTATTACATATAACCTTGGCAACCGTATCTCCCTCTTTACCATTCGCACCTTTCTTTATAGCCCATACAAACCATCTAGAGCTAGTACTAGTATTATTAGTATCTGAAACGTATACTCTAATATGATCTATATATCTATCGGAAAACGAATTAGTTGTAAGTTGTCTAAAACCTAAACTTCTATCTCGACTATCAGATCCAACTGAAGTACCTATATGTCTATTACTTAATATGGCAACATTATCTGCTGATACATCTTGTTTAAATTCATTTTTATCTTGTAATCTAACATAATCTCTTAAATCTACTTCAGCTTCTGTGTCATCAGTCTTTGTAAATATTAATTTTTTATCAGTACTATCACTTTCAGTTAGTCTAGCAGACTTAAAAGTTCCATCATATCTTCTCTTTATCTTATCCCAAAATTTAGTCGCAAAACGATTTAAACCACCTTGAGTTATTAATTTAGAATCGTTACTTGCTGCTACTTTTACATCTTTTGTTGCTTTTGTTTTAGCCATAATAATTTCCTCACTTTACATTTATTTATATTTTTTTAATTTAGACTGTTCAATATATTGTCTATATCTTTATCTGTCATAAGTGGAATTGCCCCAACCACCGCCGAGCTAGCGTTTTTAAACTCATAACTATCTCCATTTGCTGAAATACTAACACTAGTCATAGCATTTTCATTGGTTGGGCTACCACCTCCGCCTCCAGAACCTACTCCAGAACCTATATGCTGATTAAAGAATCCCACTGTATCACCATCCTTTATTCTCTTAAAAGGCGTATTTTAATAAAATATATTTTAGATTTTTATACTTTTTGTACATATTTTGAATTTAAGCTTATCCAACCTTGACCCGACTTTAATCGACCCCAACCGTCTTTTTCTTCAACTATAGTATAGGCATCTCCTTTTTTAAGCTTACCAGTTATTTTATAACTAGTACCAGCACCTTCTCTTATATTAAGAGTATCACATATAACCCTTACAATATAAGATTTTGTCGTTTCTAAATTTTTATTACTTAAAACTTCTTTTATAGTTGAACCATGTATACCATCAGCTATTGCTTTAGCCATTGTTTTATAGTTATATAAGTCAACATCATCTTTATCGTCTACAAAACAACACTCAACTAATATTGATTTCGCTTTAGTTTTGTTTAAAAAACCTAATTTCTTTGATATTTTATTTCCCCTATTTTTAAATCCTAATTTTGAAACATTCTCACAAATCTTAGTTCCAACTTCTTTTTTAATACCATCTATTGATGTCATTAAAACTTCAACACCTGTTGACTTTTTATTACCGACTTTATCATTTGCACCACTATTAAAATGAATAGCTACAGTTAAGTCTAAAGTTTTAGCATTGCTTTGTGATATTTGCTTATCTACAATATCACGTTGAGAAGTTCCATTTTCAACGGTAAAGTCATATACTGTATGACCAGCTTGTTTTAAAAGTCTTATAACTTCATCCTTTACTTTTCTTGCCTCTGTAGATTCTCTTATTAAACCCACTGCTCCACAAGCAACTTTTCCATCAGGATTATGTCCCGCATGAATACCAATTATCATAAAAATTTCCTCCTATTATATTTATTTTAATTATCCTATTTTAGAAACAGGGTTATTATTTGTATTTAAATCTTTATATAATACATATCCTCTTCCTGAAACAATTCCCCAAGATACATATATTTTATCTTCGATAGTGTGCATATGGTCAAAGAAGAATGTATCACCCTTCTTTAAATATGTATTTTTAACTTTACCTGTTGGGGAATGTTTTTCATATACAGTTATAGTATCACTTTCAACCACACACTTTCCAAACATGTATTCAGTTTTTACTAAAACCTTTTTAGATTTAATACTATTTTCTTTTGTGTTTATAGTAGAAGCTTCTTTTTTTATATCTTTTTCTTCTTCTAATTTAATATCATCACTTATTTGCCTCTCTACAACACTTTTTTTCAAAGTTTTTATTTTTTTATCCATAATTTAACTCCTTTAAGCTTTAATAGGTTCGTCAATATTTACCATGTTTATATGGCAGTTATGCTTGGTAGTTTACTTTCTATTTTGCTTAATCTTTCATTTAGTTTATTATTTTCTTCTATTAATTCTTGATTAGATTTCCAAAGTAAAGAAATAGTATTTAATATATCAATAGTTGTTTCATCTTCTGACACATTTTCATCATCGCTTACATTTCTAACACATTTATTTTCTATTGAGATATTTCTAGCGCTTCCATCTTCTTTATTAACTAATTTATAACTTTCTTCGTCTTCAATAACATCTACACTGTTTATTATATCAAATACATTTTTAACCTTTCTTATAGGACGTGAATTAATGCTTGAACGATACGACATATTAAAGTTTCCGGCATACACGACACCTCTATTGCCTGTATGAGTTACAAAATGCATGCTGTCTAAACCAGCCATGAACATGTTACCTAATCTTATAAAATCACATTCTCTTCGTGTATTGCCACCTTGAGGTAATAAGATTGTATCTCTATTTAAGTATAGCGTAGAACCTTTACCTCTTATCATACCATTAACATCTAATTCAGTCAACCAACCCTTTTTAAATCTAAGACCATCAGCACCTAGATCGGGTCTTTTTCCACCAGGCACATCTACGGCCCACAATGAACTACTAGCAAAAACATAACAAGCCTCTTGTTGTCCAGTGGTTTTATTATTTGTAGATAATGCACAAGCACCATGTCCACCAGCAACATTAGTAGCATAAACATCAAAACTTCCTTGCATATCATTGCCATTTAAAGTTCTATGAACCATTACTTTAGTAACCCCACCATCATCTTTTTTAAGAGTTAAGTTACCTTTGATTAGCATTTCGTTAAACCAAGCTGAACCATTATTCATAATATTCCAAGTATCAGCACCACCAACACCACCTTTTCCTGATGCTGTTCCGCTGACCACAAGGTTATCATGAACATTAACGCCTGGGAATGTTGCAACGCCAGTTTCAAGTATTTTCCAATTAACCGAAGTTCCTGATTGTATTCCTTTTGTGAATGAAGTCAATCCAGTTACAGTACCACCTGATAAAGGAAGATAGTTTCCCCCTGTGGGTATAGTAAAGTTAATATCACTTGAACCATCAAATGTCTGTACAACACCGTTTATTGTAATCCTTCTTTGATTTTGTAATGTTGAAGCTGATGTAGCATTTCCCAGTAAACTAGCTTTAATTGTAGCTGGTAGTCTTAATGTATAGTTAGTAGAACCATTTATACTTGCAGTAGTTCCCCCACCAGTGCCATCAGAACTAGCTATATTTATGTTTCTAGCCTGCCCCCATTGAGCAGTGGTTATAGGGCTTGTTCCATCAAAATTAGTTCCATTTATTGCTCTTGGAGTTTGTAGTTTAACAGCTGTATCTGCAATACCAGCAAGATTACCAACAACATTACCAATAACTTTGCTACCATTAGCCATAGTAAGATTACCTGTCATTGTATCTCCAGCTTTTAACAATTGTTTTGGCTGAAGTCTAACTAAATTAAAACCATTATTCATATCTTATTCCTCCTGTCTTTTAATATTTTAGATTGTTTCTAATTTTATTATTTCAAATGATATTACATCCCCTGTGCTAAATGTAATACCTTTCGTTCCAGTTATTGCCGTATTTGTTGCAGTATAATCTATAGTAGGAGTTAACCTTACCCCGCTTAAATATACGTTTAATATATCTGTATTTGAATTATATGTTAAACCTATATTTACTGTATTGGCATTAGACTGTAATGTAACACTATTTGATAATCTAGTCAATCTGACATTAGAAGACTTAGAGTCTATTTTATTTTCCAATTTAGAAATAGCTGCATTTAAACTATCTGTTGCCAACACATTTCCACCAACAGTACCTTTTACATATCCATTCATAGCAATAATCTGACTTGATGTATGTGTATGAGTAACAGCAGCTACACCCATTTCATTCAATGTAATGGTTACATCACCCGTACCATCAAATGTTTTTGTAGCATTTCCTATTCTAAAACTTCTAATATTTTGTAGTTTAGTGGCACTAGACACATTATCAGTCGTCAAGGCCAATGTACCACTACTCATTGGTAAATTAACCGTATTTCTAGTAGTTCCATTACACTGTAATCTTGTATCAAAATTATTTGTACTTGCACTACTATTATGAAAATCTAAATACTTACCTAGTTTAGCTGCTCCATCAGTAGACACAGTTATAGCTCCACCATTAAACCAAGCACCACTTATTGGACTTTTTAATGTTGTAGCTATATTTACATCAGAAGCACCATTAAATCCAACCGTACCAGTTACAGAACCAGTTAAAGTTATATTTCTTGTGTCATTTAATCTATTGGCACTAACAGCATTTCCAGTTATTGATAAATAACGAGTATCATGGTCATGATTAGATAAAGCATAATTCCCACTAGACTGTTTGTTGTCTAACGCTTTTTCTAATTTACCTATTGCAACATTAAGACTATCGCCAGCAGCTATTGCACTTGTTGTCGTAGGTTTACTATATGAATTCATAGATGTTATTTGCGAAGAGTTATGTTCATGCACTATATTTGCCTTATTTCGCATTTGACTATCAACATAGAGTTTATCTGACTTAGTGCCTATCAGTGTAGTTATAGAAGTTGCAAAGTTAGGATTGTTGTCGATAGCATCCGCCAATTTCTTTAAAGTATTTAAAGTTGTCGGAGCAGAACCAATCAAATCCGTAACCTTTGTGTCTGTATACCTTCTTGATTCAGTTAATTTCCCATCAGAGTAGACTTTTGCATCCTGTAAAGCTTTATGTGCCTTTTCCTGCGCACCGATAGGTGTTTCTTTTGTGTTATCTTCGATAATAATATTTTTACTTCCATCAAAATCAACACCATTTATTGTGACAGGCGTATTTAATTTTACAGCAGAATTAGCAGCACCCCCGGGGGTATTTGAAGCAGCATAATTATGTTCATGGTTGCTATTAGACTTTAAATCTATCTTATTTTCTAATTTAGAAACAGCTACATTTAAAGAATCTGTTGCTAACACATCTGCACTTCCAGAAAGGTTTTTTCTATATCCAGTCATAGTCTTAATACCATCAGATGAACTAAAAATTTTAGACTCAACTTCATCTACTTTTGCTTTTAAACTTACCTTGCCACTTCTAGCTTCACCTACTTCTTGTGTAGTTTTATTATGAGTGACTTGCTCTCTAATTAATTCATATCCACTACCCATACCTATATTAACTCCCTTTTATCTAATTCAACATAAAGCCTGTCTCCACATTTCCAATTATCTCCACAAGACATTATAGTTTTATTTTTTGAATTTATCATATAATCAATTTCATTGATTAATCTAATTCCATTTAAATATACCGTTACTTTATCTGTTGCAATATTGAAGTTAGGCAGGCTAACCCTTACTGTATTTGTATCTTCTAATATATTTATTAAGTCAGTATTAGTGTTATAAATAATACTTCCATAATTAAAGGCACTCTTTTTCTCTAATTCTAAGTATATCTTATCTCCAGTTTTCCACTTTTCACTACAAGAAACTATTGAATTATTTGTAAGAACATAATCAACATTATCTATCAATCTCACACCGTTTATATATACACTCAATTTATCCATGTAGCTTATATCAAATCCTGTATTAACTGTTAAAGAATCTTCGTTCAATATAATTAAATTGTTTATTGTTTCAATACTATTTTGAATCAATGCTCTATTTTCATAACATTCTCTAGGTTGAGAATCGCTGTTTTTCGCTGCTATGACTTTACTCGGAGTTATTACTTCAAATAATATTTCATCCCCAGATATCCAATCGCCCTTTATATTAGTTATACTTTTGTTTGTTTCATTTAATGTATAATCTACATCTTTTACCATTCTAATACCTTGCATAAATACATTAAGAATATCCCCACCAGTAGGGTTGTAGTTATTTATACCAATATTGATGGTTTTTGTATTTTCAGTTACCTTATTATATCGCATAACACTTGCTACTCCAGATTTATTTGCTAGTGTCTGCAATGTTTTTTGAACATTGTTTTGACCCAAAACCTCAGGTTCAACAATTACATTAGATGCATATACACTATACTGACTAACATCTAAATCCGCAGCTTTCTTAAAAACCTCAAAGTGTAACTGATCTCCGTTAGTCCAACGTTCTGCATGCATACACGATATACTTTTTGCAGCTTTATTTAAAGTATAATCTATACCCTCTATCATTCTAACACCCGCTAAGTATACGTTTAAATGGTCTGAATCTGGAACGTAATCTGAAATCCCAACCTCTACAGTGGTTGTTGTACCAACTACATTTACAACATTCTTATAAACAATTATTTTAGACGCATTCCCTATCTTTTCTTCCATACTATTTAGTCTATCGCCGAGAGATTTATAGGTTTTGCCAAGCGCATCTGTTCTAGAGCCAATAACCTCTGCTGATATGTTGTCTGCAGTAACATTGCCAGCTAAAACTTGCTTTAATAAATTTTCAATCTTTTCAAAAGAACTTTCTAGCGAACCAGTGCTCCCATCTGAGTAATTATATCTAAATACTCTATCGGAAGATATTAAAATATATCCGGTCGCCATATATGTCACAGTTAAAGACTTACCCTTTAGATCTGGGTGAAAATATAGTATACCTTGGTCATAGTCGGCAAAATACGTTGTTTTAGTTATTTCATCTTTATTGTATACTTGATACATTCCAAATATTGCTATTTCATGATTTCTATCAATACTATAATTTAATGGTATGCAATTATGTAACTCTGCTACCTGTTTTGTTTCTACCTGCTTTACAGAAATGGGATTACCCTTATCATCAATATTTCTCTTTGTTATAACAACTGGTTTTCTGTCTAAAAAAGGCATATTAAAACCTCCTTTTCTATATATTTAAAGCCTATATTCCAATAAAAACATAGGCTTTATC
>ERZ1034928.607-NODE-607-length-15585-cov-4.425885_pt1 | contig 15585 bp, 15 predicted proteins | sample MGYA00520627_ERZ1034928 | MGnify/ENA primary metagenome ERZ1034928 (study PRJEB33766, sample SAMN09781755) | gut metagenome | biome: gut microbiome | host: Homo sapiens | place: Madagascar | study: EMG produced TPA metagenomics assembly of the PRJNA485056 data set... | reverse complement strand
GCCATATTGATACTGATACCAATCGGCACCAAGCCTTTTTCGGCGCAGGCAATCATCCAAACACCCTTGTCGCTGTTGCCTAAATTAGAAAAATTAACATGGGTTGCGCCGCTCTTTTTAACAACACCGATAAAATCGCCCGCCATGGCATCATCTAATTTTTTGCCATTAGGGGTTGAATAACCGAACACAAAGCGGCCGGTTTTAGGATTTTGCGCAACATACAAACGATAAGTATAAGTTGGAACATAAACACCGTTTTTATCTTTAAGACCGTCTTTCTTTTCATTGTCTTTATCGGGCTTGTCATAGATGCTGAAGACGGTGGTTGACAAACCGCCGATATTGCGAGTGCGTTCAAAAAACGTCATCCCGCGAGTTTTTTTCATGTCTTTTTCAATTAATTCCAACAAATCATTTTTAATGCCGTTTAAGGTTTTGGGAGCCTTTGCCTTGAGTTTTAACTTCGGCCCCTTGGCAAGCGCAACGTCCAAATCTTTGGTTTCAGGCGTAATTTCCTGATAATGATTAAGGTTTTCATCATCGGCATCCGCCCCAGGGTTGGCGGCATCTTGCGCGCGGCGGGCTTCTAAAACCTGTTGCATTAACGAGGCAAGCTTTTCATCTAAATCAACTTTGCCCTCTTTCATCGGAATATCCATATCATAAACCGACATGCCATGTTGTTCACAAAAAGCTAAAATTTGTTTTAAGCGCTCCGCATTTAAATTGTCAATTGCCTGACTGCTGAAGTTAATGCGCCCTTTAAGCTGAGCCTCGTCTTCACCGGGTTTATCATACGGCTCGGCCGAAACGGCAAACGGAATACCGTCAATTTCATAGTTAAGTTCAAGCATTTCATCGCGCGGCATAACATCGCCGGCTTCAGTCACAATTTCAGCGTCATCGCTTAAAACTTCCCGAAACGCGCCATGTATGTCATCAGCTTTGGCATGCTCGCGCACCGAATACAAATACGGAAAAGATTCAGGATATTTTTTAAGCAACTCCATATCATGAGCCGCCGTATCCAACGCCTGACGATACGATGTCTGCTCAGCATTTAATGCGGCCTCATCACCCTCTCCGCTTGCAATATCTGCCCGAACGCGGACAAGCTGCTCATCAAGATAACGCTGTTCTTTAATCAGCTCTTGTTCAATATTTTCATAGCTGCCCGATTGGTGATTATGATTAACCGTGTTGGTTTGTAAATAAGTTTTTGCCATAAAAATGCTCCTTATCTTTTCAAGTTATCTAAAAAATATCACGAATCAAATCAAATATCAACAATTTTGTCAAAAAATCAGCAACAAATCAGTCGGCTTGATTATAAATATAAAAGCTGATTTTGGCGATGCCGTATATTCGCTCATCAATTTGCGCAAAATCGGCAGGCAATACCGGCTCTTCATCTTTGCGAGTTTCAACAAGGCACAAGGCTCCGGGGACAATCCAACCTTTTTGAGCCGCCCCGCATATTGCCGGAACACTCAAATTTTGCCCGTACGGAGCATCTGAAAAAATCAGATTATACGCCTCTGTTGCCGGCGGCAAACGCAAAGCATCAGCCGTCACCACTTTTATTTTATCTTTTTCGGGCAAAAATAAAGCTTAGGATTTTTATCAACAAACGCAACTTTTGCCGCCCCGCGGGAAAGCGCCTTAAACCCGAAAGCGCCGGTACCGGCAAAAATATCAAGCACTTTACACCCGCTGAACCCGCCGAGGCGCGAATACAAAATGCTGAACAAAGCCTCTCTCGCCCGCTCTGAGGTGGGGCGCACCCCCTCATAATCAGGCGTGAAGAGCTTTTTGCCGCGATATTTTCCCGCCACTATTCTCATAACGCAATACGACTTCCGAGCTGTTCTTTCAGCACTTTAAGAGGAACTTCACGTACTTCGCCTTTGGCAAGGTTGCCAAGCTGAAACGGCCCGTACGACACTCTGATTAAACGCGTTACCTCAAGTCCGATAAACTTCATAAGCTTGCGAATTTCGCGGTTTTTACCCTCATTTAAGGTAACGGTAAGCCATGCGTTGGTGCCGTTTTGGCTGTCAACAACCGCGCTGACGTTACCATACACCGCACCCTCTATCGTAACGCCGTTTTGCAAACCGGCAAGTTGCTTGGTATCAATTCTACCGTGCACCCGCACGCGATAGCGGCGGCTCCATGCGTTTTTAGGAAGTTCCAACTCGCGCGAAAGTTCGCCGTTATTAGTTAGCAAGAGCAACCCTTCGGAGTTTAAGTCAAGACGTCCTACGCTGATTACCCGCGGCATTCCGGCGGGCAAATTATCAAACACGGTCGGACGGTCGCGCTCGTCTTTATGGGTGGTAACCAGCCCCGCCGGCTTATGATAAAGCCACAAACGGGTTGCCTCGCGAGTCGGGAGTTTTTCTCCGTCAAACAAAATTTTTTCCGTTCCCTCAACATTAAACGCCGGTGACGAAATAACATGACCGTCAACCGTTACCCGCTCTTGTTTTATATACTCTTCAGCCTGCCGGCGCGAGCATACTCCGGAACGCGCCATAAACTTTGCCAATCTTTCTGCCATTTTTATCTTTCCTTTTGCAATATTTGTTGTAATATACCCTAAAATTTTCAAAACACAAAGGATATTTATGTCTGACGAAAAATTTATGCTTGCAGCCTTAAAAGAAGCCGCCAAAGCCTCTGCCCGCGATGAAGTTCCGGTCGGCGCGGTTATTGTTGACGCCGCCACCGGCAAAATAGTTGCCAAAGCCCGTAACCAAAGCGAACACGGTAACGACCCCACTGCCCACGCCGAAATCATCGCCATCAGAAAAGCATGCAAAAACCTAAAAAGCAAACGCCTGTGGAATTGCGATATGTATGTTACGCTTGAACCGTGCACCATGTGCGCCGCCGCCATATCTTTTGCCCGAATCCGCCGCCTGATATTCGGCGCCAACGATGCCAAAGGCGGAGCGGTTATAAACGGCGTTAAATTTTTTGAACAAAGCACTTGCCACCACAAGCCGAAAATTACTGCCGGAGTTGCGGCCGCAGAATCGTCTTTAATGCTTAAAGCCTTTTTTGCCGCCAAGCGCAGTAATAAAAAGCAAGGCGAAAATTAAATTTAACCGCTTTTATTCTTTATTTTCCGAATCTCCCGACGGTTCGCCCTGTAAATTGTTCAGGAATTGCGTTTCTATTTTAAGATACTGGTTTAACAACCATTTAGACTGCATAATCAAGAATACGGAACCAATTAAAAGCACCAAAATAAATTTGGGATTCTCGGTTAAAAACTGATGCACTGCGGTAACAATAAAAAACGCCACCAGAAAGAGCCTGAAACTGGTTAAAATCAGCAGCGGCAGGCGGTTTGCCGGTCTGCCGTACCACAAAACCGCATAAATACGAGCAATACGATGGTTTGATACCAACAAATTTTTAACCGTGTCTTTATTATTCAGAACCTCTTTCAGCGCCTGACCGGACGGAACGCAAGTTTCATTAATCGGCATTTCTCCTTCGCACGGCTCTTCTGGCGCTTTAGCTTTACGCAAGCGCAGCTTAATTAAAACTTTGTTGAAAATATCCGGCACCACCACATTCCAACCGGTTAATGCCCGCAAAAACGGCGACATCAACAACAGCGCAAGCGCGGTTACGCATATACGCATAGGCACATTCGGTAGCCATTTTGCCATATAAGGGCGCACCCCTTGGCTTACAAAGGCGATAATTGCGTATAAAATAATTGAGAACAAAAACATGCGGATAAAATAGCTTTTAAACAAAGACTTCCACAATTTTTCTTCCGTTATGGCGGTTACGCTTGATTGCGAACTTTGGTCAATATACGCATGCCATTTTTGCGGCATGATTTTATCAATTACCTTATAGGCTTTACCTGATGAATTTATCATAATCGGGGTTAAAAAGGTGGTGATAACCGAAACAGCAACGATAATCGGATACACAAACTTATCCAAAACACCAAGACTCATACCGAGCGAAGCAATAATAAACGCAAACTCGCCGACCTGCGCCAGTGAAAACCCGCTGTATACCGCGGTTTTAAGCGGCTGACCAGAAATTACAAAACCGAACACCGAAAAAATAACTTTTCCGAACAAAACCACCAAAGTGATAATAAAAATCGGGTACGCGTAAGTAATGAACATCTCAGGGTTTACCATCATGCCAACAGTTACGAAAAATACCGCGCCGAAAAAGTCTTTAAGCGGCTTAATAACATTTTCAATCCGGCTGATAACCGCTGTTTCAGATAAAATTGAGCCCATAATAAACGCGCCCAACGCTGATGAAAATCCGGAATAAACAGCCAAACAAACCATTGCCAAACTTAAAGCAACTGAGACCAGTAACAGCATTTCATCATTTAAAAAGTTGCTTATTTTTTTTAACACTGTCGGCACAAAATAAATTCCGACCACAAAGCACAACACCAAAAACAGAATAAGTTTTAAAGTGCCGAGCCCTAATTCGCCGCCGTTAATGCCGCTGCCGATAGCCACCGTCGGGAGCAATACCAAGAGCAAAATGCCCATAATATCTTCAATTACCAAAACACCGAATACTAAGTCAGTAAATTTTTGTTTTTTAATGCTTAAATCGTCAAAGGCTTTAATAATAATGGTGGTTGACGACATTGAAATCATAGAACCCAAGAAAAAGCTGTCTATGGTGCTCCATCCCAAAAACAAGCCGACATAATGCCCGACAAACAGCATTAAAAAGATGTTTAAGGTGGCGGTAATCATGGCAGATTTGCCAACGCTAACCATTTTTTTAAAGCTAAACTCCAACCCCAAGCTGAACAGCAAAAAGATAACTCCGATATCCGCCCACAAGGTTAAGTTTTCGCTTTCGGTAACCGTCGGCAAAACGTTTAAATACGGTCCGGCAAAAATACCGGCCAACAAATAGCCCAACACCATCGGCTGTTTTAATTTTTTAAAAATCAGCGTGGTAACAGCGGCATAAACCGTAATTAAGGTTAAATCAGCAATCAGAGGATGAAGCCCGTGCATTGTTATCACCATAAAAAAAATTAATACCTCATAATAAGATAAGCGCGAAATATTAATTTTTTTATAATCAGGCATAAAAAAAGCACCGTAAAAACACGGTGCTCTTAAAATTTTAATCTCATAGACCTATTTGTGCCGTCAGCCGTACCGCCACAAATATTGTAGCGCATACGCCAAGCAGAAAGACAAGGTCTGTAAACAAACGCCACCAACCGTTAATCTCAGGGTCAGCGACAATGTAGCGTGCTTCTTCTATTACGATGAGCAGTACAAACCAGTACAGCCCGCCGAAGAAGATGTGCAACAGCCATGCGCCGCTTACAGCGTCAAGTCCTGCCGGCAAACCGAGCTTAGTAAAATAACCAAGGCCGATAACGCGTCCGGTGACAAACGCCACAAACAGGAAAATGAGCATGTAGAGCAACAGATCTCTGACATCTCTTAAATATAACTTTTCCCGACACGCCTGCCACAGCAGAAAGATGATAATCGCAAGCAACGCCAAGGCTGCCAACCACTCCATCACCCGCGGCGGATACAACCATAAAACCGACCACAGCACTATAAGCACAAGGCCGACAAGCATTCCGTTAAACAAGGAACGCAGTAATTCAGCAATTCTTCCCATAACTTTTAGCATTAAACTATCAGGAAACAGCCGTTACCAAGGTGCATTACAAAGCAGACTGCCGCGATAGCAGTTGCTATATAAAGCAAACCGGCAAGACGTTCCCCAACAGTATGAGTTTCTTCAAGCCATACCAGACCGATAACTATTACGGCGCATATTGCCACCCAATATACTCCGCCAAAGAAGATATGGAGCAGCCATTTGCCATCAACAGATTCAAGCCCGGCCGGTAAACCGATAACAACAAGCCAGTCCAGTCTGAACGCCGCGCCGGCAACGTAAAAGGCAAATATTGCCATAGCCGCGCCAAGCAAAAAAGACTGTCCGCCGTCATGCGTAAACGCATAAATAAGCAGGAACACTGCCGCAACTATGCCGATAACGCCAAAAAAGCAAACCATAGACTGCGGGGTGGACCGAGAAAGAAGCAGCCAGAATGTAAATAATAAAGCGCCAAACAACAGCCCCACCAGAGCGCTGCTCAGCCAATGTCTTAAAAACTTTTCCATGATAATATAGTTTTATGGTGCTTATGCTATATCCTCCGGCTGATTTTGTCAATGTTTATTTGTCTAAGCGTAAATTATTGTGGGGAAAGTTTGCATAAATTATGGATATTTGCAAACAAAGCGGCTAGTATCAGGAAAGTTTAAGGAGCAATGATGGATAGAATCGTCGGGGTAATGCTGCCCCTGCCGTTTAATGATGTTTTTGATTACCGTGCCGATAGCGATATTGACATCGGGCAAATTGTGCGCGTGCCGTTCGGGCGCGATGAAGCAGTCGGCGTGGTTTGGAAAAACGGAAAATCGTCGTCGCTTGATGATAAAAAAATCAAAAGCATTATTGAGCCGCTGCGCCTGCCTCCGCTTAAACCGGAAATGATAACTTTTGTGGAGTGGACGGCAAAATATAATTTGGCATATATCGGTCTGGTGCTTAAAATGGTGCTGTGCGCCAAAGGCGTTTTTGATGACCCGAAACTTAATTTTTTATACACACTCACCGGCAAAACCTTAGCCGATGCCAAGCTTAAAAATTCTGACGCCCGTTGGCGGGTGATTGATTTGTTAAAGCACGCGCCCTACTCGCGGGCTGAAATTGCCAAAGGCGCCGGAGTTTCGCAAAGCGTGATAAAAACCTTAATAGACGCCGGATTGCTGGAAGCCATGCCGGTGGCAAAACAAAAAGAATTTGCTGCCCCGCAGGCCGATTATCAAAAAGTTGACTTAACCGCGGAACAACAAGCCGCCGCCGATTATTTATGCGCAAAATGCGAGTGCGGATTTTCAGCAACCCTGCTTGACGGCGTTACAGGCTCGGGCAAAACCGAAGTTTATTTTGAGGCCGCCGCCAAAGTTTTGGAACAAGGCAAACAGGTTCTGATTTTGGTTCCGGAAATTTCATTAACCACGCAATGGCTCGGTCGTTTTGAAAAACGCTTTGGGGTTACGCCGGCCAAGTGGCACTCGGCTTTAAACGCCGGTGAGCGCACCGCAACCTGGAAAGCCGTGGCCGAAAACCGCGCCAAAGTGTTGGTTGGAGCGCGCAGCGCATTGTTTTTGCCGTTTGCCTCATTAGGGCTGATTGTAGTTGACGAAAGCCACGACCACTCATTTAAGCAAGAAGATATGGTTAATTATCAGGCGCGCGATATGGCGGTGTTGCGCGCCAAGCTTGAGAATATTCCGATTATACTTTCAACCGCAACGCCCGATTTAGAAACGGTGGTTAATGTTGAAAGCGGCAAATACGGCGTTGCGCAGCTTAAAAGCCGGTATGCCGCCGCCATGCTGCCGGAAATAAAAATTATAGATTTAAAAAAGGACAAGCCGGTTAAATGGCTTCCGGCCGATACAAACGGCGAGAATCCGCAAAAACCGAAAGTTTCGTGGTTAGCGCCGACTTTGTGCGCCGCGCTTGATGAAAACCTGCAAAAGCACGAGCAATCAGTATTGTTTTTAAACCGCCGCGGCTATGCCCCGCTTTTAATCTGCCGCGACTGCGGACATCGTATTCAGTGCCCGAACTGCACGGCATGGCTTACCGAACACCGCGCCACCGGCAAACTGATTTGCCACCATTGCGGCTATACCACCGCCATTCCGAAAACGTGCCCCGAGTGCGGCTCTGAAGACGGTTTAACCGCATGCGGTCCGGGAGTAGAGCGAATCGCCGAAGAAGTTAAAGGGCGCTTTCCGAATGCGCGGGTTGAAATTTTATCCAGCGACACCACCTCTTCATTTTTAGAAGTCTCGGAAGTGATAAAACGCATGGAAAATCAAGAGATTGATATTTTAATCGGCACGCAGATTTTAGCCAAAGGACATCACTTTCCGGCTTTAACCTTAGTGGGAATCGTTGATGCCGATTTAGGTTTGGCAGGAAGCGATTTGCGCGCCTCGGAACAAACTTTTCAGCTTTTATCGCAAGTGGCGGGGCGCGCCGGACGCGGCGCCAAAAAAGGCACGGTTTATTTGCAGACTTTATACCCCGAAAACGCGGTGCTGAAAGCTTTGGTTAATAACGACCGCACGCGGTTTTTAGAGCTTGAAAAGCAAAGCCGGAAAATGCTTAATCTGCCGCCATACGGCAAATTAGCGGCCTTAATTGTTTCAGGCGCTAATGAAAAAGCGGCCGAAAAAATTGCTTACGAGTTAAAAAAATATGCTCCGAGCGGCGAAGGCATTTCGGTTTTAGGTCCGGCGCCGGCGCCTATATATATGTTGAGGGGAAAATTTCGTTATCGCTTGCTTTTAAAAACTTTACGAAATATAAATATTCAGTTGATATTAAAAAAATGGCTTGGAATGTTAAATATTCCTGCTAATGTTAGAGTTGAGGTTGATATTGACCCCTACTCGTTTATGTGACGGATTGGAACAAAATGGCAAAAATATCAGAATTACAAATTGCGGAAAACTATGCAAACGCCTTGTTTAAGGCGGCAGAGGCTGAAAATTTGCTTGAAAAGGTCAGACTTGACTGCCAAAACTTAAACGAACTTATCGGTCAAACTCCGCAAATTAATGTTTTGAACAATCCTGAATTTAAGCTTTCCGAAAAAAAGAATCTGCTTGCGCAAATTGCCAAAGTTTTAAATCTGTCGCAGCCGACCGTTAACTTTTTGGAATTATTGGCGGAAAAACGCCGCTTTAATTCTTTGCGCAAAATTTTAGATTGCTTTAAACATCTTGATTTGCAAAAACGGGGAATTTTGGAAGTGAGCGCCGAAAGCGTGCAGGAACTTTCCGATAAACAAAAACAAAAACTTGAAAAAGGCTTGGAAAAAGCTTTAAATACTCCTATTATCGTAAATTATAAAATTAATCCGGCAATTTTGGGCGGACTCAGCATACAGTACAACTCGGTTAAGGTTGACGACTCCGTTGCCGGAAAATTACAACGCCTTGAACAAATTATGAAAGGTAATGCCTAATGTCTATACAAGCTGATGAAATTTCATCAATCTTAAAAGAAAAAATTGAGCAATACGGGTTGGAAGCCGATATGAGCGAAGTCGGCCGCGTGCTTTCGGTCGGCGACGGTATTGCGCAAGTTTACGGCTTAAACAAAGTGCAATCAAATGAAATGGTGGAATTTGCCTCCGGCGTTAAGGGCATGGCTCTTAACTTGGAAGAAAACAGTGTCGGCGTGGTTATTTTCGGCTCCGATGAAAGCATTAAAGAAGGGGATACGGTGAAGCGCACCGATAAAATTGTGAGCGTTCCGGTCGGAAAAGAGCTCTTGGGGCGCGTTGTAAATGCTTTGGGCGAGCCGATTGACGGTTTGGGCGCCATTAAGGCCAAGCAGTTCAGCAACTCGGAAGTTAAAGCTCCGGGGATTATTGCCCGTAAAAGCGTGCATGAACCGGTACAGACCGGCCTTAAAATTATTGATGCTTTAATTCCTATCGGGCGTGGACAACGCGAGCTTATCATCGGCGACCGTCAAACCGGCAAAACCTCTATTATATTAGATACCATCATTAATCAAAAACGTATTAACGACGCGGCAAAATCAGATAAAGACAAGTTGTTTTGCATTTATGTGGCGGTCGGACAAAAGCGCTCATCGGTTGCTCAGGTGGTAAAAACCTTAAAAGACCACGGCGCTATGGATTACACCATTGTGGTTGCCGCCACCGCATCGGAAGCGGCTCCGCTGCAGTTTATTGCGCCTTACTCCGGTTGCGCCATGGGCGAATATTTCCGTGATAACGGCATGCACGCGGTTATCTTTTATGATGACTTATCCAAGCAGGCAACGGCATATCGCCAAATGTCATTGTTGCTCCGTCGTCCGCCGGGGCGCGAGGCTTATCCGGGCGATGTATTTTACCTGCACTCACGTTTGCTTGAGCGCGCCGCCAAAATGAATGATGAAGAAGGCGCCGGTTCCTTAACCGCATTGCCGGTGATTGAAACACAGGCCGGCGACGTTTCGGCGTATATTCCGACTAACGTAATTTCAATTACCGACGGACAAATCTTTTTGGAAACCGGGTTGTTCTATCAAGGTATCAGACCGGCGGTAAACGTTGGTATTTCAGTAAGCCGCGTGGGTTCGGCCGCGCAAATTAAAGCCATGAAACAAGTGGCAGGCAGCATGAAGCTTGATTTGGCGCAATACCGTGAAATGGCGTCATTTGCGCAATTTGCCTCTGATTTAGACTCGTCTACCAAAAAGCTTTTAGACCGCGGCGCGCGCTTGACCGAACTGTTAAAACAACCGGTTTATCACCCGATGGCGGTTGAAGATGAAATTGTATCGGTATTTGCCGGCGTAAAGGGTTATTTAGACACCCTGCCGCTTGCTGAAATTAAAAAGTTTGAACAAGAATCTTTAAGCGCTCTTAAAGCGCATCATCCCGAATATCTGGCCGAAATTGTTAAAAACAAAATTATATCGCCGGAATTGGAAGCAAAACTTAAAGATTTTTACGCTGAACAACTTAATAACTTTAAGCAAACTGAAAAGGCGGCATAATGGCAGGATTAAAGGAATTACGCAACCGTTTGGAAAGTGTTAAATCTACCGAGAAAATAACCTCGGCGATGAAGCTTGTGGCTGCCTCGCGGCTGCGTAAAGCCGACCTTGCGCTTAACCGCAGCGCGTATTATTCGCAAATGATAAAAACAACCATCAGAAGAATTATGGCGGATATTGCTTTGGAAGAAAAAGAGAAAAAAGTTAAGTTTCTGCTTCCGGAGTTGTTGCGTCCGCGCCCGCAAGCTCAAAACTATCTGCTGTTTGTTTTTTCATCTGACCGCGGGTTATGCGGAAGTTATAATCAAAACGTCGGCAAAGCCGCAAGCGCCCGCATTAAAGAGTTGGAAAACGCCGGAAAATCCGTAAAAATTATTTGTTACGGCAAAAAAGCACACGCAATTTTGAAAAAACAATACGGCGATAAAATTTTGGAAGTAAACGAGGCGGTTGCCGCTAAAGGGCTTTCGTTTGACGAAGCTGCCGAGCTCGGCAAAAAAATCGGCGAGGCTTGCAATAACGGCACTTGCGACGTATGCGAAATTGTATTCAGTAAATACCATTCAGCTATCAGCCGCGAAATTTCAGCCATGCAAATTTATCCGTTGCAAAAAAATTCTTTAGAAACAAGCGATGAAGATAAAAATTTGGTGCGCGTGGGCGATGCTTATTATGACTATTACCCCAATCGTTTTGCAATGCTTGACGCACTGCTTCCTAAACTGATTGTTAATTTGATTTTTAACGCAATGGCAAATTCGCAAGCTTCCGAACAAGGCGCGCGTATGGCGGCAATGGATAACGCAACCCGCAACGCTAAAGACATGATTGGCGAATTAACATTAAAATACAACGGTATACGGCAATCTGCCATTACCACTGAATTGACCGAAATTATCTCCGGCGCTGAGGCGCTCTGAGCAATAAAAAGAGGAAAAATATATGAATAAAACCGCAAACACTGAAAATAAAACGGATAAAAACTTGCAATCGGGCCGTATCTCGCAAGTTACCGGCGCGGTTGTTGACGTTAAATTTGAGGACGCCGACAATCTGCCGAATATTCAAACCGCATTGGAATGTGACAACCACGGCAAGCGTTTGGTGCTTGAAATTGTGCAACACATCGGCGACGGTTCAGTCAGATGCATTGCCATGGACACTACCGACGGCTTAACCCGCGGGCTGGAAGTTATTAACACCGGACACCCGATTAAAGTTCCGGTCGGTCCGGAATTGCTCGGTCGCATTATTAACGTTATCGGAGAACCGGTTGATGAGCGCGGCGAAATTAACGCCAAACTGCTGTACCCGATTCACCGCGAGGCACCTTCATTTACCGATCAATCAACCGAAACCGAAATTTTGGTTACCGGTATTAAGGTAATTGACTTGTTAGAGCCGTATGCCAAAGGCGGTAAAATCGGTTTGTTCGGCGGCGCCGGCGTGGGCAAAACCGTGCTTATTCAGGAACTTATTCATAACATTGCCAAAGGGCACGGCGGATACTCAGTATTTGCCGGCGTAGGCGAGCGTACCCGCGAGGGCAATGACCTTTATCATGAAATGATTGACTCCGGCATTATTGACCTAAACGGCGATAATTCCAAAACCGTGTTGGTTTACGGGCAGATGAATGAACCTCCGGGGGCGCGTGCCCGTGTGGCTTTAACGGGTTTGACGCAAGCCGAATATTTCCGCGATGAGGCTCATCAAGACGTGTTGCTCTTTATTGACAACATTTTCCGCTTTACACAAGCAGGTTCTGAGGTTTCGGCACTGCTCGGACGTATTCCGTCAGCCGTAGGCTATCAGCCGACTTTAGGTACGGATATGGGCGCCATGCAAGAGCGTATTACTTCCACTAAAAACGGCTCAATTACTTCTGTACAGGCGGTATATGTTCCGGCCGATGACTTGACCGACCCTGCTCCGGCCACCACCTTTGCGCACCTTGACGCAACCACTGTGCTCTCACGTAAAATTTCAGAGCTTGGTATTTATCCGGCGGTTGACCCGCTTGATTCAACCAGCCGCGTATTGTCGCCGGAAGTGGTGGGTGAAGAACATTACAGCGTTGCCCGCGGCGTGCAGGAAATTTTGCAAAAATATAACTCTTTGCAAGATATTATCGCTATTTTGGGTATGGACGAACTTTCTGATGAAGACCGCTTGGTTGTGGCTCGCGCTCGTAAAATTCAGCGCTTTTTATCGCAGCCTTTCCACGTGGCGGAAGTGTTTACCGGCACCAAAGGCGAGTTTGTACAGCTTAAAGACACCATTAAAGGCTTTAAAGAAATTTTGGAAGGCAAATACGATGATGTGCCGGAACAAGCTTTCTTTATGGTCGGAACCATAGAACAGGCTTTGGCTAAAGCTGAAAAAATGAAGGAAACCGCATAATGGCAATAAATTTAGCAATTTGCACTCCGGAACAACTGATGACGGAAGAAAAAGCCGAAAAAGTTATTTTACCGATTGATGTCGGCAATTTAACCGTGATTGACGGCAGAGCACCAAGTTCTTTGATGCTCTCCGGCGGAGTGATTGCAACCCTAAACGCTGAAAACAAAACCTTAAAGCGTTGGTTTATCAGCGGCGGGTTTGCCGACATTGCCGAAAACAAATGCAAGGTTGCGGCCGAACGCGCGGTTGATTTGCAAAAAATCAGCTTGGCAGAGGCCGAAACTTTGGCGGCGACTTCCGGTTTTTACCAAAAAATATACGAATACCTAAAAATATTCGGCTAAATGCTTAAAAATCCGGCAGTAATGCCGGATTTTTTATGAGCGAGTTTAAATATTCAACTCCTGAGGAGGGGTAATGGCGGAACGCCGACGGGGTGGTGAAAATATAAGGTTTGAGACTAGAGATTGTTTACGATTTTTGCATACAAAACAAACACTTATTATATTGATGGATAGTACAGTAACCACCCCGCCTTCGGCATCCCTCCATAGAGGGGAATTTTAAAAGGCCGGTATACTCCAAGGAGGGGAATTTTTAATTGCGGATTTAAATACAACTTATGCACATCCCGGACTCGTAAATATTGCAAAAAAAAAACGCGAGCTAAAATCTTCTTAAATTTAACAATTTGAGGAGATTGTTTATTATGAAATCAGAAAATGGTCGTTCTATGGTGGAAATGCTTGGGGTACTCGCTATTATTGGAGTATTAAGTGTCGGGGCTATCAGCGGTTACTCCAAGGCAATGTTCAAATATAAATTAAATAAACACACTGAACAAATGACCACTGTATTTAATGCCATAGCTCGCAATGTTCACAGCTTTGATAATCTCAAAGAAGATGGAACTTCTTTAACCTCATATTTTATTAAAATGGGGGATATTCCAACTGAAATGGTGAAATCAAACAACAATGATTATGTATATGATATTTTCGGGCAGCAGTGGCAAATACTTATCAACAACAGCGCTATAACTTTATACTCAATACATCTAGATGGCTCGTCATTCTTATCATCAAACTCTTCTGATAATCTGGCAATCTGCCAAAATATTTTATCCGTTGCCAAAGAAAATTCGGATAATATATCTGAAATGATGACAGCAACAGGCAAAACTATTTATAGCCTTGATGACCATACGTATTATATACTTGGTGATAAATTGGGTAACTACTGCGATATGGGTTATATATGCTTGAAAAACTTAACTTTAGAAGACATTCACACTATCTGCACCGAACACATAAAAGGAGGCGCAGGAATATTCGGGATTGGCTTTTAACGCTAGCACAACATTTATTGCTAATTTGCATATCATTACACACATATCTCCGCAGATTATGCGGAGATTATGACTCCTTTTCTCCGCATTTTAAGATGTAATGCGTGCTGCGCCCCGTTCCTTTTTGTTCTAAAATATTATTGTCAATCAAATAATTAATAGCACGAGTCGCGGTGTCTTGCGAGCACTTGCAAATTTTTGCCCATTTAGCTGAGGTTAAATTGCCTTCAAAGCCGTCTAACAGCATATTTATCATTTTGCGTTGATTGGCATCTAAGGTTATTTTGTTAAACCGTTGCCAACACAGCGCCTTATTGACAATAGAATCAACCAGTTTTTCGGCATTGGTAATTGAGGCGGACAAGCATTGTAAAAACCATTGCAACCATATTGTAATATCTAAACTTCCTTTTTGTGTGTATTCTAAAACATTATAGTAATCGTTTTTACTTTTTTGAATTTGTGCCGACATACTGTAAAATCGGTACGGCGAATTTTCAGCCTTTGACAACATCATATCGGTAATCGCGCGAGCCATACGCCCGTTGCCGTCTTCAAACGGATGCAACGTGATAAACCACAAGTGCGCAATGGCGGCTTGCAAAAGAGGATTAACACTGTTTGCGCTATTAATCCACTGTAAAAATACATCCATAAAAAGCGGCAATTTTTCAGCTGCCGGTGCTTCGTAATAAACTTTTTCATGACGCATATCAGAAGAAACAACTTGCATCGGACCGTCTTTATCAGTGCGATAACAACCAACGCTGATTTTATACATTCCGCTGTATCCGGTCGGAAACAATGCCGCATGCCACCCGCATAAGCGCTCTTTTGATAAAGGCTTTTGATAATTATGCGTTGCATCTATCATCATTTCAATAATACCGTCAATATAGTGACTGCTTGAGACAGAGTTGGTATTGTTGATGTTAAGACGGCGCGCGATTGATGAACGTACTTGTTCTTTGTTTAACAACTCGCCTTCAATCTCACTTGATTTAGTAATTTCATCTGTCATATTGGCAAGAATAGCTTCTTGCTGAAAGTCAAAACCAAGCGCTTTCATTTTGCCAAGTACATTTCCTTGCAAAAATGAAACTTCAGATAACAAGTTGGTGAGTTTGTTATCATTCCAAGTAAAATGTGGCCAATTTTTATGTTCATATATATAC
>ERZ1034928.606-NODE-606-length-15587-cov-5.827711_pt1 | contig 15587 bp, 10 predicted proteins | sample MGYA00520627_ERZ1034928 | MGnify/ENA primary metagenome ERZ1034928 (study PRJEB33766, sample SAMN09781755) | gut metagenome | biome: gut microbiome | host: Homo sapiens | place: Madagascar | study: EMG produced TPA metagenomics assembly of the PRJNA485056 data set... | reverse complement strand
CACCTGAAAGCATTCGATATTCGGCCCCCAAATGCAACAACTAAAAGATAGGAGAAACTATGGAAGCAAAGGGAAGGGCCACGTCGCGCCGTAATTTCCTGAAGCTCGGCGGCATTTCCGCGCTGGGCGCGCTGAGCGCCGGCGCGCTTTCCGCGTGCGGCTACCAGGAGTACACGCCCTACGCCGACGGCGCCGTTGGCGTTGCGGGCAATGGCTCCACCACCGCCGACGGGCTGCCGTCGTTCATGCGGGCGCCCGAGCCTATCGCAAAGGTCGCCGAAACCGTCGAATGCGACGTGCTGGTCATCGGCGCCGGTGCGGCAGGCACCCCGGCGGCGCTGTCCGCGGCGGAAAACGGTGCGAAGGTGGTACTGCTGCAGAAGGGGCGTACGGCCATGTCGCACGGCAATTCCGCGGCAGGCCTCAACCTGGAGAAATGCGATCCGGCGGGCATCGAGCACTTGATCTCGCTGGTGGTGAAGGCGAACCAGCACCGTTCGCATCGCGAGCTGGTCAGCAACTGGGCCTACAATTCCGGCGAGGCGCTGCACTGGTGCATCGACCGCATCAAGTCCGTCGACGGCCCCGTGTCCGATGACGGCAATCGCCAGCAAACCGCCACGCTCAACATCAACGGTTTCAAACTGGACTACGTCACGGCTTTCTTCGGCCCCAAGCCCTTCACCACCGGCGATGCCATGCAGTCGCTGGCGAAGGTGGCGGCCGCAAAAGGCGTGGATATCCGCTATTCTACGCCGGCGCGCCAGCTGGTCACCGACAAGTCCGGTGCGGTCACAGGCGCGATCGCCCAACGTGAAGATGGCGAATATGTGCAGGTCAACGCCAAAAACGGCGTGATTATCGCGACGGGCGATTACTCCAACGATAACGAGATGGTGGACTATTACATCCCTGACTTGCACAACTTCGAGCGCAAGCAGAACAACCAGACCGGCGACGGCCACAAGATGGGCATGTGGGTAGGTGCCGCCATGGAGCACATCGGCCACACCAAGATGCTGCATGACTTCGACGCCGGCCCGGCTTCCATGTGCGACATGCCGTTTTTGGCCGTGGCGGACAACACCGGCAAGCGCTTCGTCGACGAGACCGTGGAGATGAGCCTGCTGAACAACTACCTGCGCGACGGCAAGCATCCCGGCTGGTACTCCCAGGTCTTCGATGCGAACTACATGACCGACGCCGCCGATTGGAAGGGCAAGCTGGTGGACCCCGAGGGCCTGCGCGTGTATATGCCCGAGGAGGACGTCGAGCGCAAGGGCGTGTTCGCCGACCAGGTGCGCACGTTCAAGGCCGACACGCTCGAGGAGCTGGCGGTGAAGATCGGCCAGGACCCGGCGACGTTCGTGAAGACGGTCGAGGACTACAACGCCTTGTGCGAAGCGGGCGCCGACACGGAGTTCGGCAAGGATCCGAAGTACCTGATTCCCGTCAAGCAGGCACCGTTCTACGGCATCCATCGCCGTATGCGTTGCTCCACCATTTGCGCAGGTCTTGAGGTCAATGGCGAAAACCAGGCGCTTACGGCAGAGGGTGAACCGATCGAGGGCCTGTACGTCATCGGCAACTGCGCTGGCAACTTCTATGGCGGCGTTGATTACCCGTTGGATATCTACGGGCTGTCGCTGGGCCGTTGCGTGACCGCCGGCTACGTGACCGGCCGTGCATTGGCGCAAAAGTAGGAAACCCGGCGGGCTATACCCGCGGGATCTGCGGTTTCCGATGACGTGAACAGTGAACGGGAGCGTGTAATGCACCCGTTTCGCGAAAGGAGGACGAAAATGAGTGACAACACCGAGAAGGCTGGCGCCACGGCAGAGCCTGCGCCGAAGAAGGGCATGACGCGCGGACGTATCGTCGCCGCCGTGGTGGTCGCGGTGGTCATCGTGGCCGGATGCGGCATGTTCGCCTGGCATAACAGCCTCGGCTTCTGCGGGACCGTGTGCCATACGCCTATGAGCAAGTACGTTGCCGATTTCGAGGCCGGTCCGGTTGACGGCAACAGCACTGCCATGCTGGCAGCCTATCACGGCGCCGATGCGGATATGAATTGCCTGAGCTGTCATGAGGCCAAGATCGACGAGCAGGTGACCGAAGGCATGAGCTGGGTCTCCGGCAACTACAACTTCGATTCCGATACGCAGATGCTCGAAAGCCGATCCGGCGAGCTGCCGACGGCCGAGTTCTGCCTGAAGAGCGGCTGCCATGACGGCATCAACACTGTCGACGATTTGACCGCCGCTACGGCCGATCGCGAGTTCAACCCGCATGATTGGAGCCAGCACGGCGTTGTGGCCTGCGGAAACTGCCATAAGGCCCACGAGACCAGCGAGTTCTACTGCACGCAGTGCCACCTGGATGCCACGTACTCCAGCGTGCCGAACGGCTGGAACGTCGTCATCGACGGCACCACCTACAAGGTGAACGACGGCCAGCTGGTCGAGCAGTAAGCAAGTGGTTAGTGAGCAGGTAGCGGCTTTGAGGGTCGTTCACCAGCCGAAGCTTGCCGAGCGGGAAGCGGGTCGCGTCATAGACGCGGCCCGCTTTGCGTTGCCGGGAGCGCCGGCGAGGGTGTGGGCTTGCGCTGGCGGCGCGGGCGCGGCGGCGGGGCGGACGCGGCGCGGGCTTGCGCTAGCGGTTGCGATTCGCAAGAAAGCCGCAGGTGGCGATGGGGTTGCGATCTGCGATGAGGCCACGGACGCTGGTGGTATCGCGTAAAGGCTGCTTGCTACGGCGGGGCGCTGGCGGCAGCGGACGTAGGGCGCCCCCGCTAGCTCATGCACACCACGTGCAGGACGTCGCCGTCCACGGTGAAGGCGACGTCCAAGCCCGCGTAGGCCAGGTGGTAGACGCGGGTCGGCTCGTGCTTGCTGCCGGCGCGGCGCGGGTCTTGGCGCAGCACCTCCGTCAGGCCGGGCAGCTTGCCGGCAGGCACTTCGGCCTGCAGCTGCTCGGGAAAGTCCACGTCAAGCTCGTGCCAGGGCGCGTCCTCTATCCATCCGCCGCACGCATCGGGGTGGCAGTCGGCGAAGGGGATGTAGGGCTTGATGTCGTAGATGGGCGTGCCGTCGCGCAGGTCTGCGCCCAGCACGTGGATGACGGGGCCGGCATCCGTGAGCTCCACGCGGTCGAGCTTCACGCACGTCAATCCGATGGGGTTCGGGCGGAACGGGCTGCGCGTGGCGAATACGCCCACGCGCTCGGCGCCGCCCAGCCGCGGCGGCCGCACAGTAGGCGACCAGCGTGCAGGTTTGGGGGAGGCGGCGACAGGAGTTTCGCTGTTGGCGTTCTCGGGATCCGTCTTTATTGCGGAGCCGTTTTCGGTTTCCCATTCGTTATCGTTAGTTGCCGGATGCGAAAGGACAGTGTCTCCGATGTCGCTTCTATCGGGCGTTTCCCTACTTGGTACATCATGGTTTCCGGCTGCGTTTCCTCCCGCCCGCCCGTCGCCGGTGACATCGGCGGCGCCTCCGCCGGGTTCGCCGTTCTCGAAACGCCAGAGCAGCCACAGATGCGAGAAGCTGTCGATCCCGGCAACGGCGCTGTTCAGCGCGTATTCCGGCTCGAACACGATACGTCCTTGCAAATGCGGCGCAAGGAAGCTGTTGCGGGGGATGCCGAACTTCTGCGGCAAATCGGTATGTATGTGAGCGATAGGTTTCATGCGCGCTATTGTATCGCGGCGCGCTGCGCCCGGCCGCGCCGCTCGCCGAAGGGTTCGCGGCATTTGCGTTGGAATCTGCCGGCATTTACTACTATGAAAGTATCAAATGCGGCGCCTGGCGCTGCACTCGGCGAAGGAGGCATTCATGGCGGATTCGAAGCGGCTGTTGGCGGATGCGCTCACGGGCCTGATGGAATGCAAGCCGCTCGACCAGGTGCGCGTGGCCGAGATCGCTGCCGCGGCCGGCGTGAGCAAGCAGACCTTCTATCACCACTTCTCCGACAAGTATCACCTGATGGAGTACTGTTTCCGCGACATGTTTGCCGCCCCTTTCGAGCGGATGGGGACGCTCGCGCCCTTCGACGAGTGCTATATCGAGTTCCTCCAACTGTGCCACGAGCGCAAGACGTTTTTGCGCAACGCCTTCACCTCCCAGGACGTGAACAGCCTGTATCGCGTGATGCATCGCGCGCTGCGCGACGCGTTCGGCCGCCGCGTGCGCGTGTTCGGCGTGCTCGATGAGGGGGAAACGGGGTTTTGCCTGGACTTCTTCTCGAAGGGCTGCGCCGGCTGCACGCGCCATTGGTTCGATCAAGGCATGGACTTCGAGGACGCCGAGCTGGTAGGCCTCATCCGCCACTGCATCCCCGTCGGCGCCGCAAGGTATTTCGAGTAGCCGGCTGTCTTGTTCGCTATTGCTAAAAAGTAGCCTCAGCACGAAACCACGCGACGCATGAACAGGGGACGGAGGTGCGTTCGCGTGGCTGCCGCCCCTGGTCGACTTCTGGACGGTTTCGCAGGTTTTTACCCTCATTTTTGCTTTGAAATCGCACTTCTGGGCGGTTTTCGCACGTCATTTTCGCATTCGTCAAGTAGACCTCAGCAAAGCCCCTGGTCAGGAAAAACCCATGAATGCGCTCATAAATTCGCGGCCTGCAAAACCGCCCAGAAGTAGCGGGGGCGCGGTGTATCCCCGTGAACACACCTCCGTCCCCCTGTTCATCCAGAAGTCGTGGGGGCGCGGATGGCAGAAGGCGCGAATGCGCCCTCAGCACGAAACCACGCGGCAAACAAGTTGACGCTATGCACGAAACGTAAAGTGCACCCTTTACAAAACGCCGCTTGAGTCCATTCCTCCCTCAATCCGCGCTTCCTATAATCCTCCCTCGTAGGGTCGAGTGCGCATAGGGCGTTTGCTCGAAGCGCCCCGCGAAGCTTCGCGCTTTCGCCGGGGCGCACGTTGCCCGCCTGCTTCGAAAAGCCCGCCGCGCCGGCACGCCAAACCGCACCGGCAACGCGGCAAAACAGCAGGTGGGCGCAGGCAAGAGAAAGGGACAACATGGGCAAATCTGGAATCAGCCGCCGCAGCTTCCTGACCGGTGCGGCCGCTATTAGCGCGGCGCTTGCCGGTGCGGGCCTGACGGGCTGCGCTCCGAAGGTGGTCGGCGTCGCGGGCGGAGCCGCGGGCGCGGCCGGCTCGGGCAACGGCCAGACGATGGGCTTCGACGGCACGGGCACCATGCCGTGGCTCGGCGAGGCGCCGTCGGTCTCCGACAGCGACGTGGCCGAGACGCTTGACGCCGACGTCGTCGTCGTGGGCCTTGGTTGCGCGGGCGTCCCCGCGTGCCGCGCGGCCGCCGAAGCCGGCGCGAAGGTCATCGCCATCGAGGCGTCCGCCCAGCTCAACAGCGTGGCCAGCGACATGGCCATCCTGGGCGGCGAGACCATGGCCAAGTGGGAGCGCGGCGACGGCTTCCTGAACAAGCACATGGTGGTCAACATGCACATGGAGGAGGGGAGCCACCACTCGAACTTCGGCATCATCAGCCGTTATTGCGACGAGTCAGGCAAGGCGCTCGACTGGTTCGTCAAGGGGTGCCCGGACATGTACATCGCGTCCGAAAGCTACGAGGAGGTCCCCGAGGCGAACCGCGCCCACTATCTGTACCCGTACTTCTATCCCATGCTGGAGACGTACGACTACACGAAAGAGGATATGCCGTGCTATCCCACGTCCGTGGGTTTCTCCAGCCTGGCAACTGCCATGGCCGACAACCTCAAGCGCGCCCAGGAGGCCGGCGCCGAGGTTCGCTACAACACGAAGGGCGTGAAGCTCATCACGGCCGATGACGGCAGCGTTACGGGCATCTACGCGCAGGACACCGGCGCGGGCAAGTACCTGAAGATCAACGCGAAAAGCGTCATCCTGACCACGGGCGACTACCTGGCCAACGAGGACATGATGAAGTACTTCGCCCCCGCGTGCGTCGAGAACGGCAACCAGATCCTGTCGCTGGACCTGGACGCGCAGGGCGGCTACACCAACATCGGCGACGGCCACAAGATGGGCGTGTGGGCCGGTGCGGCGATCGAGCAATGGCACGCGCCGATGATCCACCACATGGGCGGCGGCGCCGGCTCCGACGGCCGCGGCGTCATCGGCAACAACGGCTTTCTGTGGCTCAACCTCCACGGCAAGCGCTTCATGAACGAGGACGTGCCTGGTCAGCAGCTTGAGAACCAGGTGGAGCTGCAGCCGCAGCGCAAGGCCTACCAGTTCTTCGACAGCTCCTGGCCCGAGCAGCTCAAGTACTTCCCGGCCGCCCACGGCATCGCCTGCATCTACAAGGACGAGGCGCTGCCGGATTGGACGCCGGCGGGCCTGAAGATCAACGTGCGCTGCCCGGCCGACATCGAGGCCGCCGTCGCCGAGGGCCGCTGCCTGAAGGCTGACACCATCGACGAGCTGCTGGCGAAGATCGACGGCATGGACGCCCAGGTGGCGAAGGAGTCCATCGAGCGCTACAACCAGCTGGCGAAGGCCGGCTCCGACGACGACTTCGGCAAGAGCAGCCAGCGTCTGTTCGCCCTGGAGAACGGGCCGTTTTACGCCGCCGAGTGCGGCGTGGCGCTCACGCTGGCGAATCTGGGCGGCCTGGAGTCCGACAGCGACTGCCACGTGTACAACACCGAGCGCGAGGTAATCTCTGGCCTGTACGTGGCCGGCGCCCCGCAGGGCGGCCGCTTCAACGTGCAGTACCCCATCTCGCTCAAGGGCCTGTCCGCCGGCATGTGCATGGTGTTCGGCAAGATCGCCGGCGAGAACGCCGCGGCGGGCAAGTAGGAGGCTGCCATGACCGACGAGAACAAGGTTGCGGAAACCGTTTCCGCAGATGAGAAGGTTGATGGCGCGAGTGCGGGTGCGGCTGGCGTCGACGCCGCGTGTGCAGCGGACGCAGCCGGCGCAGCGGGCGCGACCCCGTCGCGCAAGCGCAGCTGCCGCAAGGTGACGGCGGTTGTGGCCACCGTGGCCGTGGTGCTGGTGGCGGCGGGAGCGGGCTTCATGGTTTGGCACGATCAGCCCAGCTTCTGCAATGCGATCTGCCACTCGCCTATGGACGGCTATCTGACCACCTACGAGTCCACGCCGGGCGAGGCCGCCACGGACAAGTGGGGCAACCAGGTCGCCGACGCGTCCAGCATGTTGGCGCCGGTGCATGCCCAGGAGGGCATCACGTGCGTGGGCTGCCACGTGCCGCAGATGTCCGAGCAGGTCACCGAGGGCCTGGGCTGGCTGACCGGCAGCTACAGCGTCGTGCAGACCGTCGACGAGCGCTTCGTTCCCGAGGAGAAAACGCTGTCCGACTTGACCGCGGCGCGCGGCATCGCCAGCGAGGCGTTCTGCCTGAACTCAGGCTGCCACGTCAATGACGACGGCTCCACCATGACGCGCGACGACCTGGTGGACAAGACCAGCTACATGAAGCGCAACCCGCACGTGCAGGAGCACGGCGAGGTCGCCTGCAGCGAGTGCCACAAGGCGCACCGCGCATCCACCGTGTACTGCAGCAAATGCCACAGCGACGCCACCATCCCCGATGGCTGGATCAGCTACAAGGAAGCCGAGGCCCTCGAGCCCACGGCAGTCGAGTAGGGAAGGCGCGCGCCCGCGAGCGTGCTGCGAGTCCACCCCGCTTGCAAGCCCCTGCCGGGAATCCCAGCAGGGGCTTTTTTGCTGCCAGGTGAACAGGGGGGCGTGAACAGGGGACGGAGGTGTGTTCACGCTAGCCCTTTGGGAGCGCGGCGCATCGCCGTGAACGCACCTCCGTCCCCTGTTCACGCGCGTTCATCTTTGCCACCTAATCGTTACCGTGAGCGTTGCGATTTTCCCGGTAAACGGCGTGCTGTAGCGGTACACTGACAACAGCTGTAACGGTGCGGGCTTCGTCAGGGGGAACCGCTAAGCCCGCTCATGTAAAGGGGGTGCCGCCATGGCGGTCAATCGTTTCGTGCTCAACAACATCTCGTATCACGGCGCCGGTGCGATCGGGGAGATTCCCGGCGAGATCACGCGCCGCGGCTTCGCGAAGGCGTTCGTGTGCTCCGACCCTGACCTGGTGAGATTCGGCGTCACGGGCAAGGTGACGGCCAAACTCGACGAGGCCGGCATCCCGTGGGAGCTTTACGACCAGATCAAGCCCAACCCCACCATCAAGAACGTGCAGGACGGCGTGGCTGCGTTCAATGCTTCCGGCGCCGACATGATCGTCGCCGTGGGCGGCGGTTCGGCCATGGACACCGCCAAGGGCATCGGCATCATCGCGGAGAACCCCGAGTTCGCCGACGTGGTTTCGCTCGAGGGCGTGGCGCCCACGAAGAACCACGCTATGTTCACCATCGCCGTCCCCACCACGGCGGGCACGGCGGCCGAGGTCACCATCAACTATGTGATCACCGACCCGGAAAAGGTGCGCAAGTTCGTGTGCGTCGACGTCAACGACATCCCCGACGTGGCGGTGGTCGACCCCGATATGATGGCCAGCATGCCGGCGGGTCTGACCGCGGCAACGGGCATGGACGCGCTCACGCACGCCATCGAGGGTTACACCACGAAGGGCGCGTGGGAGCTGTCCGACATGTTCCACCTGAAGGCCATCGAGCTGATCTCGAAGAACCTGCGCGCGGCGTACGCCGAGGCGAAGTCGGGCGAGCCGGGCGCCGGCCGCGAGGGCATGGCGCTTGGCCAGTATGTTGCCGGCATGGGCTTCTCCAACGTCGGTCTGGGCATCGACCACGCCATGGCGCACACGCTGTCGGCGCATTACGACACGCCGCACGGCGTGGCGTGCGCCATGCTGCTGCCGGTTGCCATGGAGTTCAACAAGCCGGTGTGCGCCGAGCGCCTGGTTGACGTGGCGCGCGCCATGGGCGTCGACGTTGCGGGCATGAGTGCGGAAGCCGCCGCCGACGCGGCCATCGCCGCCGTGCGCCAGCTGTCCGCCGATGTGGAGATCCCGCACACCTGCAACGGTCTGGTGGCGGAAGACCTCGAGCAGCTGGCAACCGACGCCATGGCCGACGCCTGCTTCCCGGGCAATCCCCGCGAAGCCGATCACGCCCAGGTGGTCGACCTGTTCCGCAAGGTCATGGCGTAAGGTTGCGTTTCCGGGTGCGGCCTCGTGGATAAGACTGCGCGCGAAGGGTCGTAAACGCAGGAGAGCGTGAGTACGCCGCCAAAGGGCCAGCAGTTTGAGCGACGGTAAGGGCCAGCAACTCGTTTCGAGTTGCTGGCCCTTTTTTTGGCGGCGAAGCGGTGCGGGCGCCGATGGCGTTGCGGAAGCATGCCGATTGCCGTGCGGGCGCCGATGACGTCACGGTGGTGCGTCGGGGGGGGGTTGCCGCTATGTGCTTGCTTGAGCTGCATGCTCGACATCGAGTCTGGTCTGGTGTCCATCGGGCTTTTGCGGCGTAGCGCGGGTTTCCGCTTTGCGGGTTGCCGGATTGCGGCGGCAAGATCGTCCTTTTCGCCATGGGGCGTGCCAATTACCAGGAAAACCGTTTGTCGATAAGGTCATTTCGGCAATCTTGGGCGCAGCTGCGCGTTTGCTATGCTGAAGTCCCCCGATTGAAGGAGGCGACATGCGCAAGAACGGCAACATGCTTGAATGGGCAATAGAGGTTGCGGTGGTCGTTGCAGTTGTGCTCTTGCTGATGGGAGCATGCTTTTGGGTAGTTCCGCATCTTCAGAAAACAGATCGTTCTACGCCGCCCACGTTCCCGGTCATTGACGCCGAGGATGCACAATCGAAAAAGGGAAGCGTTCCGCAATCCGACGATATGGATGGCGGTATCGACGATGTGATTTTCTATGGTAAAGGTGTTGTGACGTCTTTGGATGCCGCCGCGCTCATTGCGTGCATTCGCATAACGTCAGAGGATTCTTACGGTCTTGAGCAGGGTGGAGAATATCGCTTCAATTTCGATGAGCGCTTCGAGCAGGTAAAGCTCACGCTCGATGGTATCGATGTTGGCAGCGTCGTGGATTTTCGCTATCGAGCCATTACCTGTGACAAGGAAGGAACCTTCGTGGGCGAGTTCATTACGCTGGCGTTGTAGGCTGTGGAAGGATTTTTACGGTGCCGCTTGCGCTTGCGTTGTCGTGCGGGAGATGCGGCGCTTTCGGGTTGTCTGTGGTGCTCGTGGCCGAAAATGCGAGAGATGCGCAACTGCGGGAGGGCTCGATTGGATACCCGGGTGCAGTTGGGCAGCAAATGCGGCGTTCAAGGTCGATTTCGCCGCATCGAGACCCGGATTCGGCTCCAATCCGGGTCGTGTCGGTGCAACGCTCGGTTTTTTGTCCATCACGCGGTCTTTTACCAAGCGTGTTGCCCTCGAAGGGTCGCGTCCATCGGGCGAGATTTGCTTTGGGTGCTCTTGCGTGCTTCAAAGCGTGGACAGCAAACGCGTCAGGCGAACGAGGGGCGTCGGGCGAACAGGGGACGGAGGTGTGTTCACGACAGCGCGTTGCGCTCCCGAAGGGTTAGCGTGAACACACCTCCGTCCCCTGTTCGCCGTCTGCGGCAACCGACAGCCGGTAACTTGCAGCTTTGCGAAGTCGACCACGCCTAGATGGTCGACCTGCTTCGCAAGGTCATGGCGTAAGGTTGCCGACATCGGTCCCGGGCTGAAGCCCGGGACCATTTGGCTTAGGCCTCGAAGGGGTTGTCCTTGTCCTCGGGCTTTTGCTGGGCGGCCTGGGCTGCAAGGATGTCCGGGAGGATCGAGGAGGAACCCTCGAAGCCTGACGGGAGCAGGATGGTCGATGCTTTGCCGGATTCGGCGAACGACCCCATCATCTCCACCCATTGGGTGTACGTGAACAGGTCGTTCGCTTCCTTGGCCGACACGCCGGAGGACTTGATCACGTCAAGCGATGCGGCGATGCCGTCGGCGATGGCCTTGCGCTGGTTCGCGATGCCGATGCCCGTCTGCTCCATGGCCTCGGCCTGGGCGCGCGCCGCCACGACGGTCTTGGTGCGCTCGGCCTCGGCAAGCGCCTTCGCCGCCTCCTGGTCACGCTGCGCGGAGTTGATCGCGTTCATGGAGCGCTCGACGTCCTTTGGCAGCTCGATGTCGGTGATGAGCGTGGTGATGATGTCGTAGCCGTAGCCCGCCATGAGCTCGGTTACGGAGTCCTTCACGTTCTGCGCGATGAGATCCTTGTTGTCGAACACCTCGTCAAGCGTGTACCCGGGGATGGCCGAGCGCAGGGCGTCGGCGATGTAGCTTTCCATCTGGTCGATGGGGTTGCTCAGAATGTAGTAGCTGCGGTAAACGCCCGACTGCTCGACGGTCTGGGCGGGCATCTGGTCGACGCGGAACTGGACTGACACCGCCGTGCCGATGGTCACGTTGTCCTTGGTCTTGCCGTTGAGCGAGTAGCGCGCCTCTTGGGTGCGCAGGTTGACCTCGGCGGCGCGGCGTTCGATGATCGGGATCAGGAAGTGAAGGCCCGGCTGCACGATGCGGTTGAACTTGCCGAGACGCTCGATGATGGATGCCTCCTGCTGTCGCACGACGAACAGCATCGGCGAGCCAGCGACCGCGGATCCGACGGCCGCGACGACGAACAGGATGAGCAGGGTAAGAATGATCATGGGACTTCCTTTCTGCTGGGATGAGCTGATTCTACCGGATAGGGGCAGTCGGCAATGTGACAATTGGAGTATGTCTTGTTCGCGATTGCGCGGGGCGCAAGGGCTGGCGGGGCAGGGCAAACTCTTTGGCTCGGTTGTGGCCAATCGATGCCCGGGCGCTCGTCCGGGCTTTCCGGGGTCCTTCTCCGAAGCGCCGGGCAGGTGCCCGACGAGCGCCCGCTGGCACCCGTCTCTCCTCCAAGCGCTCCTGCGCGCAGTTAGATACCCCTCCATCTCCCCATGTGACGTGCGCCTCCGCTGCGTCCCTATCTCCTCCCTTCCGCCCACGCGGTCGATCCCTGGCGCCGCGCCGCCCCACCTGCTTTCGTCGGTTCCGTGAAAACGTCACCCTTCGGGAGCCTGGTTTCCGCGGCGGCTTATCATGGATAGCAGACGAGAGAAACATGCGCGGTCGCCAGACGGGAAAGCGCCGCGCTGATATGGGGGAATACATGCTGCTGAGCGAACTTGCGCGCGGACAGGCGGGCGTGGTCGAGGCTGTGCACGGCGAAGGGTCCGTTCGCCGTCATTTACTGGATATGGGGCTTACGCCTAATGCTGTGGTGACGCTGCAGAAGGCGGCTCCCATGGGCGACCCGATCCAGGTGACGGTGCGCGGCTACGAGCTGACGCTGCGCCTGAGCGAGGCCGACAACGTGCACGTCCGGGCGCTCGACTCGCAGGATCGTCCCGACGCCCCGGCCGCCACCGACGCCGCGCGCTCGCAGGTCTCCGGCTCCGCCGCCGAACCCGCGGCCCGCGCCGATCGCGCTCCACTGCCGCATCCCGGTCTCGGCGAGTTCGGTCCGGCCGAGGAGGCCTATCGCGCCCATGCGCGCCGCGCCGCCGCGAAGACCGGCCCGCTCACCTTCGCGTTGGTGGGCAACCAGAACTGCGGTAAGACCACGCTATTCAACCAGCTCACGGGCGCGAACCAGCACGTTGGCAACTTCCCGGGCGTCACGGTCGACCGCAAGGACGGTGCCATCCGCGGGCACGCCGAGGCAACCGTCACCGACCTGCCGGGCGTGTACTCGCTGTCGCCGTATTCCAGCGAGGAGATCGTCACGCGCGACTTCCTGCTCGACGAGAAGCCCGACGGCATCATCAACATCGTCGACGGCACCAATATCGAACGCAATCTGTACCTGACCATGCAGATCATGGAGCTGGGTATCCCCATGGTGCTGGCGCTCAACATGATGGACGAGGTCGAGGCCAACGGCGGCACCGTGCGCGTGAACGAGCTCGAGGCTGAGCTGGGCATTCCCGTAGTGCCCATTTCCGCGGCGAAGAACGAGGGCGTCGACGAGCTGGTCGACCACGCCCTGCACGTGGCGCGTTTCGACGAGGCGCCCGGCCGCATCGACTTCTGCCCCGCAAGCGCGCAGGAGCACGACCCGCTCGGCGCGGTGCACCGCTGCATCCATGCCACGGCGCACATCATCGAGCCGTACGCCGAGCAGGCGTCCGTCCCCGCGCGCTTCGCCGCCACGAAGATGGTCGAGGGCGACGAGCTGATCGCCCGTAAGCTCGACCTGCCGGAATCCGCCGTCTCGTCGGTACGCGAGCTGACCGCCGCCATGGAGGCCGACGCCGGCATGGACGCCGAGGCGGCGCTCGCCAACATGCGTTTCGCCTTCCTGGCGAACCTGTGCGACAACACCGTGGTGCGCCCGCACGAAAGCCGCGAGCACAAGCGCAGCGTTTCCGTCGACAAGCTTCTGACCGGGCGTTTTACCGGTATCCCGTGCTTTTTCGCCATCATGGCCGCGGTGTTCGTGCTCACGTTCAGCTTCGTGGGCGCCGCGCTTTCCGACCTGGTGAGCACGGGCGTCGACGCAGCCCTCGAGGCGCTGGCCGCCGGCTGCGAGGCGTGGGACCTCAACCCCGTGGCGCAATCGCTGCTGGTCGACGGCGTCGGCGCCGGCGTGGGCGCGGTTATCGGCTTTTTGCCCACCATCGTCACGCTGTTCTTCTTTCTGTCCATCCTTGAGGACTCGGGCTACATGGCGCGCGTGGCGTTCGTCATGGACCGCCCCATGCGCAAAATCGGCCTGTCCGGGCGCTCCATCGTGCCGCTGCTCATGGGCTTCGGCTGCTCGGTGCCCTCGATCATGGCCACGCGCACGCTGTCGAGCGAACGCGACCGCAAAATGACCACCATGCTCGTGCCGTTCATGAGCTGCAGCGCGAAGTTGCCCATATATGCCCTGCTCGTGGGCGCGTTTTTCCCGCGCGCGCTGCAACCGGTGGTTATGATCGGACTGTATGCGTTCGGCGTGGCGGTGGGCATCTCGTTCGCGGCAGTGCTCAAACGCGCGCGTTTCCGCGGCCAGCCTGTGCCGTTCGTGATGGAGCTGCCGAACTACCGCCTGCCCGCCGCGAAAAGCGTGGCGCGCCTGGTGTGGGACAAGGCGAAGGGCTTCGTGAAGAAGGCGTTCACCGTGGTGCTCGCCGCGTGCGTGGTTATCTGGTTTTTGCAGACGTTCGACGCGCGTCTGAACGTGGTCGACGACGTCGACGCCAGCCTGCTCGCGGGCATCGGCGGGCTGATCGCCCCGTTATTTGCGCCGCTGGGCTTCGGCGATTGGCGCGCGGCAACGGCCCTCATGACGGGCTTCATGGCGAAGGAGAGCGTGGTATCCACGTTGACGCAGGTCATGGGCGAGGGCGTGGATTTGACCATGCTGTTCACACCGGTGACGGCTATGGCGTTTTTGGCGTTCGTGCTGTTGTATACGCCGTGCGTGGCGGCCATCGCCACCGTGCGCAGCGAGCAGGGCGGCGCACGCGCGGCGCTCGAGATGGTGCTTTTGCAGTGCGGTATCGCCTGGGTGGTTTCGTTCGCGGTGTATCTGGCGGGTTCGCTGGTCACGGGCGGGATCGTGAACGCGTTCAGCCTGCCTGGCCTGGTCGCGGCGGTGGTGATCGCGGTGGGTATCGGTGTGTACCTGAAGCACCAGCGCACCGACGGCGAACTGAAAGTAGGCTGCAAAACCTGCCCCGCCAGCTGCAAGAGCTCCAGCGGCTGCTGCCATTAGGGTAGGGAAGTAGTTCTCTGCTTCAACCCAAGTACAAAAATCGCCCCGCCTCCAGTGGAGACGGGGCGATTTCGCATGTGGCGCAAACTCGCTCGCGGCTAGCAACAACCGCCTGCTACGCGGCCTTCACGTCATCTAGCTCGCTGCCGGCGTTCGGGTCGTTGAACACGTCGGTATCCATGCGCCCGGCGCGCTTGGCCACAATGGTGGTGCACACGGCGTCGCCGGTGATGTTCACGGCGGTGCGCGTCATGTCCAGGATACGGTCGATGCCCATGATCAGCGCGATGCCCTCAAGCGGCAAACCGACGGAGTTGAACACCATCGACAGCGTGATCAGGCCGACCGACGGGACGCCCGCTGTGCCGATCGACGCCAGCGTGGCGGTGGCGATGACGGTGGCGTACTCAACCGGCCCCAGCTGCACGCCGAACAGCTGCGCGGTGAACACCACGGCAACGCCCTGCATGATGGAGGTGCCGTCCATGTTGATGGTAGCGCCCAGCGGGATGGTGAACGACGAGATGCGGCGGTCGACGCCCATCTTCTTCTCCAGCGTCTCGATGTTCAACGGGATGGTGGCGTTCGACGTTGCGGTGGAGAACGCGAACATCATCACCGACACAAACTTCTTCAGGAACTTGATCGGGTTGATGCGCGCGAACACCGTCAGCAGCACCATGTACACCACCAGGCACTGCACGGCAAGCGCCAGCAAAACGCCCAGCATGTACTTCACCATGGGCAGGAACGCGTCGAAGCCGATGTTGGCGAACGTGCGCGCCAGCAGGCAGAACACGCCGATCGGGGCCACGTACATGACCATGGAGGTCATCTTCATCATGATGTCGTTGAACTGCTCGAAGAAGCGGTGCACCACCT
>ERZ1034928.603-NODE-603-length-15662-cov-16.499904_pt1 | contig 15662 bp, 18 predicted proteins | sample MGYA00520627_ERZ1034928 | MGnify/ENA primary metagenome ERZ1034928 (study PRJEB33766, sample SAMN09781755) | gut metagenome | biome: gut microbiome | host: Homo sapiens | place: Madagascar | study: EMG produced TPA metagenomics assembly of the PRJNA485056 data... | reverse complement strand
GGAGAAGGTGATGCAGATGCTATATCTGAATATCCAGAAATTCTAAAGAAAGCACAAGAACTTGGTGAGAAAATGCAAAAAGTACAAGGCAATGCCACACCTGAACAAATTGCTAGATTTGCAGAGATTCAAAAGAAATTCTTAAGCTCTGCAACAAATAACTAAAGAAACAAATAAAATCATGGAAAAAGAAAAGATAAACCAGTTCATCATGGTAAATGGAAAGTTTTTCCCAGAAATGATGATTGAAGATGTGAAACAGAAACTTGAGTCACTTGACGAGAGCAAAGAGAACATGCTGATGGCTACTGAATGGAAGAATCCTACTGTTGCCTTTTTATTCGCTTTCTTCCTTGGCGGTTTGGGTGTCGACCGTTTTTGGCTTGGCGAAACAGGTCTAGGTGTTGTTAAACTCATTACTTGTGCAGGAGCTGGAATTTGGGGACTTATCGATTTGTTTACAGTAATGAACCGTGCAAAGATGTACAATTACAACAAATTGATGATGTATTTTTAAACATTAGATTTGAGGAAGAGCAAAATAGCTCTTCCTCAAAAACGAAAAGCAAGACAACAATGAATGACAAAATCAATATGCTATTAATGACATATAGCAAGTATTTTCCTGATGAAAGTATGATGATGATCCGGGACAGATTCGAAGCTATGGATGAATCCAAGACACCTATGCTGTATACATTAGGCTTAAAAGATCCAACAATGGCATTAATACTTTCCATTGTTGCTGGCGGATTAGGAATTGACAGATTTTATATCGGTGACACAGGTCTTGGAATAGCAAAACTGCTTACTTGTGGAGGTTGTGGAATCTGGACGATTATAGATTACTTTTTAATCATGAAAGTAACAAAGGAGAAGAACTTAGAAAAATTCATAACAGTCATGTAATGACTAGGCAAGAAGCTTTCACCCTATTGGGAGTTTATATATTGGGAATGGTGTGGATTATACTGAACAACATCTATGATATAAGTTTAGTGCTATGCCCTACTAAAATTCTCTTTGGTATTCCTTGCCCGGGTTGCGGAATGACTAGAGCCGTAAAGCTTTGTCTTGAAGGTGAGTTATTGGCAGCAGTACGGATGAATCCTAATATCATACTAGTTTGGATTATTCTTCCCATTGCTCCTTTCATCTTAATCACACAATTAGCAACAAAGAAAGATTATCTTTCAAGGATAAATGCCTGTTTAGATAAGAAAGTTTACCTCGTTATAATCCTAATCGCTGAAGGAAGCATATGGATATATAACATTGTCCGGCATATATAAGCGGATTTGACTGCATACAGCTTTATAAATATCGAATATAATAAAATTAAAAACTGAAAGATTATGAAAATCAAGAGTTTATTTATCATTGCCTGTGCAATGATGTTTACATTGTCCTTGTCAGCACAGACAAGAAAAGGTACTACAACCAAGAGACCAACTACTGCGTCAAAAAGACCTGCACAACAAACAGCTTCTAAGCCGATATTGGTGGACTTAGGTTTGCCAAGCGGTACAAAATGGGCTGATAGAAATATTGGTGCAACAAGCGTTACTTCTGTTGGTGGCTATTATTCGTATGGTGAAACTGCAACCAAACAGATTTATACGTCAGATACATACACATTCAAGTCTGACATTACAAATATTGCAGGAACAGAGTATGATGTTGCAACAAAAAAGTATGGCAAGGGATGGAGCATTCCTACCGCCGAACAGTGGAAAGAACTGTTTGAGAGCTGTACCCTTGACTATATGGTAATCAACAAACTATATGTTGCGAAATTTACAGGACCAAATGGCAAATCCATTTACCTTTACTTCCCGCCTAATGATATATATGCTAGGGTTGGTAACATGGAATTATCTAAAAAAGTTTCGGCTGGCCTTTTGTCATTTATAACGGAAAATGAGACTTTCGTTAATTTGTCACAACTTGCACAATATAATGGAATAACCGTAAAAGCGACGGAGGCTATATATAGAACTGCCAACAAGGAATCCCTAGCTCAGATATTAGCAATAATATCCGTTGAAAAAAACGGGAAGGTTAATCCGTCCCTAAAAAACGCAACCGTTCAGAATAGTGATCAAGCGATCTATGGCGTTCTAGTGCGTCCAGTTTTTAATAGTCCGAAAACAGAAAGTACTGAGGATACAGAACAAGATGAAATAGAACTACCAGAATAAAAACAATATGAAAAGAATACATTATAATATTCTAATAATCTGTTTTGCGCTTTTTAGTTGTATGACTATAAAAGCGCAGAACGCTTCTCCACTCAAGTCTACCAAGACAGCTGAGCTCAATGCTTTGCTGAAAACAAAGAAATGGACAATCTCTGATATAGCGAGATTTATTCCATATGACATCTCTATGGTTGACGCTTCTTTCAATACATGGCTTAAGAGCAAAGAAATTGTTTTTTATAAAGAAGTCAACGGCCAGAAGAAATTGGTTCTTCCTGAAGAAGTAGACAATGATCTGAAGGCAGACTATAAAGACAAACTTGGAATGGAGCCCCCTGCCAACTACTTCTCTGCATGGAAGAGTTTTTTTGCAAAGCGCTGTTATGCTCACGGTACTGCAGAATATGTTTTGGCTAAATATCAAAACAAGGAGATAACTCTAAAGGAATGTATAGATAAGCTGAAGAATGCAGAAGACCTAAAGAGTTATGTGTCCTATATGAAGAGTTTTGTCTTCTATGCTATGCAGCAAGAGCCTACTGCATGGGATGATCTTAATGGAGCATTGAAGGAAGTTATTGCTAAAAATAAGAAGACTGGTACTTGTCTTGCTTTTATGCTTTGCAGAACCAATAGTAACCCTAAGCAATGGGTGGCTATTATCAAACAAGTTCCCAAACCTTCTAAATTCTATAATGGTAGTGGCGATGATTCGTTTAGAGAAGATGCCACCATTATGACCTCTGCATTGGATAAAATTGAGCCTATAAATTACAAGGATGAATATGGAGGTTGCCTCTCTGGTATAAATCTTTATTTAGACGGAAGAGTTATTATGCGCCGTACTAATGCAAATATACCTATAGCCACTCTTTATTCTGTACAAGAAGAGACAGATTGTCTATCTGCATACAAAGATCAGGGGTATACGTTCCTATATAATCCAAATGGAGATAATCTATATGGATTTTTACAGGAAAAAGGAGGATGCTATCTGAAGTTAAAACCAGTAAAACCTACGCTATGGAGTGCAAATACAAAACGTTTGTCCAGTGAGCAGTTCGAATTAGTGGCTGGTTATAAGCTCAATAGTGCAGGAGATGTTATTGGAGAGTCGTATATAGGAATGTCAAAGCAGCAATTGTCTGAAGAACTCAAAAAGCCTCTCATGGGTTATGAAGATCTAGTCAGTCTTGGTGCTCAGGCTTCTGAGTATAAGAGACAAGAAGAGATAAACAAGGCTGACAATGAGTATATGTATAAGGAGGTAACTGAACTCAGAAAGAAATATGGAGACAGACCTGTTGATGCGATGATTAAAATAGAGCCTTATGTTGGAATGCCAGAAGGAATCTTGAATGATTATATTGGTACAATAAAAGGTATCAAAGTAAAATTGTTTGAAAGAGTGTATCATTTAGTATGGAACAAATACCAGCTCTGTGGATTGTTACGCAGCTTGGGTAACAATATTACTGTTTGGTGTCTCAACGGAGTGGTTGAACATGTTTATCACGACGGAAGATTATAAGTTCAGAGACCTGTTGCAAAATAAAATGGCAAAGGATATAGCTTATAACAGTTCATAGCTATATAGGAAATACACATCATTCAATAATCAAGCGCCAATACTTTTTTTCAAAATATTGGCGCTTTTTTTTTGAAATTTTCCCTTCATATTACTATATTATAAAGGTATAACCAAAAAAGCAAGAATAAGATGACAAATAAAATGTCTATATGTATTATCAAATACACCTATACTCGATATGTAGGGGTGGATATCGAAAAATATACTCGGGGACTATTCGAGTATGTGAAGGAAGCGTTTGGAGAGTTTCAACCACAAATGTCAGAGCCTGGAACTATACCTGATATGCCAGACTATCTGGATATCTTGCTCTGCAAAAAGGACGGAAGTATCTTCTACGAAATGGATATCCAAAGACGTGCCATCAACATCCCGCTCGACTTTCAGCTGGAAGGATTAGTCCTGGAAATCGACATCACCAACTGTGATGGTACAAAATTCAAGAAGAAACACCAATATCATCCCTTAAAGTATCGTAACGGAAAAGGGGGACTTAGACAACTCAGAATCCAGAAAAATCTGGTTAGAAAGGGAACTACAAAAAATCAGATAGAACCTGATGAAGACGGTCTCCCTGAACTTAGACCCAAGATTGACTTTCACTTCTTAAGATAACCATCCCATGACATACGAAGAATTCAAGCAATTGGCTGAGCATCCACAGCATCGGGATGTTCCAGCCATCTTCAAGCTCGAAGTTTTAGAAACGGAAGAGCTGGAGGAGAAAGACAGGATTTTCCGCCAGGCTCACGATTGCAGCTTCAGCAACAAGGAACAGATTGAGAAGTCTGAAAAGTGCGGCTGTTTCTTCTGCGGCGAAATCTTCTCGCCATCCGAAATCACGGATTACCTCCCTGATGAGCCACCTACAGCCGAATGTCCCTTCTGTCATACCGACTCCGTAATAGGTGATGCCTCCGGCTTCCCTATCACCAAGGATTTCTTGAAGAAAATGAAGAAGAGATGGTTCTAGGCGATTTTTCAACGTTTTTCACCGACCTGCCCCCTATCACATGGGGGCAGTATCAGTTTTGGAAACGGACATTAAAATACCATTTATCCAAAGAGATCATTCATCCTTACCTCACTATTCACCAATCCACTATGCATATTCTGCTTCACCCCATAAGTCGTGATGAAAGTATGCAGCAATGCCTTCTTCGTCTTGGTCGCCACAGAGAAGGAAGACATCCTGTCACGCAGCCGCTGCTCATAGCTGGCATCTATCACAAACTCATCCTTGGCATATTTCATCTCACAGATATTGATAGCTCCATCAGCACGGTCTATCAGCATATCTATCTGACCTCCTCGCCATTCTGCACCAGTAGAATCTACAAAAGGACGGCAGGACCAGGAATAAACATTCGCCAAAACACCAGAAATACCCAATGCCTTCTTGATCTGTGGGATATGATGTAGGCATACCTGTTCGAAAGCATAACCGCTCCAGGCTGTTCTACTTCCCGAATTGCGCATGTTACTCCAGAAGTTCTTATCCTGCCCACTGTTATTTGCCACAAAACGGGTATAGAACAATGAGTATAAGTCAGTTAACTGATATAGGGCATCCCTTTCACTCTTTCCTATGGTAGCATATTTCCTGATAAAATCGCATTTCTTCAGATTCTCCAGGATTTCTGATAACTGTCCACCGCCTTTCAGTTTCAACTCATCCATCAATTCCTTACGGGTCATCCCCTTCATTTTTTCAGAAAGCACCTCTACTATCTTGCGATAATGCTTGGAGTCATTAAAGAGGGAACGGAAGAGGAAATCGAATTCTCCACGTAATGGCGAATCCTGCGAGAAAAACAGTCTGTCGATGCACACGTCTAACGGCACACCACGCTCCAGCATATCAAGATAATAAGGAATACCCCCCAATATCATATACACATCCAATACCTGCTGGCGGGTAAGAGCAAGGCCTTTCAATTCGTTTAAGAACAGTTCTGTCTCGCCCAGAGAGAATGGAGCCAGATAGATCTGCCGGGTAACGCGACCATACAATCCGCCCTTATCGCCTATAAACTTAGCCAACATCCACGTGGTGGAAGAACCACAGACGATAAGTTTCAGTTGAGGGACCATAGAAGCCCATGAATTCCAGAAATAACTGAAAGCTGCGATAAAATTGCTTTTGGGCGTATCCATCCAAGGCAACTCATCAAAGAACAGAACAATCGGTTCCTGCAGAGATAAGCCCGACAGATATTCACGCAAAGCAGCAAAAGCCTCAAACCAGGTTTTCAGCTTGGGCACGGTCTGCTTAGCATACTGCGCCAACGCCATCCGAAACTGCTCCAGCTGTACCGCACGGCTCACTTCATACATACCAATAAAGGAAAAGGCAAACTGGTCGTTGAACATTTTTCGAACCAGAAAAGTCTTTCCTACGCGCCTACGACCATAGACAGCTATCAGTTCTGCCTTGTTGCTTTTACAACGTTCCAGAATGAGTTTCTGCTCATATTCACGTCCTATTATTCCGTTTGCATCCATAACTTTCTGATTTTATTTCATTTATACTAAATTCTATCGGTGCAAAGATAAACAAAAAAAATGAAATCTGCAAGGATAGTACCGCCCTAACTACCTTTTTTAACATAGTTAGGGCGCATCTATAAACGATAATACCGCCCTAACTACCTATTTTTATATAGTTAGGGCGGTGCTATCGCAAACACATCCCCTCTTCCTCCCCTATCTCATAGGGACAGTTTCTGTTTTGAAAATGGACATTAAAGGGGGTAGGCTTCCACATTCTATGAGAGAAATGAGTACAAGGTGAACACCTATTGTCCGCAAGCCTTCACCACAACTCTGGAGGAGGCTGAGAGTCTGATGCACCAGGATATCCAGTACCGCAAAAAGATGAAGGAGGAAGACGACTATCCGCTGGATACCTTCTGCTATTATATATCGTAGATTCCAATGGGACTGTTGCACTACGACCGCGAATGTCTTTCGGAAAGAGTGTATGACGGGGAAGGAAAACTGATCGACCAGTCTTACTGCTGTTCGAGGTTCAGCATCTACTATCCGGGAGTCTGCGATTCGCCAGCATACGACCGACATCCTGACGAGACCTTCCGAGGCAGAAACGCAGAACAGATTAGATTTCAGAAAGGTGACATCGTGGAAGTATATCGGGGCAATGAGGTGAAACTAGCCATCGTTGTCGGTACTCCGCTTACCACGGAATGGATCTGGGAGAGAAACCAGGCTGCCACGGATAAAAGGGGATTGGATGAACTGCCATACGATGAGACGGATTCAGAAGAGATGCTTCTAAGCAAAAAGAAAAAACATAGAAAAATAACTGTTATGAAAAAATGAGCCGTTTTGAACCAATCTACTTTTATTTTTTTTCATTAACTTTGCACCCAAAATTATTTGAACAGAGATAACTCACAACAAAAGTAAATGAATAAATAATGAAAAGAATCGTATTTTTATCCGCATTCATGATCATGGCAATGATTTCTGTGCATGCCAAAAGCTATCCTTTCGACATGACCCACAGTTATGAAGTACAAATTGTCCGTGTAGCCCAACAGGGTACTAAATTTCTGAAAGTATGGGGCATAGCAGGTTCTCCAAACAAAGCTATGGATAGAGCCATGCAAGACGCTGTAGCAGCCTGCATCTTTACCGGTGTGGCAGGAAACGATATCGCCGGAAAGATACCTGCACTTGTTACAGACCCGAATGCTTACAACCAGCACAAAAAGTTTTTTGATACCTTCTTCAAAAAAGGCGAGTTTATGAATTATGTACAGAATGCCAACTCCGGCTATCCTACTGGCGAGAACAATGTGAAAACCAGCCAAGGCCGCAAAGTGGGACTCTATGTAGTGGTAATGTACGACAACTTGCGCAAACGCCTGGAAGATGAGGGTATCATCAAAGCACTCAATAGCTATTTCTAAACAGACTATACATTATTATAAATAATCATATTTTAAAAAGAAAAATGAAAAGAATCATTTTATCATTCATGGCTCTTATCTTTGCTGTAAGCTCTTTTGCACAATCTACAGTAGAGACTATCAACAGTCCAAAAGCCATGAAACCAATCATCATGGTAATTCCTGAAAAAGCCTGGTGTATCAATCAAGGCTTTGTGAAGGACAACGACCCGAAATCACCTGATTACGAAAAGGCACTTCTCAATGATGACGTACTCAATGTAATCACCAAAATGGGCGGCATCATGCAAGAACGCGGTTATCCTCTCAAGAACCTGCAGAGTGCTTTGGATGAATTGAAAAACGAAGAAGCGCTTGATACAAGCTTCAAGTCGAAAGCCGATGGCGAGATTGTGGAAGATGAGCTCGACATGTTAACCCGCGTGGCTCAAGCTGATATTCTGGTGAATATCGCCTTCACACGCACCACATACGGCCCTCGTAACATGATAGAATTCCGTGTAACCTCTATCGATGCTGCCACAAGCAAGCAGATTGGCGGTGAAACCGGAAGAAGTTCTGCATCTGGTGCTCCGATTTCTGCATTGCTCGAAGAATCTGTATTGGGTTTTATCGACAACTTCACAGGAAGTATTCAGAGACATTTCGAAGACTTGGCGACCAATGGTCGTGAAGGTTCTGTGATCTTCAAAATTGCCAGCGACTGCCCTCTCAACTTCGAATCTGAGGTTACTTTGAATGGAGAAACAGGCGAATTGAACGAAGTTATCGACTATTGGCTGAACGAACACACTGTGAACGGTTCTTTCACCCAGAATGGAAATACGCGCACCCGCCTCTCTTATGAGCAGGTACGCTTCCCTCTCTTTAGCAAAGGCAAGTTTGGCGGTAAGCCTAGAGCTATCAATATGGATAACTTCATCAAGCCTATCACCTCATTCCTCTCACAATTTGGCATATCTGTTGCAACCAAACCTATCGGTATCGGTAAGACATACGTTATATTGGGAGGCAAATAAACATATATTAAAAAGAATCTATGAAAATAAAACATTTTTTAATCAGCCTAAGCGCAACATTCTGTGTTGCGCTTAGCACTATGGCACAAACAACAAAGGATATTGGCTTGATCAGCCTCAACCCTTATGTGCCTGAGACAGAGAACTTAGGTCAGAATGCCAACTCTATGCTGATCAGCAAATTGCAACAGATAGCAACAGCAAATGGCATGTCGGGAGCTGGATTTGACAACCGTTTTATCATCACAGCCCATATCCAAAAGCTGAAGAGCAGTCAGACCCAGACGGTTCCCCAGAAGAATGCTGTAGAAATCAACGTCGGTATTTATGTCGGTGACGGTTTGGATGGCACCCTTTACTCCAGCTATAACTGTGACGTAAAAGGTATCGGAAATTCAGAAGACCAAGCAATCTCTTCCGCCATCAGAAAGGTAAATCCTAAGCAGGAAGAATTGCAGGAAGCGATTGCCAAAGGCAAGAAAATGATATTGAACTATTACGATAAAATGTCAGGCAATATCATTCAGACTGCCAAATCTACCGCAGCCTCAGGAAAATATGAAGATGCCATCAATATGCTCTTTGCGATTCCGATGAGCAACAAGGATTTCCAGACCGCTCAATCTCTGATAGCTCAATATGGCAGAACTTCGCTCGAACAGAAGAATCTGGACATTGTTCGCCAAGCCCGCTCAGCATGGAGTGCAAATCCTACAGAAGACGGAGCCAGCAAGGCTTTGGAATTATTGGAGAATATGGAATCTCCATCAGCTAAAGTTCAAGCTGAAGCCAAGAACCTGCAAAACGAAATGGCAGCAAGGATCAAAGCCGTAAGCGACCGCGAGTTTAGGCTCGAAGCTCAAAAGGCACAAAACGAGAAAGATGTTCAGATGGCAACCATCCGTGCCGCTGCTTCTGTAGCCAAAGCTTATGCAGCCAACCGTCCTAAGGTTGTTTACCGCTACTATTACTGGTGGTAAAACCGAAGCAGATTAAGATGATAACAAAAAATATAAAATAAATAGTAATATGAATCATTCTTTTAAAAAGAACATTGCATTTACATTCCTCACACTTGTAGGAATCTTATCCCTGACATCATGCAAGGATAGCGATATGGAAGTTTTCGTGGCACAAGACACAAGAAATCAAGAACTTATCGAAGCTATCAAAGCCATACCTGAACCAAAGAAAGAAGTGGCAGATAAAGATATCGAAAAAGATAAAGATTACATATATCTGATGCCAAATGGCTATACTGACTATATCAAATCAAATAATGGTAGTAGAAGTGGATACTACGGATATGTAGATTTGGGTCTATCTGTAAAGTGGGCAACCAATAATTTCAACAATCCATTGAATGATAATGATGGAAACATCAGTGCCAATGACCTATATAAAAAGGAACAGGAAGAAATCACCTCTGTAGAACGTCCGGGAACCAAGGAGTATAACCAGCAGTATCCTGCTATCATGAGTTATGATGAATACTTGGAATATCTGGATATGGAAAAGCTTCAAAAGGAATATCATGCCTACGATAGATACGTAACAGAAATGAAGAATGCCTACAATTCTGCAGTAGAAAAATTTCATCACAATTCCGTTTCTTTTTATGAGAACATCAAGGAAGCGGGAGGAAGCTATGCCTGGGGAGCACTCGACGACTGGCCACAAGTCTCTAATAGCGACAAGAACTCTCCCCAGAATATAGCAGGAAATCCTAAGTATGATGTTGTGACCAAATATATGGGTAAAGACTGGCATATACCAACAAAGGCAGAATGGCAGGAGCTTATTGATAAATGTCAATGGGAGGACCATGATACTTATTGGCTCATAACAGGACCTTCCGGAAAGAGAATCATACTTCCACATTTTAGCCTAAACTATAACACATCAGATAGAGCAGGCACCATAACAGACAATGGAGAATATTACGATGTATATGAGTTCGACCCAGAAAAGAAGACCATCGTACAATGTGAAGCTGCAAGGCGTTGTATCCTTATCCGTCCAGTTTATTCAAAATAATCAATAACAACAATGAAATATAACAATATGAAATATCTGATTGCCATCCTGCTATTATGCATCATGGGCACTCCGCTCTCTGCCAAGAAAAAAGTATTCTATGATTCAAAGAGCAACATCGTGGGAATCACAGGTGATTACCAGCTTTTGGAAAATACAGAAAAGTTCTATTCATTAGGCATTACTCCTGATTGTCCTAAAAATATGTCGCCAAAGGAAATATGCAAATATTGGAACCAGTCAAATCTTGGCAAGAAGGTACTGGATGCCTTGCTCGATTATAACGGAACATCACTTTCTGAAGAAAAGTTGAAAGACCTTGCGCTTAAAAACGTGCTCAAAGCAGACGATGAACGTGCTGCCATCGGTGTTATTGGCAAGGAAAATATTCTGAAGGAAGACTACCTGCCTATCTTGGAGAACCAATACATCTTCATCAACGAATGTATCAAAAAAAGACCAGGGTTAGGCGACAAGGCCCGCTGGAGTGCATACAAAATAAACATCAATAAGGATATACTCGAGCAGGTATTCAATAGCTGGAACGACATGGAGAAGTATAATCAGATAAAAGTAACCATCTCTTATATAGCATCAGGAGTGGCAAAGAATGACAATTACACTTTGAAATCCAACAATGGCCAGACTCAGTCTACTGTCCAGAAATTAAAAATAAAGACTCTGAGGAAGATTGCTACAGAGGTTCCCGCTTTTGCCATTCGTGGTCAGGTTATCAGTCGCCACCCATTCAGAATGAATATCGGTTATGTTAATGGCATTGATGACCGAGATAAAGTCGTCATCTACCGTACCAAGGAGAAAAATGGAGAATTGTATTCTTCAAGAGTAAGTACTGCCAGAGCTTGCAACGTAATGGATAGCATTGCCAATCTCTATACCTTTGCAGGTGGACAGGCGTCTTACAAAAGAGGTGATATCGCAGTATACCAGCCAAGCAAAAATGCCAGTTGGACAATCTCTGCCAATTATATGGATCATTCCGGCAACCTCAACTTCACTTACGATCACCGTTTCAAATTGAGTCCTGCCGGAATCTCTCAATATTTCATCATGATGTTTGGTGTGGGTGGATACGAGAAGTCTGAAAAGCGTCTCTATTCTACAGATAATGGAGCTCTTGTATACAGTCCACTCATTACCAACTTAGGTTTTGGTTATGGTATTGGCTACGAGTTTGCTCATTGCCTCGAAATCGAGCCATACGCTTTAGCACAATGGGAAACTATGTTCTTCATTTCTAAAAAAGCATCACCAAATGGCCCTACGAAATCACAAGCTGGTCCAAGAGATACCTCATACGCAAGGGGCGCTACTTCTAACTCAGCCCGTTTCCCTCTCGGTGCAAGATTGAATATCAACATCATGTATCCAATACAGCTGGTAGTAGGTGCAGAGTATATTTTCAATATAAAGATTCCTGTAGCCAAGAATACAGAAAGACGTATTCATAACAATCCGGAGAAATTTTTCTTTGAACCTACAGGATACAAGCGTGATGGCTTGAACTTATACGCTGGTTTAAGATTCAATTTCTAACTCAGCACCCTTTTCATTGCAAAAGATTGACATCATTTAAATAATCAAGCGCCAATACTTTTTTTCAAAATATTGGCGCTTTTTTTTGAAATTTTCCCTTCATATTACTATATTATAAAGGTATAACCAAAAAGAAAGAATAAGATGACAAATAGATTGACTATGAGGTGAAACTTGCCATCGTTGTCGGTACTCCGCTTACCACGGAATGGATCTGGGAGAGAAACCAGGCTGCCAAGGATAAAAGGGAATTGGATGAACTGCCATACGATGAAACGGACACTATTGTCGTTGCCTTGAGATTAGACATCGCACCCAAAAGCCCAACATCCAGGACGAAGATCTTGAAGGCTGCCCGATCTTCATAACTGGCAAGTGGCAGTCGAGAAAAGGGGCAGTACGAGTTTGAGTATCGACTCGCATTCTTGACTATGAAGAATGGGAAGAGCATGAGGAGGTTAAGTACCTGCAAAGTAGTGAACTTGCAGTTCTCTTTCTTCTCTACTCCAATCTGGCTGGAGCGTATATTTATATGTTCCATCACACCCATGATTATAAAGATACTCATTTTCTGTGAGACATACAAACTTCAGAGCCTTTTTTATTCCAAAATTACGTTAAATCACGCTTGTGAATTTTCACTTGCGAAACTTTAGTTATCTGTAACATATTCTTTTTTATCTACTTTCCATACCATATTTTCATTCACAGAAATCGTAACAGTTTTATACTTTTTATTATACCAGGCTGCATCATCTTTTCGGATAAAAGAAATACTAGTCCTTAAACATAATTGTCCTGACAAGTTTCTATAACTTCTACGATAAGCTAAGAACTTTTGGCTGATTATACGCATCAACAACCAAGAATCTACATCCTGTTTTGTTATCCTCCTGTACAAACCACGTCTTGATAAAGTTCATCACTTGTTGACCAACAAAGAAATTTCGTCCTTGATATTTCTTATTAACCCCTAGTCTTCCCAATAATACGGCAGGATAAGTACGAAGATGTTTTTGAAATAAGTCTTACCAAGTCGCTCTTGAGCATACAACAAGGCATTGTGATGAAAGAAGTCTTCCAAGTCTTTATCTCCTTCTGTTTCACCACAACAAAAAGGCAAAGATGCAAGTTCTGCGGTCAAAGGCATGAAGTCGCATCTTTCCATAATATCAAATTGATAATTATTCACCAGCCAATTTAATTAAAGAGGAAGTTTAATCTTTACATTTTTTGAGCGTTCCATCATACGACGGATTGCATCTTGTGCACCTTCAGGAATTACAGTTGTGGCAGTATTTCTACTACTCTCTGCAATCTCTATAAAGCGCTCTGCAACATCACCAGTCAATACTGGAATTGTTTTAATAGCTATTGCCATAATCTTATCTCCTATTATTTAGTTTATATAACTTGCCGCCAAAGTTACGTTTTTTTCTCGAAACCACCAAGAAATTAACAAGAAATCTGCAAGTTATCAGCAAATAACCACGAAATCAACCGTAAACTATTAACTGTAAACTGCTATTCCCAGGCGGTCCCATCCCGCAAAACATGGCGAGGGCTTTGATGCCCCGCCAACCTTAGAGCGAAGCGGTTCCGAGCACCGGAGGGCGGTTACATCCCTAATCCCTATGGTAGGGATTTAGGGCTTGGGTATAGGGTAAGGACCCTCCCGCTGGGGAGGGACAGGTGGGGCATATATAGCACTGTAGGGCGGTTTCCTCCCTCGCTCCTGAGGAGAGAGGGCAGGGGTGAGAGGTGGAGCCCTCTTTAAGGGTAAAGAGGGACGGGGTGATTTTCGAAAAATCCTCCTTTATCTAAAGAGGAACGTGGCGATTCGATAACGCATACCCTCCAATCACCCCATAACATACTAACGGTATGAGAAATGCAATCGCCATACTCCCCGTAGTATCCGCAATATACCCCATGATTACTGGAGCAACCGCACCACCCACTATCGTCATGATAAGCAACGAAGAAGCAAGTTTGGTCTTTGTACCCGCATCCCTCAATGCCAGCGAGAATATCGTTGGAAACATGATGCTCTCTCCTAGATACAAAGCGAAGAACGCAATGAGAGATATGGTTCCGCTACATACCACCACAATCAATGTGGCAACAAAGGTGAGGATGGCACAGGCCAGCAGCACCAGCCTTGGCTGGATATAATTCATGATGACACCACCAGCCAACCTGCCGATAAAGAACAGACCCATTCCGCCAAAGGCGAGATACAGACTGGCAGCCTGCTGCTCTATATGAATACTCTCCTCAGCATAGTTGATGAAGAAACTGTTCACACCCGTCTGGGCAGCCACATAAAGAAACAAGGTCAGCATACCAAAACCGAATGCCATCACTCGCATCGGCTTCTCCTCCACCATCTCGTTCGTATTCGCCTCATGCGCTCTCCTTGGGTCCGGCAACTTAATCCTTGACAGAACCAGTGCCACAACAAGCACGAAGATACCCACCAGGGCATAAGGAATAGCGATGTTGACACCCGAGAACAGAAGCTGTCCGCCAACCAGCGGTCCAACAATCCATCCGATACCATTGAGCGACTGCGACAGGTTGATTCTGCTCTCCGCCTTGTCAGGATGTCCCAGTACCGTAGTATAAGGATTGGCACTCGTTTCCAGACAGGTCAGTCCGCATCCTATCACAAACAGCGACAGAACGAAGAAGTAGAAACTGTTGATCCTGCTTCCAGGTATGAACATCAGGGCACCAATACCGAAGAGAACCAGTCCTGTTATCACTCCCCTCCTGTAGCCCCACTTCCGGATAATCCATCCGGCAGGCAGCGCCATCAGAAAGAAGGCACCATAGACAGCAGCCTGCGTCAAGGCCGACATCGCCTTGCTGATATGGAACGACTCCTGGAAATGCGGATTCAGCACCTCCAGGATGCCATGAGCAAATCCCCACATGAAGAAGAGACTGCTGATGATGAGGAAAGGCACCAGATAGTTATGCCCTTCGTATCTGAAGATGGATGGCTTCGTCATGATTCTCTGCAAATTTAATAACTACACTAACACTACACTCCACTACACTGCTTTTTTGATTTATACGAGGTATAAATACGAATCCGTTTCCGCTTCATTAGAAGAACAGAAAGAAATCGAACTGAGCCTCATTTGAATCCGAAGTGAATCTCACGTAAACCTTAATAGAGCCCCACGTAAACTTTATCTGAGCCCCAAACCAATTCGAAATGAAACTTACTTCAAAAGCAAATGAAGCCAGTTTCAATCGCAGAAAGTACGTATTTTTTATAAGTGATTGAGAATGAGATAAGTTTTTATCTCAT
>ERZ1034928.599-NODE-599-length-15741-cov-4.257363_pt1 | contig 15741 bp, 17 predicted proteins | sample MGYA00520627_ERZ1034928 | MGnify/ENA primary metagenome ERZ1034928 (study PRJEB33766, sample SAMN09781755) | gut metagenome | biome: gut microbiome | host: Homo sapiens | place: Madagascar | study: EMG produced TPA metagenomics assembly of the PRJNA485056 data set... | reverse complement strand
ATTTCGCACCTGCAATCGGTGGTGTCGGGTGCGCAAGAAACAGTCATGACGCCCGAAGCCCTGTATCGCTTGACCGAATGTTATACGGCAATCGGCCTGCCACAACAGGCGTCGGGTTATGCTGATATGTTGCGGAAAAATTTCCCAGACAACGATTGGACCAAGAAATTGAAATAAAAAAACGCCCGTTTGGGCGTTTTTTTAACGTTTGTGCGCATAAAAATTCGCATACATGTCGTCCATTGGGGTTACCGGTGGGCGAACATCTTCGATTGGAATTACCGCCGCGGGTGTCGGGCCCATTTGACGATTATAGTGGCTGGCTGCGTTTGAATCATATGGCTTGCGTTCGCCGGTAAATTCTTCGTAATAAATCTGGCCTATGCGCATATTTGGATATACAACCGTTGGGTACAGAACACGGATTTCCAGCGTCCATTGCCCACAGAATCCATCGTCACCACGACCGGCCGTGTGGTGATTCAAAATAAAGTTGCGCCCAACCGACGATTTGCCATCAATATATGGGAACAGGTTGCGGGTTTCTGTATATTCCACCGTCGCCCCCAGATAGCCGATTTCAGGCGACAAAATAACGCCAGATTCTGGGATAATGATTTTTGTTGTGTCGTGCGAACTCTTGCTGCACGGGTCCAACAAATACTTTGGATTACGAATATCAAATTCTTCGGGTGAATTTTTGTAAATCACGGTGTATGATAAATCATTGCAAAACCAATCGCGCATTGAATAGTCGCGACGTTTTGGGTCGTATTCAATTACGGGCTTCATCCCGCGCGGAATTGTGTGGGTGTACACCTTTAGCACATTGCCCAGATGCAGGTCATAACTGTTGCTGCCCAGACATTTTTCGTTAAACGGTGTAATAATGATGTCTGATTTACCCCCGGGGTTGTTCATATTTGGCGTACGCATGCGACGCAGAATTTCAGGGCCGGTAAGTTGCATTTTTATATTGCCTTTGGTTTTTGTGTGCATTCTTGGCGGTACGCAGATTCTACAACGCGGACGCGGATTTGCAAGATTTTTGTTCACTTTTAGTTTTGGTGTGGTATTCTGCCCAGCATGAGTACACAAAACACACAAACTTATTCTGGATTCGTGGCCATTGTTGGCCCGACCAACGCTGGCAAAAGTACCCTGTTAAATCAAATTATGGGGCGCAAGGTATCAATTGTTTCGCACAAGGTTCAGACCACGCGAACCAATCTGCGCGCCGTGAAAATGGTGGGCACGCGCCAGTTGATTTTTGTTGATACCCCTGGGGTGTTCGTGCCAAAACGCCGATTGGACAGGGCGATGGTTGGCGCGGCAATGACGGCGATATCAGATGCGGACGCGGTCTTGCTGATTATGGACGCGCAAAAGGGGATTACCCAGACCATTCGCGATTTGGTTGAAAAAATTCATGACCACAAAAACCTGTTCGTTGCACTGAACAAGGTTGACGCAATTAAAAAGCAAGATTTACTGCCGATTGTCGCAGAATTGTCCCAGATGGCGGACTGGCGTGAAATATTTATGATTTCGGCACTGAAAAACGATGGCGTGGACGGTATGCTGGACGCACTGGCGGCGGTAATGCCGGCGTCGCCATATATGTTTGATGCATCCGACGCGGTGGACGTGCCAGATAACCTGTATCTGTCGGAATTGACACGGGAAAAGATTTATAAATATATTCACCAAGAATTGCCATATCATATCAATGTAGTGACCGAACGGGTTGATGTTGACGCGGATGGGGTCTTGGACATATACCAGAAAATTGCTGTCCAAAATGATGCGCATAAAAAGATTGTAATTGGCCGTGGTGGTGAACAGTTAAAGCAAATCGGCATCGCCGCCCGCCATGATATTCAGAATCAGTGGGGCGTTAACGCGCGCTTGCACCTGTTTGTGCGTGTTGAACCCGACTGGGAAAACAAGGCCGAAAATTACGAAGACCAGGGTCTGGAGTTTACGAAATGAAAATGAATTTGCTGAAACATGTAATCTTTACGACATTGACCGTGCCTGCGCTGGCGGCGTGTGGTGGTGGTGGCAATGAATACGTCATCACAGACAAGGGGGCGAACAAACTGATTTTCCGCAGTTTATCAGAACCGTATTACGATGGGATTTTGGAGTGTAGTGAATCTCAACGTTTTTATCAGGTTGTAAATGTCGGCGATACGATAACTGGTGTTTTTCCAAAGGGGCGTTCGGCGACATATGTGCATGATGACAGGCCAATCCCGGTGGGCAAAATCAATGGGCGCAGAATACACGAGGTGATGTTTGATGCAGAGTGTGATTCCCTGGTTGTGCGTACACGTCGTGAAATCCAACGGACAAAATAAAATGCTGCATACATCGGACTTTGATTTTGAATTACCTACTGAATTGATTGCGTCGCACCCATTGGCGCGCCGCGATGCATCGCGTATGCTGGTGGTAAAGAGTTCCCATCCATTGGAGGGGTGTCGCGAATGCGACGGGGTGGTCAGAGATTCCGTAAATTACAGAACATTACCGTTTAACGGCGAATTAAAAGAAAAAGCGCGTGCTTTGCGTCATGCGGGCAGTTTGCCAGAAGTGCTGTTGTGGAAAGAAATCAAAAATCATCAACTGAATGGATTGGATTTTGACAGACAGAAAGTCATTGGTAATTACATTGTGGACTTTTTCTGTGCATCCAAATTTGTCGTTATAGAAATAGATGACAAGGCAACACATGATTTGAAAACAGAATCCGATGCCGCACGCGATGAATATATGCGTGGCTTGAATCTGACTGTTATACGAATACCAGCGGCGGATGTGTTGAAAGATGCACATGCGGTTTATCTGTGGCTCTCTAACCACCCCGCCTTGCAGGCACCCCTCCAACGGAGGGGAACTTGTGTTGATCTGTCTGATCGGCATATTCGTGATTTCTTGGATTATATTCAGGCGGGCGACGTGGTGGTATTTAACAATTCGCGCGTTATTCCGGCACGCTTTGACGCAACTGACGCGGCGGGACACGAATACGAAATCACACTGCACACCGCGGCGGGTGGTAACCTGTGGTGGGGGTTGTGCAAGAAATTCACGCGCATCGCAATTGGCGATATGTTGACCATGACCGACGGTACGCAAATCCGCGTGGTGGATTCTGACGCGGACAGTGGCCTGAAATTGGAATTTTTATGTGATGATGTGTTTGCTGTTCTGAATAAAATCGGCAAAATGCCGTTGCCACCATATATGCACCGCGACCAAGAGGATTCCGACCGTGAACGTTACCAGACCGTTTATGCCGACCCAATCGGTTCAATGGCGGCACCAACGGCGGGGTTGCACTTTACGCCCGAATTGATGGATGAAATCGCGCGTCGTGGCGCAACGATTGTCAAGGTTACCCTGCACGTCGGCGCGGGTACGTGGATGCCGGTCAAGACCGAGGATTTATCCCAGCACAAAATGCACAGTGAATGGTGTCAGATTACCCCAGCACAGGCGGACATTATAAACAATGCGAAACGCGTTATTGCGGTTGGAACAACATCGATGCGCACACTGGAAAGTGCGGCAATACGCAACCGTGCATTGCCGGAATCAGAGCGTTGCCGCCGTGTTGTGCCATTTTGTGATACAACCGATATATTTATTACCCCAGGTTACACGTTTGGTGCGGTTGATGTGTTGCTGACGAATTTCCATTTACCAAAATCAACATTGTTCATGTTGGTTTCGGCGTTCGCCGGATTGGACGAAATGCGTGCCGCATACGCACACGCGGTCGCCGAAAAATACAGATTTTTCTCGTACGGGGATTGTTGTTTGTTATTCAAAAAGGACGTGCAATGAAATTTGAACCAACCTTGCATAAAATGCCCAGTGGTATGACAGTAATCCTTGATCCGATGGATTTGGAAACCACAACGATAAGTGTATTGTTCAAAACGGGTGCGCGTGATGAAACGCCCGCCGAAATGGGCATCACCCATTTTTGTGAACATATGTTGTGCAAGGGTACAACGCGTTTTCCAACCCCGCGTGCTTTTGATGATTTTATGGATTTTAACGGTGGCACAAAAAATGCGTATACCGGCAATAATGCGTTGGAATTGCGCGGTCGCATTTTAGCAGAAAATGCAAATCTGTTGTTGGACGTATTTGCCGACCAGTTGCAAAATTCGCTGTTTGACCCAGAAAAAATTGAACTGGAACGCACCGTTATCAAGGATGAATTGCGTCGTGCATCGGACAAGCCCGAACGCCAATTAAAAGAATTTATATCAGGGAAACTGTTTAATTATGCAACAGGTTCTTTGCGTACATTGGGCACGTATGAAACAATCGATTCTTTTACGCGTGACCAAATGTTGGCGTTCTTGCAACGTCGTCTGTCCGCCCAGAATTGCATAATCACCGTGTCTGGCAAGATTATTGATGCCGACGACATGTTGAACCATATTACGGAAAAATTCGCGTTTTTAGGCACACATTTTGTGCCGATGAATACCAGTATCACGTACACCCCAACGGTTGCGCACAACCTGCGTCCAGACGATAAAAACATAAAATTGCGTATACTGTTCCCTGATATATGGCCATTGAAATACGAATATCGCTTTAATAATAAGTGCGTGGGTAAATTTGAACGCTTCTTGGGTCGCCAGTTATTTGACGTCGTTCGTCGTGAAAATGGGTTGGTCTATGGATTACAGATGACTGGCTATGGTAACGAAGAATTTGGCGTCAGTGGTGTTGAAACTGAAACCGCACCGGAAAACATTGAACGTGTGGTCGCATTGATTGCGAAAAGCGCCCACCGCGTGTATACCGAAAATCCAATCACAGATGACGATTTGATACGTTTTACGCATAAGAATAAATTGGGTAATGCCGATTGGTTGGAATCTGCGTCCCAGCGCATGGCAACATTGATTGGATTTTATGCCGATTACGACCGCCTGTACGATTTTTATGAATCAAATCGTATGGTTGACAGTATTCGTCGCGACGATGTCATCAAAAATTCGCGTGGTTATTTTGATGGCGCAATGTCCATTATTACCCAAGGGGCGGCGTTCTCTGCCGACTTGGCGGACATCTGGCACGAAAATTTCAAATAATTGATTTCAATTTGCGTACGACAAAAAACATGCTATGATTCAGGCATCAGAAACAACAAGGGTGCACAGTTATGGCATTGAAGTTTAATTTAATCGCAACAGATGGCATGGCGCGCCGCGGGTCGGTTGAAACCGCACACGGTACGTTCCAGACCCCCGCATTTATGGCGGTGGGCACGGCCGCCACGGTCAAGGCACTGACCATGGATCAGGTTGCCGCCACGGGAACACAGGTAATTTTGGGCAACACATACCATTTGATGATGCGCCCTGGGGGCGATTTAGTCGAAAAAATGGGCGGGCTGCATAAATTCGGTGGTTGGCACGGGCCAATTTTGACCGACAGCGGCGGCTTTCAGGTTATGTCGCTGTCTAATCTGGTCAAAATGACCGAAGAGGGCGTCCAGTTCACATCGCACATTGATGGCGGAATCAAGCACTTCTTGCGCCCCGAAGATTCTGTGCATATCCAGCATCAACTGGATTCTAATATCACAATGGCATTGGACGAATGTCTGCATTTGCCCGCGCCACGTGAACGTGTGGAAAAAAACGTTGAAATGGTGGCGCGTTGGGCACGGCGCAGCCGCGATGCATTCGTCGACCGTGCGGGCTATGGCATATTCGGTATTGTTCAGGGGGCGGATTTCCCAGACCTGCGCAAGAAATCGGCACAGCAACTGACAGATATCGGATTTGATGGCTATGCGGTGGGCGGCTTGGCGGTGGGCGAACCCCAAGACGTTATGTTTGACATGATTGCCACAACAACGCCACTGTTGCCGTCGGACAAGCCACGATACTTGATGGGTGTGGGCACACCGCTGGATATTCTGGGCGCGGTTGAACGCGGAATTGATATGTTCGACTGCGTTATGCCAACGCGCGCCGGTCGCACGGCACAGGCATTTACGCGCCACGGCACAATGAATATGAAAAATGCACGCTTTCGCGATGACGCGTCCCCGCTGGACGACCAGTGTGGATGCCCAGCATGCAAATTGTCGCGCGCATACATTCATCATTTGGTAAAGTGCAATGAAATATTGGGCGCAACATTGTTGACCCAGCATAATTTGTGGTTCTATCAGGATTTAATGCGTGGCATTCGCGAAGCCATAGAGCAGGGACGCTTTGCCCAATTCAAGGCAGATTTTATAGAAAAATATACAGGTGAAAAATAATGACAAAAACAAAGAAAGATAAAAAAACAGCAGAAACAGCAGAAACAGCAGACACACGTGCCAAGGTTTATGAACAACCGGTCGTTGTGAATATGGTTGGTAAAACTGTGGCGGCCCCACAGGTATTGTTGAATGACCGTGATAAAATGTATATGGCCACGGCCAAGAAAACATCCGACACAATGACATTTGTTTATTCGCTGGTGTGTCCACGTACAAATGGCACATATTATGAAATGATTCCTAATACAGAGGTTGCCGCGTTCACAGACCCGCAGCCTGCGGACATCTATTATCGCACCGTGAATCAAATCATGGAATATCAACAGCGTTCTGCTGGGTTCCGCGCAATCCGCGAAGACGAATTTATGGCGGAATACATCAAATTATTTAACGAACGCACAAAATAAACCAAACGCCAAACCAAGGGAGGGCATAACAATGGCCAAAAAACAAATAGAGGTAATTGAACGCGATGGCGCAAAAACCGTCGCCAAAAAGACGTCTTATATCACGTGGGTAAAACGCGTATTTGCGGTTGTGTCTGTGGTGTGGATTGCGCTGGTCGTGTGGACGCCACTGCATATCAAAAACACATATTCGGGCCCAATAAAGAAATCGATTGTCGTATCAATGTTCTTTGACTTGCAACGTAATATCGCGACACAGTACGAAAACCTGTTGGACGGCATTAAAAAATCCATCAATTTGGAAAAGCCGGTATCTTTTGCCATTGACAAGGTCAAGGTTGCCGAAAACGCCGTTGACAAAGTAACCGATGCCACCGCCGCGGCGAAAAAGAAAACAGGCGAAGCGACCAAGGTCGCCAACGACGCGAAACAGGTTTCTGGGCTGATGGGTAAATTCGGCGTCAAAACGGGCGGCTTGGACAAGGCGATTGATGCCGCCGATAAAAATATTGCCAAGGCAAATCAGGCCGTCGCCCGCGTGGACGACACCGCCGCATTGGTCAACAGCAAACTGGACAGTGTTGAACGTGAACTGACATCTGTGTTGCAAACACAGGTTGACCAAATGATTGACGAAGCAATCAAAAAACAACTGGACAAAAATACGGGTGGTCTGGGCACAACATTGCTTACCAATTATGGGATTAAACACGTATACCCATGGCGTCCATCATCGTGGCCGGTCGCAACAAAAATCTATAACGACCTGTCTAAATCCAGTTTAAGCACAATCCAGATAATCACCGGCACGGTTGATAAATACTTTGGCTATGTCGCATGGGGATTGGTCATTGCGGCATGGGCGGTTGGTGCGCTGGTGTGGCTGATGCTGTTCAAAAAAGTCAAAGCAATGATTGCACCATTTATCGTGTGCCCACGTTGTGGCCATACATTTACCGACAAACGCACGGCATACGGGTTGTTAAAGGCCCTGCAACCGTGGAAATGGCTGTAAAAGGGTGTGTGTTCATATGCCAGAAACAACGAAAGTTAAACTGGAACAAAGCGTTTTTGACGACGCATACCGCGTTAAATTGTCCGGATTACGGTACACCGCTATTGCGGGCTGTGCCGTGATGGGGACATTGCTGTTGGGTGGTATCGTCACCCAGTTGCAACAGGCAAATGAACTGAAAAAGCAAGAAATCCAGTTAAAACAACGCGAACTGGATTTGCATGCGCGTCAGCATACGCTGGATTCTTTGCGGTTTGAATATTTGCAGAAAAATATGTCAAGTCGCCAAAAATAATACTTGCATTCTGATAAAGTATATGTCAGAATATGCCACGCAGTGCGAGCGTAGCTCAGTTGGCTAGAGCGCAACCTTGCCAAGGTTGAGGTCGAGGGTTCGAGCCCCTTTGCTCGCACCAGATATTCAAAACCACCCATTTGGGTGGTTTTTGTTTTCTGAAAAAATCAACACAAAAAACAAAGGAGTAAAGATTACGGCAAATTCTCCCCCCTTATTTTTTTTTATTTATGTTTATTTGTTTTTGTTGGTGCTGTTGGCAAACGCGTTCCAAGCCAACCCAAGGATAAAAATAAAAGTCCCACACCAAAGAAATACCATTCTTTTAATAGGTTGTTATCCAGAAGATAACGTATCATTTGAAACGGTACGTCCAAGATGATTAAATATGCCCACCATATCAAGAAAATGTGCCATTTTTTCATTACGTATCACTTTTGCGATTTTTTAACGGAACTATAAAGCACCTTTAAGTATTTTATAACTAATTCTTTGTCTGATGCTGGTAAACTCATTATAGTTTCATCTGTCCATTCTGGGTATCTGTTATTTAATTCTCCTAAACGCGCTAATTCTGATTCTGTAAATTGACTAGAAATTTCTTGGTATGCGACTTGTTCAAACTCGTCCATATCTACATTATCTGCCAGATGTTCCAGATGTTCAAAATCTTTTCCCAATGTTTTAGCATTTTCAATTCTGTTAACCAGTTGTTCATTGCGTTTTTGCTGACTTTTAATTTTATCATATAATGATATGTTCGTTGCAATCCCTGCACCAGCCAAACCAACCGTCGCAACACCAGCAATTTTAAAACTCTTATTTTTTTCTGCACATTTGTTCAAACGTTCTGTTTTTTCAACCAATTCGTTTTCCAAATGTCTTATTTCATTGCGCAAAGAAACGTATTCATCATTGAAATTATTGACGTTGATTTGAACAGCAGCCATACACAATTCGGACGATAATATGCCACCAAACAACACTAGTGTAAAAGACGGTTTCATTCCAGCACCTTTTGTATAACCTCTGCTTGAAAATCGGCTTTTTGGGCGTCTTTTATGTTATGTTGTAAAGTGTTATTGTTTTCTTTAATTTGGCTGTGTTGCGCAAGTATGCCGATTCCGCTGGCTACAGCGGCAACACCACCAACGATTGTCGCCGTTTTCCATCCTTTGGTTGATTTTTCGCAGTTAATTATTTCGGTATCAAGTGCTTCAATTTGTTGTTGTAACAAATTTTTGTATGCAATTAAGTCAGTATATTCGTTTGCATATGCAAAGTTGCTGACTGATATTGAAATTAGCAAAAATAAAAACATTCTTTTTATCATAAAAAACCTGTTGTAAAAAATATACCGCCCCAAGAAAGAGCGGTCAGGGAGTTCCCAAACGACGCCAAAACACCTATCATATCAATTTAACGACGTTTTTTTACCAGATAAAGTAGGCGCGAAATTCCCTGAACCCAACTTCTCGGATTCATAGGTATTATGCCACAATATTTATCGTGATTCAATAAAACTAATTGCTAAAAGATAATGTGTGTTAATCAATAAACCATGTTCATTTTGTTTTATTGATTGCGGGGGGAAAAGTGGTAAAATATCAGTGAATTAAACAAAGGGGGGCGCAATGCCAAAACAAGTCAAAGAAATAAATAAAACAGAATTATTATTGTCAGAAATCAATACAAAAATTGGCAGTTTTGCAAAATTTGTTTGGTACACAATTATGGCATATTTGCTGGGTGCGCTGTTATGTGCATTTGGGGTGGGATTTATTGCCACTGAATTTGACGGCTTGATTTTATTGGGGCTGTTGTTCTTGGTGTTTGGCGTTGGCGTGGCGATAACAATGTTTATTTTATCGCTGGTGGCACTGCGCCGTGCCAGCAAAAACACAGGCAGTGATAAATAAAATCAGACCACCCAAACGGGTGGTTTTTTATTTTGATGCTTCTAATCCCAAATTTTCAGGTGTCAGTAATCCTGTCGCAGACAGCACCGCAAAAAATGCACTGGTACGGCCAAACTTTGCCTGTGCCAATGATACTTTGGTATTTAGCAATTCTTGTTCGGCATTCAGCACATCCAACACCGTGCGACGACCACGCTTTTGTTCATCGCGCGTACCATTCAGTGCCATTTGGTTGGCCTTGACCCCGGCCTGGGCGGCGGTAATTGCGGATTCTTGGGCATTATACATATTCCACGCCTGATGCAAGGATTCCGTAATTGTCCGCTGGGCATTTATCGTTTGTTCTTGGATTCCATCAACAGTATAGCGAACTTTGTCAACGTTTGCGAATGCGTTGCCCTTGTCATACAGCGGCATTTTCAGATATACGCCAATGCGACTGTCGCGAACCTTGTCAACGTATGGAATGTCTTCTATTTGCATAATTGATCCGCGCACGTCAACCGATGGCAGTATGGATTTGCGCGCCACAACTATTTTTTCACGTGCGGCTTTTTCTTTGGATTGCAACGCCAAAATCACAGGGTGATTTTTCATTGCGTATTCAACCGCATTGTCCACCGTTGTGGGGAATAATTTTTCCATGCGTTCTAAATCGATTTCTGTAAATTCAGATGGCACATTGCCATAAACGCGACGGAATGTTTCAACCGCGTTGTCATATTTCGCCTGTGCATCTGCCAATGCGTACCGCGCCATTTCCACGCGCGCAGATGCCTGTGCCACGTCAGTTTTGGTCAGACGACCCACGCGGGCATTGTCGGCGCAATAATTATAGTATTCTTGTAAAACGCGTTGATTGTTCTGGTTCAGTTTCAAAACCTCGTCCGCGCGCAGGACGGCAATATACGCATTGATTGCGTTCAGAAATGTGTCTTGTTCGGTTGCGTACAGCGATGCAGTTTCTGCATCGCGCACGGCGCGTGCACCTTTGTATTGTGCAATGGTTGAAAATCCTTCGAATATATTCTGTTGAAATTCCAGTCCAACACCCACAGGGTTATAATCAAATGAATAATCGCCAACTTTTGTGCGCGCCGCACCGGCATTTGCGGACACGCCCAAGTATGGTTTGAATCCTGCACTGGACGCCGACACATCGGCATCTGCCGCACGAACGGCGGCGCGACCACTTTTAATCACAGGGTTTGATTCGTACACATTTTGCAGTTCTGAATACATATCTGCATTTGCCGCCAATGGCGTCAACGTCACCAACATACCGATTAAACAATAATTCAGTTTCATACCATTTCCCCTTATAATGTTGTTTTGAATTTTTTAATTGCGAATACCCATATAATTGCGCCAACCCCCAGCATATACATACACTGGCGCGCAAAGTATTCAATATCTGACCCTTTCAGAATAATGTTGCGAACCATATATGCATAGTGTGACAGCGGATTTACCGAACTGACATATTGCAACAATACCGGCATATTTTCAGTCGGAATAATTGCCCCTGACAGCATCAGCGACATAAATGCGACAATCACGACGCCCAGCAATGCCTGTTGTTGGGTGTTTGTATAGTTTGACAATAACACCGCAATTCCTGACGCCGGCACACAAAACACCAAGAACCCCAGAATAAACATAAAATGCGACCCTACAAACGGAATGCCAAATACCGTGCGGCCAATAAACAGAATCGACAACATAATCAAAAACGACACCAGAATGTATGGTAAAACCTTGCCCAGAATAATGTCGTACTTTGATATTGGGGCTGACACCAGTGTTTCAATCGTGCCACTTTCTTTTTCCTTGGTAATGGAAATCGTAATCAAAATCAGCAATGCCAAAAATACCAGCACCGCAATCAGCGACGGCACCATAAACCACGGCGTATTTAGTTCTGGGTTGAACAGGATTCGCATATCAAATTTAATCGGCGACGCGGGCAATGCATAATTCATTTCGCGTACGGTCGACAATACCACGCCCGCCAAATAACCTTCGATGCTCTGGGCTTTCAAAATATTCATAGAATCAATCAGAATCTGAATTTGACCTTCGCCACGAATCAAACTCTTGGTCAGGCCGCCCGCCGGCGCAATTATTGCAACGTCTGCATCGCCAGATTGTACCACAGATACGGCGTCGCGCTTTGATGTGTCGGCGCGAACAAACCACCCAGAACCAATGGCGTGATTATAAACCTTGTCCATGACTACATCGTTTGGCACCATATCAACCGCCAGACGCAGATTTTTTGCCTCTAACGTGATTGCGCCACTGTAAATAATCAGTTGCACCGCCGGCATAACCATAACTGCAACCAACAAAACAGGGTCGCGTAATAATGCGATAAGTTCTTTCTTGAAAAATCCCAACAGACGTTTTTTCTTCATTCCAGCGTCCTTTTGAAGCGCGTCAAGCACGCCACCAATAATACAATTGCAATCGCGCTGATTGCCGCAAATTGACGCCACAGGGCGGTAATAGGACTGCCTTTCAGGAACTGGTCGCGCGTGATTTCAATATAGAAACGTGCCGGAAATACGTCGGACACCGCCTGATAAATTCCGCCCATGTATTCCACCGGAAATACAAACCCAGATAATACAACCGTTGGCAATAAACCGATAATCAACGCGAATTGAATTGCGACCTCTTGCTTGTGCGTGGATACAGATATCAGCAAACCCATGGCCAAATACCCCAGTATGAATATCAATGTTGCCAGCGTCAGTGTTAAATAACTGCCAACAAACGGAACGCCGAATACCGTGCGCGCAACGATGAACACCAGTATAAATCCTATGAATGACAAAATGGCGTATGGCAGCACTTTGCCCACAATAATTTCCAGTGTTGTCGCTGGTGTGGATAACAACATTTCCATAGATCCTTTTTCCCATTCGCGACAAATCGTCAGCGTGGTAAGCATAATTGCAACCAGTGCAATAATCGCCGCCGATAACCCAGGCACAGAAAACCATCGTGAATTTAATTCTGGATTAAATAAATAGCGCGACTTGAATGACAATGGTGATGCAGACGCATTCATTTTCAAAATTTTGACCGCCGCATTTGTGTTTATAGTTGTCATATAGTTTGTGATGGCAATAATAGACGAATTGTCTGCGCCATCAACCATAACTTGGACATTACCTGTTCGTCCCGCCAACACTTCGTGTTCAAAATCAGGTGGCACAACAAGTACTGCGCGTGCGCGTTCTGCCAAGATTTCATCAAATCCCGCATCGGGATTGTCAATCGGGTACGGCTTGAAATAATCCGAACTGCCGAACGTATCAATCAATGCGCGCGAACTTTCTGTGCGGTCGGCATCATAATACGCCATCTTGATTGAACGAATGTTGAACTCAATAGAATTTCCCAGAATCAACACAATCGCCAACGGCAACAGCAATGCAATAATCAGCGTAAACGGGTCGCGCAAAATATGCTTACATTCTTTGGAAAAAATGGCGGCCGCACGTTCGCGGGAAAAAAATCTCATCTGTTTTGTCCTTCTACCAATCTGATAAATACGTCTTCCAGTGATGGCGATATCTTTTTAATGTCAAAATATTTTTTGTATTTTTCAATCTGGGCGCGCGCATCAACCCCGTCGCGAAAACGGATGTGCCAGTGTCGTCCATATGGTTCGCAAATGTCCAAGTTTTTTTCAGGTGGAAACACTGGATTATCAACACGGGGCGTAAAATTGTACAGCGTGTCGCCAAATGTCTGTTTTTTCAGATTCTGGGGTGAATCAATCGCAATCAGTTCCCCCGCGCGCATCAGTGCAATACGATCGCAGTTTTCCGCCTCGTCCATATAATGGGTGGTGACAAAAATAGTTTTGCCGTCCGACGCCAATTTTTTAATCAATGACCAAAAACGTTGGCGCGACACAGGCGCAACACCAGCAGTTGGTTCGTCCAAGAATATAATCTTTGGGTCATGCAACAACGCCACGCACAGCGCGATTTCTTGTTTAATTCCCCCAGGCAGGTCGCGCACCACCGTTGACAGTTTTTCATCAAATCCGATAAATTTCAGCAACGCCCGACGCCGACGCAAATACACCGATTCTGGCAAATCACGCAGCGCGGCCGCAAAATCAAAATTTTCTTTGATAGACAGCCCATCATATAACGTAAAGTGTTGGGACATATAACCCACACTCTGTTTAATCAGGTTTGCGTTACCATTCTCGAATTTATGCCCATCAATAATAACGCGACCGTCCGATGCTGGCAACAATCCACACAGAACGCGAATGGTCGTTGTCTTGCCTGCGCCATTTGCGCCCAAAAAACCGAATATTTCGCCCCCAGAAACACTGAATGATACATCACGTACGGCACAAAATTCCCCGAAACGTACGTACAGGTTGCATACGTCTACAATAGGGTGTTTTTGTTTCATTGCTTTTCACCCCCACGTTTCAAGAAAAATTCATCAAAGTTCGCAGAATGCGATGTGTGTAATAATTCTTTTGGTTCGCCCATACCCAGAACGTGTCCGCGTTCCATCAAAACAACCTCGCCACAGCGTTCGGCTTCGTCCATATAGGCGGTTGTCATAATGACCAAGATTCCTTGTTGTTGCGCCGCATGCAATAAATCCCAAAATTCGCGCCGACTGATTGGGTCAACGCCGTTTGTCGGCTCGTCCAGCAACATAACGCGGGGACTGCGCAACAGGGCACAAATCAACCCCAGTTTTTTATACATTCCACCCGACAGGTTTCCTGCGGTTCTGTCCAGAAATTTGTCCAAGCGCGCCATATGCAACAATTCAGCCCGTTTCTTTTTATATTCGGCATCTGGTATGCCATACAGACGGCGGAAAAAATCCAAGTGTTCGTCCACCGACAGGTCGGCGTATAAACTCTGGCTCTGGGGCATATATGCAACAGATTCGCGCGCATCGGCAAAATCAATCACATGCCCGTTTTCATAATAGGTTATTTTTCCATTATTCGCCCGCATCAGCCCCAGCATCAATCGGAACAGGGTGGTTTTTCCCGCACCCGCCGGCCCAATTACACCGTACAGTGTTGCTGGGTTAAAATGCATCGACACGTTGTCCAGTGCCACAATGCCACCGAACCGCTTGGTCACATCGGAAACATCAATACCAATTTGCTTATTCATCTAACAACGTGCTTTCAATTGTCATGCCGGATTTCAGTGTTAAATCTGGGTTTTCAAATTTCACTTTTACACCGTATACCAAACGCGTGCGTTCTTCGCGGGTCTGAACATTTTTTGGTGTAAATTCGGCCTGTTCGTTTATTTTTATGATTGTGCCCGAAAATGTTTTGCCGGCGGCCTCTGGCAATGTGCCAATAACGTGCTGACCCACATTCAGTTTGTGCAGCATTTCATATGGCACATAGAAATACGCCCAAATGTCATACGGATTCGCCAGTGACACCAATGTTGACCCTGGGGCTACAACCTCGCCAACCTCGCGGAATTTGGTAATAACCATACCGTCAATCGGTGATTTTACGTCGCACCATGATAATTTCAAATCATTATCGTGTTTGTTGCGCGCAACAACATCGTATTCTGCCTGTGACATGTGCCCCTTGGCGACCAAGGCATCTGCGCGGGCATAGTCATTGTCCAGTTGCTGTGCCAAAATTTTATACGCATCGCACGACAGCGTTAACAATGTTTGGTCTTTTGAAACCGTGCCCCCTTCCGCCACATTAAATTCAGAAATGTCGGATGCCACACGCGCAGACACCATAACTTTGGTTG
>ERZ1034928.598-NODE-598-length-15743-cov-5.313424_pt1 | contig 15743 bp, 12 predicted proteins | sample MGYA00520627_ERZ1034928 | MGnify/ENA primary metagenome ERZ1034928 (study PRJEB33766, sample SAMN09781755) | gut metagenome | biome: gut microbiome | host: Homo sapiens | place: Madagascar | study: EMG produced TPA metagenomics assembly of the PRJNA485056 data set... | reverse complement strand
TATATTATAGCAAAAATAAAAAGAAAAAATATGAGTGAAGAATTACAACAAAAACTGCGTACGCAACTTTGGACAGTAGCCAATACTTTGCGTGGCAATATGTCAGCCAGTGATTTCATGTATTTCACTTTGGGCTTTATCTTTTATAAGTACTTATCTGAAAAGATAGAAATGTGTATTGATGCTGAACTTGAAGAGGATGGAAGTAACTTTAAGGAAGCCTGGGCAAGTAATGAGGAAGAACTGAAGGAGGAGTTGAAGAAGTTTTGCATGAATGAACTCGGTTATTTCATCGAGCCAGAATACCTGTATTCTTCTGTAATAGAGGCTATCAATCGCAAGGAGAACATACTTCCACAGCTGGAGCGTTCATTGAAGAAAATAGAGGACAGTACCATTGGACACGATAGTGAAGAGGATTTTGGAGGTTTGTTCTCTGATATAGACCTCGCTTCTCCTAAATTGGGAAAGACCGCAGAGGATAAGAACAATTTGATTAGTGAAGTTTTGATTGCTCTTGATGGTATCGACTTCGGCTTAAACGAGGCTTCTGATATTGATATTCTCGGCGATGCCTATGAGTATATGATAGGTCAGTTTGCCGCAGGAGCTGGCAAAAAGGCCGGAGAATTCTATACCCCACAGGAAGTAAGTCAGATTCTTGCAGATATAGTTACTACAGGCAAAACACGCTTGAAAAATGTATATGACCCAACTTGTGGTTCTGGTTCATTGCTTCTCCGTACTGCTCGCAATGGTAAGGCTGATTTGATTTATGGTCAAGAGAAGAACCCTACGACATTCAACCTTGCCCGAATGAACATGTTGCTTCATGGAATTAAGTTTAGTGACTTTGACATAGAAAATGGAGATACTCTTGAAGATGATGCTTTCCCAGAGGAACAGTTTGATGCGGTAGTAGCTAATCCGCCATTCTCTGCTGCCTGGAGTGCAGCGGAGAAATTTAATAATGATGATAGATTTAGCAAGGCTGGAGTCTTGGCTCCAAAGTCTAAGGCTGACTATGCATTCATACTTCACATGATCCATCATCTTAATGAAGGTGGAACGATGGCATGTGTTGCTCCTCATGGTGTTCTTTTCCGTGGTGCATCAGAAGGTAAGATTCGCCGTTTCCTCATTGAGAAGAAGAACTATATTGACGCCATCATCGGTTTGCCTGCCAACATTTTCTATGGTACAAGTATCCCAACTTGTATCATTGTGGTAAAGAAGTGCCGCAAGGATGATGATAATATACTTTTCATAGATGCCAGCAAGGAGTTTGAAAAGATAAAGACACAAAATAAGCTTCGCCCAGAGCACATTAAGAAGATAGTTGATACCTATCGTGAGCGCAAGGAAATCGAGAAGTATAGTCATTTGGCAACTTTACAAGAGGTTGCCGACAATGACTATAACCTTAACATTCCTCGTTATGTAGATACGTTCGAGGAAGAAGAGCCTATCGACATTCATGCGGTCATGAAGGAAATCAAGGATTTGGAAGCTAAGCGTGCTGACCTCGACAAGCAGATTGATGTATATCTGAAAGAGTTGGGGCTGGTTGAGTAGAATATTAAAAGAATATTGATATGAAGGGCGATGCATTATTGTTAAGTAGAGTTATAGCAGGAGGTAGAGTGCAATTTATCATTCCTGTATATCAGCGTAATTATAGTTGGTTAACCGAGAACTGCAATCAGTTGTTCAACGACTTGGTGGATTTGGTTCATTCTGGCAGACCGACTCATTTCTTTGGTTCTATAGTTACATCTCCAGCAGATGGCTATGGCATCAATCGACTTGTCATTGATGGACAGCAACGCCTTACAACAGTTTCGTTGCTGTTATTGGCAGGCATTCATGCCGTAGAAGATGGAAAACTTGAAGGTGATAAAGGAAGTATAGAAGAGGCGAAAGAGGAATTCTTGATGGCAAAGTTTAGTGGTACAGAAAGAAAAATCAAACTTTTACCCATTGAAAATGATATGGAGGCTTACGATAGAATCTTTGATCATGATGTAGATAATTATGTGAAAGATTCTAAGATGACCCGTAATTATCAATATTTCTATGAGCGTTTGACCAAAGAACCTCATCAGCTTTCGTTTGATGCTTTATTGAATGCTATTGAACGTTTGCAAATTATATCAATAGAATTGGATGGTAATGACCAACCTCAACTTATTTTTGAAAGTCTTAATTCTACAGGCTTGGATTTGACAGGTGCTGATGAGATTAGAAACTATTTATTGATGTCTCTTACAGCAGAAGAACAGCAATATTACTTCAAAACATATTGGCAAAAGATAGAGATAGCTACGGAGAACGAACCAACAATGTTTCTTCGTGACTACTTGACTATCAAGCAACAACTCCAACGCCCTGTGAGATTGTCTAACTTATATAGTGCATGGAAGAAGTACATGTTAGGGCATGACCGTAAGGAAGAACTTGCAGAGATGCTTGTTTATGCTCAATATTATCAGCAAGTTACTGAGGGTAAACTCAACTCAAAGAAACTGTCTGACAAAATGCGTCATATTTGCAATATAGAGACTGATGTGGCTAATGTGTTCTTTATTCAGTTTTTGAAATATGCTGATGAAAAGCACCTTACAGAAGATGAAATCTTCAAGGCTATAGACTTAGTCGAGAATTATATGGCTCGACGTATTGTATGCAATATGCCAGGAAATGCCTTAACTCAGGTTTTCTGCGCTTTGCATAAAGATGTGCTAAAAAGTATGGAAGAGTATGAAAAAGCAGGAATGGAAAATAGCTTAACTTACTCTGATATTTTGACTTATCATATTATGCGCCGTGATGGAAACTATCAGTTGCCAAGAGATACACAGTTTGTCGAAGCTATAGAGAATCGTGATGCTTATCATATGCTCAAACCTTTCCAAATTTTTCTTTTTGAAAGACTTGAAAACTCTGTGCATGGTGAATATAATGATGTGGCATCCGACATGAAGAGTAAGGATGCAACGATTGAGCACATTATGCCACAAACTTTAAATGCAGAGTGGCGTGAAATGCTTGGTGATAATTTTGAGAAAATTCAAGAAAGATATTTGCATACGTTTGCCAATCTGACATTGACAGGTATAAATAGTGAACTAAGTAATAAGGCTTTTGAAATCAAACGTGATGGTCGAACGGTAGATAACATTGTATATCCTGGTTATAAGGATTCAAAATATCGTTTAACAAGAAGCGTTACTGACTGTCAAAAATGGACGGAAGAAGAATTACAAAAGCGTAGTAAAGAGATATGTGAAGCTTTCTTGCGCTTGTATCCTCTGCCAAAAACAGATTTCAAGCCATTGCCAAAACCTGTTGAAGAAATATCTTTGGACGAAGAATCATTCTCTCCAACAAATAGAATACTTAGAGGATTCCGTGTGTTTGGACATGAGTATAACGAAACGATATGGAAAGATATGCTTATAAAAATTGTATTATTATTGTCTGAGCGTTATCCTGATATTATCGATTCCCTCTATGATGGAGGTGCATATCTTTGGACTGCTAAACAAGCTGATTTGAACTATTGCACGCAAATAGGTACTGATAAGTATCTTTGGACATCTATGGGTAATAAGGGTAAGATAGCCTGTCTCCGCTACTTGTTCGACAAGTGCGATGTTGCAGAGTCTGAACTCATTTTCATTTTGGAACCATCTAACGAATAAAATTTATGGAAGAGAATAATGTACCAGATATGCGACCTACATTCGATGAAATTCGGAAGGTGGATGATAATGGCAAAGAATATTGGAACTCTCGTGACCTTTGCAATGCCATGGGATATTCAGCATATTGGAAATTCCAAAATGTGATAGATAAAGCCATCAATGTTGCAGGTAGTAAAGGCATGACTATAGATGAACATTTCAACCATGCGGTTGATATGTTCAAGGTGGGCAATGGCGCGTTTCGTAAGGTAGAAACGTTCCATCTTTCACGAATGGCTTGTATGATAATAGCAGAGAATGCAGATACAAGAAAACCATTGGTGAAGCAAGCAAGAGAATATTTCTCGCAGTCTGTATCTATGACAGAGATTGTGCAGAACTCGTTGGAATCCAACATCTTACTATATAAGACTGCACAAGGTGAGACTCGCATTGAAGTGATATTCAACAGTGAGACCTTTTGGATGTCACAGAAAAGAATGGCTTCTTTGTTTGGAGTTGATAGGGCAACTATAGCCTATCATATTTCTCAGATTTATGAGTCGGGAGAATTGCAAAGAGAGACAACTTGTAGAAAAATTCAACAAGTTCAACTTGAAGGTGAGCGTGATGTAGAGCGTGCTCCTTTGTTCTACAATCTTGATGTAATCATAGCTGTGGGCTATCGTGTGAACAGCTATCAAGCAACCCAATTCCGTATATGGGTAACTTCTGTATTGAAGGAGTTTGTTATCAAGGGATATGTGTTAGATGATGAGCGTTTGAAACAAGGTAAGCACTTTGGCAAGGATTACTTTGATGATTTGCTGGAACGCATTCGTGAAATTCGCACATCAGAGCGTAGATATTATCAAAAGATAACTGACATTTACGCTGAGTGTAGTGCTGACTATGATGCAAAAGCTGAGAGTACCAAACTCTTTTATAAGATGGTACAGAATATGATGCACTTGGCTGTTACCAATCATACGGCAGCAGAGATTGTTTATGAACGTGCCGATGCTGAAATGCCACATATGGGCTTGACCACATGGAAAAAAGCACCTAATGGCAGAGTGCAAAAGTCTGATACGATTGTCGCCAAGAACTATCTTTCAGAAGATGAACTGTCTCAGCTCAATACAATAACAACAAGTTTTCTTGATCTTGCCGAATCTCGTGCACGGCGTCATATTATCACAACGATGGATGATTGGAAGCAACGCTTACAACAATTCCTTGCAACTATGGATTATGAAGCAAAGAGTAGTGCAGGCAAGGTTTCCCAAGAGGAAGCAAGAGATAAGGCTTATTCTGAGTATGAGAAGTTTAAGGTTATTCAAGACCGTTCATATATCTCAGATTTCGACCGATTCAATAATGGCAATGATGATGATACACCATTGCTTCCGTTTGACATCGACCCAAAAGAAGAGTAAATACCAGTAGAGGGAAGTATAACAAACAATTAAGGATTTAAAATAACTATGGCAACAAATAAAGAACAAAATAAACTGAATGTACCCCATTTGAGATTCCCGGAATTTCATGGGGAATGGGAGGAGCATGGACTATCAGATTATCTTGACTTCAAAAATGGACTTAACCCAGATTCAAAGAGATTTGGTAAGGGAATAAAGTTTATTTCTGTAATGGATATTTTGAATAATCCTGTAATAACATATGATTGCATAAGAGCATCAGTTCAAGCTACAGATGCAGAAATGTCTTCGTTTTCAGTTGAAAATGGAGATATTCTTTTTCAGCGTAGCTCCGAGACCTTGGAAGATGTAGGACGTGCGAATGTTTACATTGATGATAAAGTTGCTGTTTTTGGTGGCTTTGTTATTAGAGGAAAGAAAAAAGCGAACTATAATCCTTTGTTTTTTAGATATTTGTTGTCAAGTCCTTATGCCCGCAAAAGAATTATACCTATGGGAGCAGGTGCACAGCATTTTAATATTGGACAAGAGGGACTTAGTAAAGTTTTATTAAATTTCCCATCCATAGAAGAGCAGACCAAGATAGCGTCATTGCTCCATCTGCTTGACGAGCGTATCGCCACCCAAAGCAAGCTGATTGAAAAGTTAGAGTCCTTAATCAAGGGAATTGTACAGAAGATAGTTCGCAACAACAAGCTCAATGTTCGCTTAGCAGAATGTTTGGAATGTAAATCTTCAACCCTGCAAGAAAGTGAAGTTTGTGAGCAAGGTACATATCCTGTGTATGGTGCAAATGGCATTGTTGGTTACCTCGACAATTATAGTACGGAGGGTGAAGCCGTTTATATTATCAAAGATGGTTCTGGTGTTGGAACAGTTTCTTATGTTACAGGCAAATGCTCTGCAACAGGAACTTTGAATACTTTACAAGCAAAAGAAGGCTATTCGCTCCAATACTTTTACTATTTGCTGAAAGTGTTCAATTTTGAACCTTATAAAACAGGAATGGCAATCCCTCACATATACTTCAAAGACTATGGTAAAGCCAAGGTGTTTTGCCCATCATATACAGAACAACTTCAATATGCTCGGTTGTTGTCTGCAATAGAAAGCAATTTGTCAATAGAAATAAACATTCAAACAAACCTAAGTTTGCAGAAGCAATATTTGCTTCGCCAGATGTTTATATGAACATTTGGCGGAGCAAGAATTGCTTTTGAATAGAGAGCAACTCCAATAATCTTTTGGCGTGGTCTAAATTCATCGAAGCACGATGGATTAGAACTGCAATATTGTCTTGTTCTCTTTTATTTGGAAGGACTATAGGCAGTTTGAGAAAAGTCTCTTCTTTTAATCGCTTAGAGCCTGTGCCTGTTGTCAGAGCTTCTGCTGGTTTGTAATATTGAGGTGATTGTAGTTGTGCCAATAGGTATACTGAATTGCACTTCATTTCATCAATGTCAAAAGATGGTATGTCTTTAGATGTAATACCATTATCCAAACTTATGGGTACAATACCAATTGCTCCATTATGAAAGTTCTGCTTTCCATAAATAAGTTGTCCTGCTCTTCTACGATAATATTGAGTAGCACCTAATTGTAGATTTTCTGCACTGCTTTTGTACACACCATTGCCATGTAATCGCACAGTTATAATATCATCGATATTAGCTTCGGCTCTTATCTGCTCACTAATCGAACATACATCACCAACAATAGCATTTTTTTCTTTACGAAGAATTGTGCAATCTACAATTCCCTTGATTAAGGATTTTGTGGCTTGTAGGTCTGCGATTATAGATTATGCGATAAACTCCCTTGATACTGATTTTGCAAAGTTTGGTTCTTTGTATGAAATGGCTGGTGAGGGTGGAACTCCAACAACTTCAAATGCCAGTTTCTACGATAATGGCAATATACCATTTATCAAAATTGACGATTTGAAGCAGAAGTATTTGACAGAGAATAAAGACTTTATTACAGAAATTGGTTTGCAAAAATCATCAGCTTGGCTTGTACCTACACATTCTATCCTATTTTCAAATGGTGCGACCATTGGAGAAATTTCAATAACAACATATCCTGTTTGTACAAAACAAGGAATATTGGGAATTGTACCAAAGCAAAACATTGATGTTGAATTCTTGTATTATTTCATGTCTTCTTCTTATTTCAAAAAAGCAGTTAGGCGTATTGTTACAGAAGGTACAATGAAAACAGCCTATTTGAAAGATATAAACAATATACTTTGTCCAATACCAACAAAAGAGAAGGAACAGGAAATAGCGAAAATGCCATCCACTCTAAACTCTAAGATTGATTTTGAACAAAGCATCTTGAAGCTATTCTGTTCGCAGAAGCAATACTTGCTCCGCCAGATGTTTATATAAACATTTGTTGTAGTAGATATGACTTTTGACAAGTCAATGAACTTAGGAGGTTTTGCTCAACAGAAACTTTCTTATCCAATGCTACTAAACACTTAGCCATTCTATTTTGTTCTTCCAAAGAAGGCAACAATAGTTTGGCTTTCTCTATGTCTGTATAATGCAAATGAATAATTGTGCTACCCTTAGCAAATTTTGCTAATTGCTTTTTGGCGATATGATTGAAGTAATAACTTAGATATTGCGTATTGTAGTTATGGTTAATATGTATTCCAAACATATCTCCGCCTAATATAACATTGTCTACATTGATAACAGATGGAGCTATTAAAGATACCGCATCAACAGTTGTTGAAGAAGGAAACAATAAATCTCCTTTCTTGCTCAAAATCATACCTTCTGTTTTATTGGTGTGACTTTCTATTTGCGATATAATTTCTCCATAAGTTGTGAAAAGTTCACCATAAATGATGCAAGGCTTTCCTGTTTCAGACAAATCGTCCTTTGCTAAATTGCCTACGTTAAAATGATTGCCTAGATCAGCTACACAGACTTCATTCTTTTCGGTCTGTCTGTAATGTTCTACAATAATCGCAGACTTTAGCTTCTTCAAATCCTCAATCAGCTTGCTTTGGGAAGCAATACGTTCATCCAACAAAGAGATAAATTTTATAAGTTTATCTTGCTCGTCTTGACTCGGATAAGCAATATGAAATTTTTCTAATATATCATAACTTAGGTTTTGCTGCTTTGTTCCTTGGGCATATTTTATGCCTATAATATTGCCATGTTTCTTATACCAAGAATACAAAAACTCGTTTTTTACATCTCCTTTCTGAGTAAAAGCCATGCAAGCTTGACTTATTGTTGATTCTTTGCATGTAATAGAACCTGTACCACGAACCCCATCTGCTTCTAAGCCATAAATAGCAATTACAAAAGTTCCTGGATGCAGCAACTTTAGATTATTTGCAGTTGCTGCATCTTCTGATATTTTCTCTTTTGTATCTGAAATGTAGTGCTCTTTTAATTCCCCACTAGTAATCCAATTCACATTGCCTTCAAAGTGCTCTTTATTCAATCGACTTGGAGTATTACCTGAGTATAGATCAAATTGCTCACCTATCGTACTAACACACCATTCCCCATGAAATTCCGGGAATCTCAAATGGGGTACATTAGGATGCAATTTTCCCTAATCATCTTTCGCCTTATTTATATAAGGGTCTATTCCCTTAAAATAATAACATGGTTAATAATAAAAAGACAATTAAGGAGATTGTAGACATCTGGAAAGAAGACAAACGCCAGTATGTCAAGCAATCAACGATGGCAGTATATTTGTTATCGTTGGAGAACCATTTACTTCCAATTTTTGGAGGTAAGATGGAGGTTACGGAAGAAGAGGTTCAGGCTTTTGCCTTGGACAGGTTGAATCATGGATTGAGCCAAAAAAGTATCAAGGACATGCTCATTGTTTTAAAAATGGTGGTTCGTTTCGGAGAGAAGCAAGGTTGGCTCAATCATGTAGAGTGGAAAGTTAGGTTTCCTGCCAATCAGCCAAAGGCTACATTGCCAATCTTGACAAAGGCGCATCAAAAGAAGCTGATGGACTATCTCAAAGACAATTTCACGTTTCCTAATTTGGGGATACTTGTGTGTCTTTCTACAGGACTTCGTATTGGAGAAGTTTGCGCCTTAAAATGGTCTGACATTAATATGGACACAGGATTACTTCATGTTAATCGCACCATCGAGCGCATTTATATTGTGGATTCTGATAAACCACATACGGAGATTGTGATTAATACTCCTAAGACAAAGAACTCTTTGCGTGAGATTCCTTTGAGTAAAGAACTTGTCAGAATTTTTAAGTCTTTGATGAAGGTGGTGAACAAGGACTACTATGTCCTCACGAACAACACAAAACCGACTGAGCCAAGAACGTATCGCAACTATTTTAACAAGCTATTGAAGCAGTTGGATATTCCGCGATTAAAATTCCATGGGCTACGCCACAGTTTTGCTACTCGCTGTATTGAGAGTCATTGCGATTACAAGACTGTGAGTGTTCTTTTGGGACATGCCGATATTAGTACTACGCTTAACCTTTATGTTCATCCGAATGAAGAGCAGAAGCGAAGTTGCATCGACAAGATGATGCGATATATGAAGTAGCGTTACCGTTAGAACGTTCTAACGTTTGTTCAAATGAATGATATACATATAAACATATATACAATACTTTCTGTCTGTATATCAATACGACAATGAATCAGTGCGTCAGTAAGTCACTCAATCATCATATTTGCAAATCAATACTTACCGATAGGTTGATTCAGATACTCGACTTTGGAGAGGTATCTACCGATAGGCAAGTGCTTTCGAGAGTAACTCGAAAGGTTTTGAGTAACTCAAAACATAACTTGCTATCGTCAGATACCTCGATTTTTCAAATCATCTCAGAGTCTGAAACCACGTTGCCTTTTAGGAGTGCGGAAACGTGGTTGAGGCTCGTCAACAATTTCGAGTTTGAAGACATCTATCAACTTCCGAATGGCAGGATTCTGTTTGATGAGGGCTTGAAGTTTTGCTTCTGCAGGCTTGATTTTGAGCAAATAATCAGCAATGTCCAAGCCTTTAGCTTTATCTTCTTCGCAGGCTTGATGCTCTAAAAAGTCGAAAAGCGTTGCACGGATGCCGAGAACTTGCATCATTGGCAGCTTATCTTGCCAAACTGTTGTCGCTCCCAAATCAGGGAATAAGACCACATCTCTGTTTTTCAGAACAGATAACGACTTCGTGTTAAAGCAACCATTCTTACCACCACTTGCTATCCATAAGAATTGAGGAAGATAGTAGGAGGCTATCAAGGCTGTCTTCTCACTTTCAACCAATGCTATAGGCTTGGTCTTGGCTACATTGATAAGATGTTCGCCAAAGAAGCATTGACAGAGATTGAAATCCTTGTGGGGGATAAGCGAGTGTACCCATGAAATATGGTTGTATGGTTCTTTTACTCGCTTACCTGTCTCGGGATAATAGAGCATTACCTTACCAGTTCTCACCTTACCTTGATTGTCAACTTGCCAAAAAACCGTGGCGCCAGTCCAGTGTTTGGAAGTTCCGACATGATATTTCTCCATCAAAGAAAGAGTAGCTGTTTCACCGAATTGAGAAGATAGAAACAAGAAAAGGTTGTTTGCCTCATAGCATTTCAGAGAACTTCGCATGATGTTCTCGTCTATATAAGAAGTGGGTAATGGCTTCGGCATTTCTCTCTTCTTATATGAAATAGTATCATCCTTTGTGAATGTCTCATTCTTCTCGGGATTCTTCTCAAAAAAATCCTTGGGAGTGAAGTGATAACCACAACTTTGCTCATGGTTGCAGCGCCCCACGTAAGGCGGAAACTCAATCTTCCCTTCTGTGTCAATATATCGAGCGAAGCTACGTTTCTTATGACATTTCGGACATGTATGTCGGGTAGCGATGCCTTTGTATGGCTCTAATATGAATCTATGTGTACTCATTTCATTTCTTTTTTTATGTGGCGGTTCTGTCGGTTTTGTCGCTTTTGGTATTAAAACCGTCAAAAGCGACAAAACCGACAATACCGTCACGGGGTAATCTTTGAATATTCTCCATGCTTCTCTTTGCGAAATAGAACTCCGATGTTATCATTCAGAAATCTTTCCAATGTCCTTGACTTCATGTCGTTCTCTTTGGCGACATCATGAGCTTGGGCAGTAGTGAATGTTGCAGGAAGATGGTTGACGATTGCTTGTTGTTGAGCGGTGAGCATATTCTCGTTGAGGATATTTTGCACTGATATGGCAGAGTTCTTGAAATACTCTGTCAATCGGATGGCTCGCTCTACACTCAGCAGGTCGATGGCTTCCTTATCACATTCTCCACACGTCCATCGTGCCAATTGAATGATCAGACAGAAACGGATGATGTATATCTCCAACTTGCAATAGATGCTGACAATGGTATCATTTGTTTCATTGTCGCATTGCTCGGAGAAATGATGCTGCCATTCATAGAGCCTTGCCTTAGCTTCTTCAGTGAATGATAAGACATGAGGCTCGATTTCCTGTTGCTCATTTATTGGACACTCCATATCAATAAGGTGTTGAATGATGGCTTGCCAATCTCGCTCTATATTCTCGGGCAACTCTCGGTCACTCCATCTCGCTTTCTGCTGAAGGTTAGGCATGACGAACAAAATGCGATCGATGAAGCCGTTGCTGGAGCGTTCGCCTTTCGCCAACTCACTAAGTATCTTCTTTTGGATGGTTCCGATTACTGAGATATAGGGGCGTTTAATGAAGATGGAACTCTTGGAACTTCTTCTGTCTGATATGGTTGTCTTGGCGCTAAAGACTGATAGCCAGAACTGTTCCTCTGAACCATTGTTATAGCGGTTGAAGTTCTTGAACCATGCAGATAGCTCGTCTGTCCATAGGCACAAACCCCTCTTGTTCTGCGCATGAATATAGCTCAAGCCTTCTGGTGTGACATCAGAGACCAAGAAACGTTTGCGTACAGGTTCTTGCGGAAATCCATCCTCTCCATTTTCAATGCGTTCCTTGCGAGACATGCACATCTTTTCCTCAAACTTACTGTATTGCTCCTCGAACAACTTGTTTTGCTCATAGTCGTAATCGAGGAATGGCTTCATAGCGAAGCTAAGTGGGTGGCTCTTGTTGGCTCCTGGTCTTCCGATAAGAGCCATGTATAAGATAGGACTTTCAAGCCAACCTTGTTTCATCTGTGCCAAGTGCGTGTTGCCGATACCAACAGCCAATGCAGTGAGTATGGCTGCTGATATATAGTCGGTAGGAAAACTGTGGCATTCGTGTACCTCCTTGATGATTCTCTGAATCTTGTCAGGAAAGATGCTTACGGGAAACTGGCTTCCTGATAGGCGAGTACTCATATCAATAGCCTTATCCATGATAATCATTGGATTGATGGAAGTTTCCTTATTGTTATTTAAAGCTGTCATTTGGCATAGAGTTAAAAATTATACATTGACTTGGGTTTGCGCTTCATTCCTCCTTGCATGGCTTTTAGCATTTCAGAATGGTTCTGCTCCTTGGTAGCTTTTCGACCATTCTCAATCCATGCAAGCAGCTCATCCTTATAGAAGTATAGCTTCTTACCTTTTTTATAGGATGGCAGAATGCCTTGGTTAACCAATCGATAAATGGTTGGCTTCGACTTCATTATAATAATAGCAGCCTCATCAATCTCAACCAATATATGGTTATTTGCTGATGATGTAGGTTGAAGTGCTGATACCATTTGCTTCAACTCGATAACTTGTTCTGTTAAATAAGAAACCGCTTGTGGTAACTTATCAAAGGTGATACTTTCATTTATCATATCTGTTCATTTTTTATTATTCGGGTACAAAGTAAATGAGTTATGTAATGGGGATAAATATCACTGAGATATAACCTCTGAATAACCGCTCAATGCTTATCAGCAACAATAATTTGTCTTGATTCCGCCTTGAACATCTAAGCTTGGTAGTAATTCAATGATGCAGGTACCTTCCATTCTTAACTTCCTTATAATAGTGGATATTTCCACATCAACCAGTGCATCAGCAAAAACTTGTTTTATAAAGGTTGCTGTATCAATGCCTTTCTTCTTGAAGAGATTTCCTATATTCCAAGCATAATGCATTAAGTCTATAGTACGAATAGCCTTGTCAACAATCAATGAATGATGTCTCATGTGTGTAGAGGCACAACACTGGAAAATAGCGATGTTGTCACAAAGTTGGTTCAGATGCTCCTCTTTCATGTAGGCAGCAAAAGTTCTTCTGGTATAATCGATAGCTGAGTTTAACAAGACCTTTTCCTTTTTGGCTTTGTCTTCCAATGCTTCCTGTCTCAACTGTTCATAGTTTGTAATACAAGAAGAGGCTTCGTCTGCATAGACGAAAGTTACATCTTCCAGGTTTAGCTCTTCCCCCTCGTCATATGTATTTGTTTCATTGATGGCAATAGAAGACAGACGCTTTCTTTCTGTATTGTTTACTGTATTACAAAAGATATGCTTAAACCATGGGGCAAGCAATCGTACGATACTATCTAATGCATGGAGATAAACAACCATCAGTATGGTGGTTGAGATAACGAACGTCAAGTTGCAGCTAAAGGTGTCTACACCATATTGCATAGCTTCGTTGCGAACAAGTGCACCAATGATAGACATTGCACACAAAACCAATAAATGCTGTGTCAAAAATTCTTTTTTAAACTGTTTCATATTGCGTATTATTAATCATTTGTGGCGCAAAAATAGGAAAAACTGCAGAAACAGACACGTGAGTCACGCGTGACTCACGTAAAACTTTTAGGAGCCTTTAACTAAAAAGCCCGATATTGAACATTTTTTCAATATCGGGCATCATGAAATGAATGCAATGGATTTATTTAAGAGAAATCTTATTTGCTGTCTCTCTTTTCTTTGCGTTCACGAGGTCGGCATATATCTGTGTTGTGCTTACATTCTTATGGGTAAGCATCTTCGAAACCGTGTAAATATCTGTGCCTAAGGCGATTTGGATTGTTGCATACGAGTGCCGGAAGCAATGGAATGAAAATGGCTTGGTGATTCCTGCCTTCTTCAACCATGCTTTAAGGGGATGGTTAATCATGCTGCGCTTCAATCCCTTGAACACGATACCCGTGCTTGGTTCACCACATAGTTCGTATGCCTCGTTGCTGATAGGCAAGGTTGCCTCGGTCTGAGTCTTCTGGGTACGAATACGCAAGCAATAGCCTTGGTCGGGAGCTATCTCGAAGTCTTCCCAACGCAATTTTAAGATGTCGCTGATTCGCAATCCTGTGAGGCAAGCAAAGAGGGAGGCAGACTTCAGTACAGGTATATCGCAAGGAGTAGCTGCCAACTGCTTTACTTCATCGAGGGTAAGAAACTCCTTCTTTACATCTTGTGGCTCAATCTTGTCCAGATAGTCATTGATGTTCTCACGAAGCCACTTGTCACGATAGGCGATTTTTAAGAGACCACGGAAAGTAGAGTAGTAACCTCTGCAGAGTTGAGAGATACCTTTTGTTTTGTTCGATTCAACTGATTTGCATTCAGAAGATACTCTCTGAACTTTTTGCAAAGTTCCACTGTCACATCCCCAAATGTACAATGACCTTGAACAAATTTGAAGAAATGCTTGTAGACACATGTCCACTTGTCATCTTTCTTATGTGTCATCTTCTCAAAGTATGCCAAAAAATCAGCTTTCTGTCGTGTTTTGTCCAAAAAACCAAATTCTTCATTGATGAGTGATTGGGTTCTGATACAACGGATGGCCTCTGCTTTGTTGAGCATATCTGTATTAAACTCACGTTCCATCTCATTCTTTGGATGAGCATAGATATAGATACCTAAATATTCTCTGCGACTCATTTGCATAGTCTCAGGGTTGCGTACTGGTGGATAGAAATCCAAATAAAGAGAAATACGGTCGTTTTTAATCGCTCTTTGGCGAAGAGAAACTCTTGTACATGTATTTACCATGATGTTTACTTTTTATAATGTGATACTTATGTTTCATATATGATCCCGTATTAAGAGATCTTTGAAATCGATTGCAAAATAATAGAGTTATGTAATGGGGTACAACTTAACCTTTGGATAACCGCCAAATAACCTTAGGCTTGCCGATAGCTTTCTCTAAATCTCGCTTGGAAATCTTGATATACTTGCCAATCTTCACCTTTTCAATAGCGTATTTCTTGATACGCTTATAAATCTGGTCCTGACTTAAACCATATAACTTCATGGCCTCCGGTATTGTATAATAAAGTTGGTCTTCTACGGATTCACCTTTTGCCAATTGTACATGACGCTTGGAATACAGAACATTGTTACCTTCCATTTTTCTTGGAATAGCATTGTGACTAACGAAACTATATACGGCTGTTTTCGTCATACAATATTTCTGTTGAATGTCCATAACAGTCATCCATTCACTGATGGTTGGATCTGGAGACAGGTGTGCAAAATAATCATCCACCTCTTTCTTGTTCCAATATACTCTTCCTTGTATGGATATTCTTGAAATCTTGACTTTCTTGACTATCTCATAGATGGCGGTCTCGTAAGTGTTGTGGACTTCTGCAATTTCCTTGGCAGAGTAATATTCTGGTACAGGTAACTCTTGCTTTGCAGGAGATGCTTCTTTTGAA
>ERZ1034928.597-NODE-597-length-15757-cov-10.436569_pt1 | contig 15757 bp, 18 predicted proteins | sample MGYA00520627_ERZ1034928 | MGnify/ENA primary metagenome ERZ1034928 (study PRJEB33766, sample SAMN09781755) | gut metagenome | biome: gut microbiome | host: Homo sapiens | place: Madagascar | study: EMG produced TPA metagenomics assembly of the PRJNA485056 data... | reverse complement strand
TTGGCTGGCATCCGGCTAATGAAGAAGAAGCCGTGGCTAGGATTGAAGCTATTGAGGCGGAGTATGAGAATGGACAATATATTGATGCAGAAGAATTTGAAAAAGAACTAATTGCACAATATCCATGGCTAGCATAAGATTAACACTTTATTTCAAAAAGGAATTAAAGACTGTTATCGACTATGGATTAGTAGAATTCGGTAAGACCACAGTAAAGCGATTCCATAAAGAATATAAAGACATCAAGCATCGCCTGATGTTTCATCCTCTTTCTTCACCCAGAGAGCCATTGCTTAAGCGATTCCACCGCCCTTACCATAGTGCGATTATCAAGGAGAATTGGAAGATTATCTATCGCTACGACGAAGCCAACGACCTCGTCATTTTCGTAGATTTATGGGATATGAGAAGAAGCCCTAGATATCTGATTAGACAATTCAAAAGAAAACTATAAAGGAAAAAACTTATGAAGGAGAAAAGATATACATTACAAGAAGAGCAGCCGACTCCTATTGGCTGGCATCCGGCTAATGAAGAAGAAGCCGTGGCTAGGAGTGAAGCCATTGAAGCGGAGTATGAAAGAACAGGTGTTAGCTATAATGAAGAAGAGTTTTTCAATAAACTAAATGAAGAACGAACATGGTCAAATGCAGATGACTTTGAAAAAGAACTAACGGCACAAGACCAGAAAAACAATATGATGGCATTGACATTTATGCTAAAACAGAAATCCACTATTAGATGAAATCAAAGCTGATTTCGAAAAGTCGGCAAATGACTTAAAAGAGAAATAGTTTCTTGCAAATCCCAAATAAAATTGGTTATAAAGCAGCATATATTCAAGGCTTTTGCCCTTACAGGGCGCAAGGTGACAACGCCTTAATACCCAGGGTGTTGCCCTGGGCTAGGAGCTTTTGGGCCTTCAGCCCGTGCTTGAACCACATGCAAAAGTTCAATGATTTACTTCTTAACCAGGCATTTTATACTCATGGTCTAAGCTTCCAGATAGTTCATCATATCCTCCAATGTATCGAAGTTCTTGACATTCCCCTCCTTTACATTGAGAATAGCCTTATCTAACTCTGATTGTAACTTTTTCTTTTGTAATGTTGCATTCATAATACGATTAAACAATTAAGTTTGATACATTTATTCAGAATAAGGCGTTCTCATATGCTCATGCTTCCATTGCTCAATAGTTTCTTCATCTATCAAGCCCTTATCCCACAATTCATTTGCGGCATCTATTGCTTTTTGCGCAAAATAACGGCTATCTGTCGTCATAATACTATCATTTTAAATATTTACACATGTTACTTATGAGTAATCAACGCTTCCATATCTTTGATAAAATTCTCTACTTTCTCAAAATACGGCAAGACCTCTTCTTCTGTAGCATCAAAGGTATCATCATAATCACCAGACTGCCGAAGTTCATATAGACGAGAGAACAACTTTCCATAAGTGCGATCCAACAAACCTGTGGCAATAAATTTCTCTCCAACTAAATGTATTACACCGGCATGAGTCTTTGCAGTAAAGCCCTTGTCAAGTAACAAAGCAGAAGCCATATGGAATACAGTATAATACAAACGATTTCCCGTCAAATTCCAATACTTCAATTTTGCCACGCCCTTAGCCTCATCAAAACTCTTATAAGCTTTTTCTATCCTGTAGTGTACAAGATCTCTACGTTGTTGGTCCTCTAGCATAGCATCACCCCTTCCTCTTCTACATTATTATAAAAAGGACTGCCCTTTTTGCTCTGCCAATCCTTCATCGAATACACTATCGGGTGAATCATCTGATTGATTTGCCATCCCAATTCCCAAAGAGGATAGGTGTAATTATCATGATCCTGCTCATCTATCTTATCCTTGTTCAGAAGCACAAGGATGTCCCAGTCGGAATCTGCTTTAGCATCCCTTCTAGCCCTTGACCCGAAAAGGATAACCTTGGCATCTTTCGGCATAATCGACTCCGCTTTCTTCTGAATCGACTTGAGTACCTCATCTTCAAGATGTTCCCTTGTTATTGTCGTCATAACACTATCATTTTAATTACACCGCAAAAATACGAAAAAGAATTGAAACTAACAAATATTCTGAGAGATATTTGCATTTATTCTTTCCTCTTCACCCAAACCTTATGGCTGCCGCGGCCTAACGAATCTATCGGCGAAGATTTATCACAGGTCAGCTCCTTCAGTTCCAAAGAGGCAGCAGTACGGCTCAGGTTGTTGATGGAGGCATAATCGCCTAGGGTGAGGACTCCGTTCTTCTCTATCACCTCCAGGGCACGGGCAATGCGCTCTTCCTTGGAATAGAGCTGCTTACGGATAACCTTCACGCCACTCATCTCTCGTTCCAGGTCACGGTCGGTTTCACGCTTCACCTCCTTGACAAACTCAGGAGACGCCTTGAAGTTGATGTCCTTCACTCCCACCTTGCGGTACATCATCTTATCATCTGGATTCAGAATTTCCCTAGGCTTCTCATCCTCGAAAGCGAGGGAGAGGGAGAAGGTGCCGAAACCTTCCAGATTCACGTTGTAACCCATGGAGAGCATGTCTGCCAGCATATCAACCACATCGGTCAATACAGCCTCCGTTGTACTTTCCGAAATACCGCGATGGTAATGCTGCATCATCTTGACGAACTCTTTTCGGGATAGTGTACGGTTGGTCACCATCTTGGGATAAACTCTGCGCTTGCCTTCATCACGCAAATCATTAAACTCTTGCAACTTGTACTTAGCCATATCAGTTTCCTTTCTTATTAAGATTGTTATCACTCCTTATTGCAGCAGCCTTTGCATCCTACAGTATTTATGATCATACCTAAGAAGAAAAGACCACAAACCTAGGAAGAAAAGTATTTTATCCTAGGAGAAATCTCCGTTCACCGACGCTGAATGTCCGTTCGGCGTCGGTGAACGGCGGTTCAGCGTCGGTGAATGTCGGTTCAACGTCGATGAACGAAGATTTCTACCTTGCAAAGATACAACTTTATCAGATATAAAACAAGACTTTTCCTGAATATCTTTACTTTTCCGGCCATAATTCTTCGTTTTTTGAGCTTATTTCTTTGCGTATCCCAAATAATTGTGTTAACTTTGTAGTCAGATTGCAAACCAAAGGTCAAAGGATTGCAAACCAAAGACTAAAGGATTGCAAGCCAAAGACAAAGAAAATGACTAAGATTAGACATTCTTATGAGTATGAAGATATTAGCAACCAGCGACTGGCACCTGGGCAACCTGTTTCACGGCAACGACCGTCTGCCGGAACACAAGCATTTCCTGAAATGGCTCCTGGAACAGATCGCTGAACAAAAGCCCGATGCTCTCCTCATCGCAGGAGACATCTTTGATAACGGAAATCCATCGGCAGCGGCACAGACCGTTTATTACGAGTTTCTTGCCGATGCTACCCAACTGTGCCCGAACATGCAGGTCATCATTACCGCTGGCAACCACGATTCCGCCAGCCGACTGGAGGCTCCCCGTCCGCTGCTCACCCGATACCACGTGGAAATAAGAGGAAACGTAAGGAAAATCTGGAAGCAGGGAGAAAGCGGGAACGATGATAAAACCGGCGGACATTGGATCTATTCCTTCGATGACCTCATCATCCCCGTAGCCAACGAGGAAGGAGAAGAAGTCATCATCCTCGCCGTACCTTTCCTAAGAAGCGATGTGGTGCAGAACGCCAGTTACTCGCAGGGAGTCAACGACTTTCTGAGAGAACTGACGGCTGAGGCACGAAAAAAATACCCGGGCAGGAAGTGCATCATGATGGCACACATGTACGCCAAGGGTTCGGATATCGCCAAGAAGGATGCGAGCGAGAAAATCATCATCGGCGGACAGGAGGAAGTGGACCTGGAAGGATGGAACGACCATCCCGACTATATGACTTGCGGACACATCCACAAACGGCAACATATCTGGAACACCGACTGGGCAAGATATACGGGAAGTATCCTCCCGATGTCGTTTGCCGAAAAAGACTACACCCACGGCATCGACCTCATCACCATAGAACACGGAGAAGAGGAGGAAGGAAAGGAAACCGGCAAGAGTAAGGAATGGAAAGTAGATTTTCTGGAATACAAGCCGCAGCACTCCCTTCGCATTCTGCCCGAAAACGAGGAAGAGCTGACCTTCAAGAAATGGCAGAAGCTCATCAATTCTGAACTCTCGGAGAGAACTGACGGCGAACTGAGCGACCACTTCGACTACGTGATGCTGAAGGTGAAACAGGAGAAACTGACCAGCGATGACATCAAGGAACTGGAGAAACTCGTCAACGAAAAGGATGCCGTGCTCTGCAAAATCCAGCGCATCATCCCGCAACTGGACCTCTCCACCATCCAGGGTTCCCAGCACATCACCAGCATAGAAGACATCATCAACCGTCCTCCGCTCGATACGCTGAAAGAAGCCTTCGCCATCAGACACAACGCTCCGATGAACGAAAGACAGGAGAAAATGTTATCCGATTTATTAACGACATCATCATTATGAAATTCCTACAACTCGAAATACTAAACCTCGCTTCGCTTGACAAACAGGGAGGCGAGGTCATCAATTTTGAAGAAGGTGCCTTAGGCGAGAGCACTATCTTCAGCATCGTAGGTCCGACGGGAAGTGGCAAGTCTACCCTACTCGATGCCATCTGCCTTGCCCTCTACAACCGCGCCCCTCGCTATCCCAGGAAGAAAGGAGACAAGAACCAGAACATCGAGATTTTCGGTGCTGCCGATGCCAGCGAAAGTAACCGTCTGGCTCCTACCGACAGCCGAAACATCCTTACACGTGGCAAGAAAGAAGGCTACAGCAAACTCACCTTCCTTGCCAACAACGGCAGCATCTACCGCGCAGAATGGCACGTCAGATTCCAGAGAGTGCGCTACGAGAACGCCAAGACTGCGCTCTATAAAATCACGAGGAACGGAGAAGAGACGACGGAGGAAACTGCCAACTGGAACGAGCTGCCGAACATCATCGGACTCGACTACGACCAGTTTCTCCGTACCGTACTCATCGCCCAAGGCTCGTTTGCCAACTTCCTGACGGCGAAGGAAAACGAGCGGTACGAACTCCTGGAAAAACTCATCGGATGCGAGGAAACTTATACGAACATCGCTACTGAAATCAAGAAGGCGAAGGACCAGGCGACGGATGCCTACAACCAGATGGCTGCATCGGTGGAAGCCGTTAAACAGAACCTGCTGAACGATGAAGAACTAGCCCAACTGAAGGAGGAAATCGCCCGGTTGGAAAAGGCTGAGAAGGAACTCGACAGCCAGTTGCAAGCCATCTCGAAAGACTTACAATGGTTTGAGGAAAACGATAAGCAAATCAAGCAAATCACTATCTACCAGACTGATATGAAGCAAGCAGCAGATGCCATCAAAGAAATGCAAGCCCAAATTCTCCGTCTGCAGTTGCACGATGAAGTACAGCCTGCCGTCAACCAGCTGCAGGAAGTAGAGCGACAGACGCAAAGCATCCACGAGCAGGAAGAAAACATTCTGAAAGCGGAAGGAAACATCAAAAGTCAAGAGTCTGCCATCGACGAAAGCGAGAAAACTCTCGCCAATCTGAAGGAAGCAGTAAGCAAGGCACAGGAACAGCTAGAAAAGGCCCTGCCGGTCATTGCTGAAGCAAGGGCGCTGAAAACAAAAATGGAAGCGGCAATGCCGAATCTGAAAGAAAAGAAAGAGGCATTGGAGTTGGCTCAGAAAGAGAATCAAACTGCCCTGAAAGATGTGGAAGAGAACGCCAGAAACATCCAAAAATGGGAAGCTGAAACAGAGAAAGCGAACCTTGCCCTCAAAGCTACAAAGGAAGAGATTGCCAAGCAGAAACAGGTTCTGCACGAAGCGACGCAAGCCGCTGAACAGGCTTGGGAGACGGAAAGAAATAAGACTGCCGGACAGAACATAGAGGAACTGCAGAACAGCAAGACTGTAGCCGACAGGAAACTGCAGGATGTCCAGCAAGCCATCAAGGTTGTGGCTCATCTCAATGCCGCCACAACAGAAAAGCAAAAGAATGAGGAGCGCATCCTGGTCTTGGGCAAAAGAAATGCGGAGATAGATGAAGCCCTGGGCAAGTTGACCATCGAGGCTCTGACCCAAGAGACCCTGACGCTGAGAAATGCCTATACCCTCATGGTGAGTGAGAAATGGGAGATTCATCGTGCCAACCTGACCGAAGGCAAGCCTTGTCCGCTCTGCGGCAGCACGACCCATCCTTATCATACCGACAACAGACAGTTTGAGGAAGCCACCACGGAACTCTCGCAACTTCTGAAAGTTAAGGAGGATCTGCTGAAACTGCAGCAGAAAGAGGAGAAGGATCTTTCCGGCGAGAGAAAACAGAACGATGGCGAAGTACAGACGCTCCAGAAACAACAGGAAAAGCTGTCGGGAGAAATCGCAACTTACGAAGAGGAATGGAAGGCGCTCATCGCCCAGTATCCAAAGATTCCAAAGGCAGAGGCTGAACTGAAATCGCTCTTGCCTATCTATGAAAACAAGGCGAAAGATGCGAGCAGCAAACTGAGCCTCTTTAACAAGATTCAGAAAGAGATAGAACGGCTGACGCAACTCAAGGATAAGGCTGTAAAGGATGAAGCTACGTATGAAAGCAAGGCTTCAACAATACTGAATAAAGTCCAGGAAAACACTTCAACCTGCACCACAAAACTAGCTGAGCAAAAAGCACTTACCGTCAACCTTATCTCGCAGAAGAAGAGCAAGGAGGAGGCTTACGGGAAAGCCCTTCAGGCATGGAATAGCGCCAAGAAGGAAATGGAGGAATGGCAGGAGAAATATAAGCAGATTCTGAATGGAGAAGAACCTGATGCGGCTGAACAAAGACTGACAGCAGCAAAGGATGAGGCAACGAAAGCAGCTGATAACCAGAACGAGAATATTAACAAACTGAAGGCGGAACTCGCCAACAGTAAAGGTTCGCATCAAACCATGCTGTCTCAGAACAAGACGATGAAAGAGAATCTGCAAGCGAAGGAAAAGGAACTCGACCTTTGGATTGAGGAATATAACAAGCAGCTTGAAGAAAAGAGCATCGAAGGAAAAGGCTCCGAAGAGGAAGGCATCGAGGAAAGAAGTATCGAACCAAGCCTTATCGACCGAAATACCATCCGGGAGATGCTTTACTCCGCCGAAGACTGGAATGCTATCCGACGGGAAAAGGACGAAAAGGAAAAAGCCGTGGCTTCAACAACTGCCCTTTACCAGAGTGCAGAAAAGGCGCATCAGCAGCACTTGGAACATCAGCCTGCCCAAAGCCGTGATGCTCTCCTAGCCATTCAGCAGGAGTATCAGGAAAGAAGCCAGCGCAACGAACTGATTGCTGCCAACGCCAGGATGCAGAACCATCAGGAAGCTCTCAAACAGTTGGGCGACAAGGCTGAGGCTCTGAATCTCGTAACACAGGAAAAGGACGACTGGACAGCCATTACGGATGCTATCGGAGCAGACGGAAAGACGCTGCGCAAGATAGCCCAATGCTATACGCTCAGTTTCCTGATAGCGCACGCCAACCAGGAAATCAGAAAGTTCAACAGCCGTTACGAACTGCAGCAGGTAAAGCATTCGCTGGGCATCCGAGTCATCGACCACGACCGTGCCGACGATATCCGAGACACCACCTCTCTATCAGGTGGCGAAACCTTCATCGTGAGTCTGGGTCTCGCCTTGGGCTTGTCGGCATTGTCCTCCCGCAACATCTCCTTCGAGAACCTGTTCATCGACGAAGGCTTCGGAACCCTCGACCCTGACACCCTAGCCACCGTCATCGATTCCCTCGCCATGCTGCAAAGTTCGCAAGGCAAGAAGGTGGGCGTCATCAGTCATACCGACACGATGAGCGAGCGCATCACCACCCAGATAAGGATTATCAAGAATGGCAACTCCGGCAGCAGCCATATCGAGATCTATCCTTAACCCATCGCAATTATACCTTCATAAAATTGTAATTACACCATTATATATAGGGTACACATACATTATCCATCCGTGAACAGGGCATCACCATCGATGTGGCTTACCGCTATTTCGCCACACCGAAACGCAAGTTTATCGTCACAAAACAAATATGCGTTCCTACGGATTCATCTATCCACAGGAACGCATATTCTTTATGATTATCATACTAGATTATCATTCTTTATACAATTCTATATCATCATACGATATTTAAACCTTATTTCCCTCTTTTGGGAAAACCACGGTTGGCTGGAAGGTCTTAGCCTCCTCAAAGTCCATCAGGGCATAAGCGATGATGATAACGGTATCTCCCACCTGCACCTTGCGGGCTGCAGCACCGTTCAGGCAGATACAACCGCTGCCACGCTCACCCTTGATAATATAGGTCTCCAAGCGCTCACCATTGTTGTTGTCTACAATCTGAACCTTCTCGCCTGCAATCAGATTAGCAGCGTCCATCAAGTCCTCATCGATGGTGATGCTACCCATATAATTCAGGTTAGCCTCAGTTACGGTCACACAATGGAGCTTACTCTTCAATACTTCTATCTGCATTGTTCTGTTATTACTTGATCTGTTACGGATTAAACTTAATAAAGAATATCTATAGAGGAATTTATCCTTTATACTTGATATGGTCGATGAGACGGATAGGAGTCTTACCGCAATAAACGGTGATGCAACCTACCACGTATGCACTATCCTCCCATGAAGACACATCCTGCAGGCTGTCGCCATCCACAATCTGGAAATACTCTACCTCCAGACCCTCTACAGCATTGATATCGGCAACCACCTTATCGTGAGTTTCCTGTACGGTATGAGTCTTGGCATACTCCACACTCTCCTTCAGAGCCTTATAGATGTTTGGCGCAATGGCACGCTCATCAGGAGCCAGCAAAGTATTACGGCTGCTCTTAGCCAAACCATCCTCATCACGGATGATAGGACACTCCACAATCTGCACATCGCTGTTGATGTACTTCACGAGCTGCTTGATAACAGCAATCTGCTGCCAATCCTTCTCACCGAAATAAGCACGGGTTGGTCGAACGATATAGAAAAGACGGCTCACTACCTGACATACACCATTGAAATGACCCGGGCGCTTGGCACCCTCCATCACGGTAGAAACAGGTGGAAACTCGAAGTGGCGTGTATCTGGTGTAGGATACATTTCCTTCACCGATGGTGCAAACACATAGTCTGCACCACAAGCCTCCAAGAGCTTGCAGTCAGCATCGAGGGTACGAGGATAGCGATCCAAGTCACCCTGATCATTAAACTGTGTCGGATTCAGGAACACAGAAACTACAGTCACGCCATTTTCCTTCACACTGCGCTTAACAAGAGAGGCGTGACCCTCATGCAGCGCACCCATAGTTGGCACAAGGCCGATTTCCTTTCCCTCCTTACGACACATGAAGAGTTCGTTCTGGAGGTCAACAATCTTATTGAATACTTTCATCGTCATAATCTGTTTTCGGGTGCAAAATAACAACTTTTTTCTCAAATGAGAAAGAAAAAACCTAAAAATATGCGAATTATTGCCGAAAATAATGAATTTCGGAGAAAAAATGCCCCTATTTGAAGTTTTTTTTGTACCTTTGCACGTAATTCGTAAGAATAAAATTTAAATTTTATGGCAAAAAAAGTATTATTTATCAATCAGGAGATCGACCCATACGTAGCCGAGTCTCACATGTCAATCATGGGACGCGAACTGCCTCAGAAGATGCAGGAAGCAGGTTTTGAGATCCGCACCTTCATGCCTAAGTGGGGCACCATCAACGAGCGTCGCGGACAATTGCACGAGGTCATTCGCCTGTCTGGTATGAACCTTATCATAGATGATACAGACCATCCGCTGATCATCAAGGTTGCATCTATACCAACAACACGACAGCAGATTTATTTCATCGATAATGACGACTATTTCAAGAGCCGCCAGATGGGTACTGATGAAAACGGAAAGGAATATGCCGACAACGGAGAAAGAGCTATCTTCTTTGCACGTGGCGTATTGGAAACCGTGAAGAAGCTCCGCTGGCAGCCTGACGTAATCGTCTGCCAGGGTTGGGCTAGCGCAGTAGTACCATTCTATGTAAAGACTGCCTACAGCGAAGAGCCTTCATTTGTAGAATCAAAGGTGATTACCGCTCTCTATACCAACGAACTCAAGGGTGAACTGGGTACCAACTTCAAACGTTGCGTTGCCTTCCGCGATGCAAAGTCTGAACTGCTTGACGGCTATCAGGACGACTTCAACTTCATTGAGCTCGGCAAACTCGCCATCGACTACAGCGACGGTGTAGTAGAAGGTGAAGAAGAAGCTAACCAGATTCTCTTTGATTATGCGAAGGAGAATAATAAGCCTGTACTGGCTTATCCGGGAGAAGATATCCAGGAGCCATACGCAGACTTCATCAACAAGGTTTGTCCTGACGCAGAATAAGATTCCGACAACAGAGACACATACATACAAGGATAATGAAAATTTTAAGACTCTTAACAGTATTAGCAATAGCAGCGCTCACTTTCGCTGCATGTGATGACACCACCGAGGGAATCGGTGGTAGCATCACTAACGATATAGACAACATCAACATCTCTAGCGCAGTATTTCCTGTAGCTACAAAGTCTATGGTTTCAGGTGCCGTATTGAGCCGCAACAACAGCGGTCTCATCGGTAAGATGAAAGACCCAGAAACCGGCAACTATGTAAAGGGTGACTATATGACCCAGTTGGGCGTACTGTCTTCTTTCGATGTAGATACACTCGATTACATCAAGCAGGCAAACAACGGTTCTATCGAAGCAGACTCATGCTATCTCCTCATTTCATACAATGCCAGCTATGGTGACACCATCGCCCCAATGAAGGTGACAGCCTATGAGATGACAAAGCCGATGTCAGAAGATCAGGAGTATTACTCTGATTATGATGCCTTCAAGGAAGGCTGGGTAAGCGAAAACAACCAGCATTGGAGCAGTAATTACAACTTGAGCAATGCATCAGATGTCAAGAACTTCAAGATTTACTTGAATAAGGAGTACAAGAAAGATGGTAAGACATACAAGAACTATGGTTCTTACATCATGCAAACATACGCTGAACATCCTGAGTACTTCAAGACCAACTACAAGTTCCTGCACAATGTTTGTCCTGGCTTCTATATCAAGAATGTAGGCGGTACAGGTAACATGGCTAAAATCTGGAATACAGAGCTTATCTTCTACTGGACCCGCCACAAGACCATCAAGGCAAAGGACGGCGTTACAGACAGTACAGCTGTAGGCATCGGATACAACCGTTTCGATGGAACAGAAGAGGTATTGCAGCTCAACAAGATTGAGAACGATACCAAGAACATGGAGCTGTTGGCAAATCAGGAGAACTGTACTTATCTCAAGTCACCGGCAGGTATCTTCACCGAGGTTACCCTCCCTATCGAAGAAATCATGAAGGGACATGAGAAGGATACGCTCAACACAGCTACCATCTCTTTCCCACGACTCAACAATGCAGACGAAGACAACCCATACAACTTTGCTACACCAAGCACCATCCTGATGGTTCAGAAAGACAGTTTGCAGTCGTTCTTCGAAAAGAGCAAGTTGGCAGATAGCCGTACTTCTTATACCACAAGCTACAGCAATACAGGTACTTATAAGAATGCCTATACATTCCAGAACATCGCCAACCTGGTTTCTGCCATGTATAAGAACAAGGGCAAGAGTGAAAACTGGAATAAGGTTGTACTGGTTCCTGTAAGCATCATCACGGTTACACAGGGCTATACTACAGTCATCACCAAGATAAATCACGATATGGCGCTCGCTTCTACCCGACTGAAAAGAGGTGTAATAACCACCGACAGCAACGGCAAGGAGACAAGTCCTATACAGATAAAGGTGATTTACAGTAAGTTTAAAGAAAAAGAATAAACATTCATCACGCAAAGTAAAAAGGAACGAAACATGGCAGATAATTTTTTGGAGCGTCATCGCGAAGAATACGAGATACGCAAGGCTGCATGGCTCAAGAAAAAGAAACTATTCATGAAGTCAGGCAAGAAACAGAAGCCCCAGACACAGATGCCACGTCCTGAAGACGAAGCGTTATAGGCACGAAAGTGTTCTAACTCCTATACAAGAGGGTGTATCATTAAACATTTGATTGTTTATGATACACCCTCTTGCTTTTTACCGCATATTCCTTAAAAATGACCGCATAAAACTGCACGGACGCCACTTAACACAAAACAAAGCTAAACTCATTTGGAAGTTACCGTTTTTTTTTATATCTTTGCAGAGTAAATTTAAATATTGAATAATCAAAAACTGACAAGATAAAAATATTCAAGATATTGGGTAGAAATACCGGTCTATGGGTTTAACTTTTCTAAGAACTTACAATGAATAATAATGTATACGAAATACTTGGTTTATGTTTATAGATAAAGGAGCCTTTGCTCTCTCTTTAAAAAGATTAGTTTTTAAGTTTAACAAAATGCTAAAGTTAGATGTTAGTAATATAAGTTCCCGTAGTGACCGTGAGGCTACTGCGGGAACGCTTTCAATTTATAGTATATAAAAATTAAAAAGGGCAAGACCAGAGATGGTCTTGCCCGAACTATTTTTATAGGATTCTTTCTGTTGAAAGATTTCAACGGAAAGAAACCGACTCTCATTGATTGCCCTTAAAGGATTCTACCAGTGAAGGAGAATTTCACTACAGGATAAATCTTCAAGTCTTTTACGAACTTAGAGAGGTCATCCTCACCAGCATCTTCCAACGCCTTATTGATATCAATCTCTGTATCGTTCTGGTAAACCTTGAGTTTATCCATGAACTGGCAACCCAACTCTAAGCGCATACCGAGACGGTTCTTAGGAACCAGACGGCCGAAACCTAAACCGAGGTATGGACGAACTTTCTTGCAACGGATATCGCCCTGAACATTGTAGTTCTCATCGAACTGCAAGTTGTAACCAGCCAAGTTAGCTGATACAGCCTGACGGAACTGCTTCTCCAAATCTGGATTATTTTTCAAGTATTTATTAGAGAAGTCACGAAGTTCATCGCATGAACCGCTAACCTCAGCTATCTTCTCACCACCGATTGACAAACCAGCTGCGATAAAGAACTTGGTGCCACCACCGAAAGGATACAGATTAGCCTTTACATTAAAGGTGGTACGGTCGAATGAGCCTTCTGCATGAATGGTTGCACTGGTTGGATAAGTAACAGTAGGTACTTGTGGCAAAGAACTGGTATTGACATCTACATCCAAATCACCAGACAGTTTGAAAGATGGCATGACATTCACACCAGCTTCAAGCTCAAAGAAACCAGTAACAGGAGCAGCCAAACCAACACTAATACCCTCGGTACCTGCACCTACATTAAGACCTACATGGTTAAAGAGACCACGCTTGTACTCATTCTGCGCCATTACACTCCCTACACTAGTAAGCAGAATTACTGCCACCATCATTAATTTTTTCATAATCGTTCTGTTTATTAGTCCTTATATCAAATTATTTTTTTCATATCGTTCTTAAAAACAAGTGCAAAAGTAAACAAAAGTTATAAGAAAAACGAATAACAGGGGTAAAAATTAAGGCTCTTTAATACTTTTACGTACTAAAGAGCCCAATATCTTGTTAAAAACCTAAAATTACAGACAAAAGACATACCCGTTGCCAATAAGAACAGATGTCTGTATTTCGTACTTACTAAAGTAAAATACGAGGCTTAATCTACAACCGTAAACTTGGCAAATTTCAGCAAAAGCTGTTTGGTACCAGAATGAACGAACTCTACTGTAGCCTTCGTATTCTCACCAGTTCCCTCAATCTTCAATACCGTTCCCCGTCCAAAACGCTGATGCTCAATCTTCATTCCCTCTTGCAAACCGCAAGAAGAACTGCCAGCAGATGATGCTGCAGAAGAAGAAACTGATAATGCAGCAGATCCGGTACTGCGAGAAGCAGGATGAGAAGAATGCGTCTCCATGTAACGTTTAGCTGCATTCAGCGCTCTTACAGACTTGAAATTTCCTTCAGAAAGAGAAGGCTTAGGATCTGCCACAAACTGAGATGCTACCGGTTTCGAATTCTGATATCTGCTACTGTATCTAGGCTGACCAGCATCCTCCCAAGGTCTGCGAGGACGTTGCGCTCTCGCCCACTCCGGCTGGTCAGACGCAGAATCAGCTCTAGAGCCAAACAAGCTTCCACTAGCCTCTTCCTGACTATCTATCAACTTGCTGTCAATCTCATCAATAAAGCGACTCGGATTATCAAACTCCATCTTGCCATATCTCCAGCGGTTCTTGGCGTTCGTCAGAATACAATGTTTCTCAGCTCGCGTAATGGCTACGTAAAGCAATCTCCGTTCCTCCTCCAGTTCTCTGAGCGAAGCAGCAGAAAGCGGACTCGGGAAGATATTCTCTTCCAATCCTACCACGAAGACCGTAGGAAACTCCAGACCTTTGGCTGCATGAACCGTCATCAAAGATACACGAGGTTCATCCTTATCACCATCGCTGTCAGCATCGGTAAGCAGCGCCACATCCTGCAGATAATCCTGCAGGAAGAGTTCATCGAACCTACCCTCTTCACGGCGTTCGTCCACAAAAGCAGACATACCGCTCAAGAATTCCTCCAGGTTCTCCTGACGTGCCAGATCATCGGCATCCTTGCCCGACATGATATCCTGACTGATACCACTCTCCTTGATAATAGCATCACCCAATTCATAGACATCTGTAGTTTGAGCCCATTCGATAAACGAAGAAATCAGCAATCTGAAGGTTTCCAGTTTGTTCATCGTGCCCTTGTTAACCGCCAGTCCATACTGCTCAGGAGCACCGATTACCTCCCAGAAACTCACCTGGTTCTGATGGGCACAGTCAGCAATCTTCAGCACCGTAGTTGCACCGATTCCACGAGCCGGATAGTTGATGATACGCTTGATAGCCTCTTCATCATCTGGATTCGCCACCAGACGGAAATAGGCTATGATGTCCTTGATTTCCTTGCGCTGGTAGAAACTCAGTCCGCCATAGATGCGATAAGGAACACCCTGCTTTCTGAACTCCTCCTCGAAGCTGCGGCTCTGGGCATTGGTACGGTAGAGAATGGCAAAATCACTATACTGGCATCCATCCTCGCGCCGGATACGCTTCACATCCTTCGCCACAATCACCGCCTCTTCCTTGTCGCTGTAAGCAGGCTTATACAGAATCTTCTCGCCCTTCGCATTCTCGCTGAACACATCCTTAGGAATCTGGTTGCGGTTATGCTTGATCAGACTGTTAGCCGCCTCAACGATAGTCTGGGTAGAACGGTAGTTCTGTTCCAGCTTGAAGAGACGCGTACCCTGAAACTGGCGCTGATAGTTGAGAATATTATCGATATTGGCACCACGGAAGCTATAGATACTCTGCGAGTCATCACCCACGGCACAAACACGCTGCTTCTCCTGACAGAGTTGCATGACGATAGACATCTGAACGTGATTGGTATCCTGATACTCATCCACCAGAACATAATCGAAGCGGGCGGCATATTTGTGGCGAATATCCTCATGTTCCCTGAAGAGCTGATAGGTAAGCGTCAGCAGATCATCGAAATCCATGGCATTAGCCTGCTTGCAGCGCTGCACGTAAGCCACGAAAATCTTACCAACTTCAGGCATCTGCGCACGCTTGTTCTGCTCAAAGATA
>ERZ1034928.596-NODE-596-length-15764-cov-4.762620_pt1 | contig 15764 bp, 10 predicted proteins | sample MGYA00520627_ERZ1034928 | MGnify/ENA primary metagenome ERZ1034928 (study PRJEB33766, sample SAMN09781755) | gut metagenome | biome: gut microbiome | host: Homo sapiens | place: Madagascar | study: EMG produced TPA metagenomics assembly of the PRJNA485056 data set... | reverse complement strand
GCCAAAACCTCATCAATTTTATTAATAACGTCTTTAACCTGCAAAGGCTGTACGGCGTCAACGTTTTTAATAAACTTAGCCCAAAAACCGGCAAGCAGCTTTTTCCAATCCATTGTGCCGGCGGAAACGTCATCTAAAAATTCTTCCAACTGCGCGGTAAAGTCATATTCAACATATTTTTTGAAGTAGTTTTCCAAAAACACGGTAACGATTCGCCCGCGGTCTTCCGGTATAAAACGCAACTTTTCAACCCGAACATACTTGCGCTCTTGCAAAACCGCAATAATCGTGGCGTAAGTTGACGGACGCCCGATTCCGAGTTCTTCAAGCTTTTTAACCAAGCTGGCTTCGGTAAAGCGCGGCGGCGGGGTGGTAAAGTGCTGTTCGGGTTTAATCTCGCCTTTGTCAACCGCTTGTCCGGTTTCAACATTCGGCAGCAGCTGATTGTCGTCATCGTCATCAGAATCATCTTTGCTTTCTTGGTATAATTTCAAAAAGCCGTCAAAAGCAATAACTTGTCCGTTGGCGCGGAGCAAAATTTGTTTATCGGCCGATTCCGAATCAACGGTGACGCGGTCAAGCACTGCCGGATTCATTTGGCAGGCAACCGTGCGTTTCCAAATCAGCTCATATAATTTGTGCGCATCAGAGTCTAATTTGATTTCCATTTTTTTCGGAGTGTTCATTACATCGGACGGACGGATTGCCTCGTGCGCTTCTTGCGCATTCTTTGACTTGGTTTTGTATTCTTTGGCAACTTTGGGCAAATAAGCGTCGCCGAAATATTTTAAAATAGCGTCGCGGCATGCGGCAATCGCCTCTTTGGAAAGATTAACCGCGTCGGTACGCATATAAGTGATAAAACCGTCTTCATAAAGCTTTTGCGCTACCTGCATGGTTTTTTTAGCTGAAAAACGAAGCTTGCGGGCAGCTTCCTGCTGCAAGGTTGAGGTGGTAAACGGCGGCGCCGGATAGCGATTGGCTTTTTTGCGTTCCACATTGCAAACCGTAAAGTTTTGCGCCTCAATTTTAGCTTGCGCGGCAAGCGCTTTTTCTTTGGTGTTTAAGTCAAATTTTTCAAGCTTTTTGCCGTCCAGATTAATCAGATGCGAGGGAATTAAAGCTTTTTCGGAAGTTTGTAAATCAACGTCTACCGTCCAATATTCTTCCGGTTTAAATTTTTCAATTTCATTTTCGCGGTCGCAGATTAAGCGCAGCGCAACCGACTGCACTCTTCCGGCTGATTTTGACCCCGGAAGCTTGCGCCACAACACCGGCGACAAGGTAAAGCCCACCAAATAGTCAAGCGCGCGGCGCGCCATGTAGGCTGAAACCAAGTTATCGTCAATGGAACGCGGATTTTTAATTGCTTCCGTTACGGCTGATTTTGTAATTTCATGAAAAACCACGCGCTCAATCTTTTTGCCGGCGATTTTTTTGCGGGCGGTGAGTTCTTCCAAAATATGCCATGCAATAGCTTCTCCTTCTCTATCCGGGTCGGATGCGAGAATAACGGTGTCGCAATCTTTTAATGCCGCGATAATATCGTTAAGCCGTTTTTTACCGCCGGAGCTTAACTCCCATGTCATATCAAAATCATGCTCAGGATTAACCGAGCCGTCTTTGCTTGGCAAATCGCGAATATGACCGAAGCTGGCCAGCACTTTGTAATCTGAACCTAAATATTTGTTAATGGTTTTGGCCTTTGCCGGAGATTCTACAATAACTAATTTCATCGGTTTTTCCTGTTTCTTTTGTCTTTCAAAACTAAGGTGCTTCCGTTTACGCGTTCAATCACACCTTCAAGTTCCAGTTCGGTAATCAACATCATGGTTTGTTCGGCATTGCCTCCGCCGGTGCGGATAAGTTCGTCAATGCCGATTCCCTCCGGCGGTATAAGCGCGGTTAATGCTGCGGTGCCGCCCTCTGCCGGTTCGGTTTTGGTTTGAGGGCAAATATTGTCATTTTTTTGCGGTTTGTCAAGAGGCTTTACCGGCGATGTGTGCAGAGCATAGTTTTTAATCTGCTGATTTTGAGTTAAGCTTAAAGTTTGCAAAATGTCATCGGCGTATTCGGTTAACAACGCGCCCTCGCGAATAAGTTTGTTGGCTCCGGCTGAGCGTCCGTCAAGCGGCGAACCTGGAACGGCAAATATGTCTTTGCCCTGCTCAAGCGCGGTGCGGGCAGTGATTAATGAGCCTGAATTTAATGAGGCCTCAACCACCAAAGTTCCGGCGCTTAATGCCGAAACCAAACGATTCCGGCGCGGAAAGTTGGCAACTTGCGGCGTTGTTCCGAGCACAAATTCTGAAATTACGCTGCCTTGTTCGCAAATTTGCTCATATAACGCCTTGTTTTCAGTCGGGTACGGAACATCAACGCCGGTGCCTAAAACGGCAATGGTCGCGCCTTGCTGTTCTTTGGCGTAAAGCGCGCCTTTATGAGCGGCGGCATCAATGCCTCGCGCCATGCCTGAGACAACAATCACATCATTTTGAGTTAAATCATAAGCAATTTTAGAGGCAATTTTGCGCCCGTTTACCGTGGCGTTGCGCGAGCCTACAATAGAAATCATAACCGGATAATTCAAAATATCCGTCCGCCCTTTAACAAACAAAATCGGCGGCGCGTCATTAAGCTCGGCAATGTTTTGCGGATAAAGCTCGTCTGTGCGGGCAATAATCGCAATCTTCATCTGTTGTGCTTTTTTAAGCACATACTCCGCGTCTTTTCGCGGATATAAAACTTGTTTGGCGGATAAATATTTCAGAGCCTCCGCGGCGGAGCCGTGTTTGTTCAAGAGCCTGTAAAAACTGACCGGCCCGATACCGTCAGAATTTATAAGTTGAATCCAATCAATAAGCTCTTGTTGTTTCACGATAAGTTACTTCTTTGCTTTTTTAAATGAAATTTTGCTTTCTTCACCTTTAAGCAGGCGGGTAATATTGGCGTGGTGCTTCAAAATTACCATTGCCACAATAATGGCGCAAAATACGGTGTAAATTTGCGGCAGGGTAAAAAAGGCAATAAACGGAACCGCCGCTGCGGCCGTTAAGGCTGAAAGTGAAGAATAACGGAATATAAACGCCATGGCAAGCCAAATGCCTAAAGCCGATAAGGCGAGCGGCCAGTGAATTACAAGCAGCAAACCGAAAGCCGATGACACGCCTTTACCGCCCTTAAATTTTAACCAAACCGGAAACATGTGGCCGATAACTCCGCACAAACCGGCAATCATGGCGGCTAACACGGCGGTTGAAGCCGGCAGTCCGAATACAAAACAAAGCTCATTCGGCACTAGCTCTTTTGCCAAATATGCGGCAAAACCGGCCTTAAAAGCATCTAAAATAACCGTAAGGAGCGCCAGAGTTTTATTGCCGGTGCGCAATACGTTGGTGGCGCCGATGTTGCCGGAGCCGATTTTGCGAATATCGCCGTATCCGGCCAAGCGGGTTAAAACCAAGCCGAACGGAATTGAGCCGAGCAGATATCCTCCCAAAGCGCATAAAATAAAAATTGCGATAAAACTCATGTTTTTCTCCTTGTGCTTTTAATATTATCGTCACTATAAACACAATATCAGTTTAATTTCAATCATTTTATCAATTTTACCATAAATTGTTGACCGCTTGCAAAAATATGGTGACAAATCGGTTAAAGTAGGTCAATATAAAGCAAATTTGCAAAGAAAGGTGTGTTTGATGAAGCCGCAATATAAACGAATTTTACTCAAGCTTTCGGGCGAAGGTCTGATGGGCGATAAAGAATTTGGCGTTTCGCCTGAGGTTGTGCGGAGCTTGGCCGAGCAGATAAAGCAAATTCATGAACTCGGAACCGATGTGTGTATTGTTATCGGCGGCGGCAACATTTTCCGCGGCGCCAAAGAGGCGGCTAAAGGTATGGACAGAAGCGTTGCTGACCAAATAGGTATGCTCGCCACGGTTATGAACTCGTTATTTTTGCAAGACGCTTTAATTAAAGTCGGGGTGCCGGCTAAGCTTGTGTCGGGTTTGCGTATTCCGCAGGCGTGTGAAGATTATTCGTACCGCAAGGTTATGTCATATTTGCAAAATCGCGAGGTAGTAATTTTTGCCGCCGGCACCGGCAGTCCGTATTTTACCACTGATACCGGCGCGGCTTTGCGCGCGGCGGAAATGGGGTGCGACGCGTTGCTTAAATCAACTCAGGTTGACGGCGTTTATGATTCTGACCCGCGTGTTAACCCGAATGCAAAGCGTTTTGACGTTTTAAGTTATGATGAAGTAATTAAAAAAGAGCTGAAAGTTATGGATATTTCGGCGGTTGTCCTTGCCAAAGAAAATAAAGTGCCGATAATTATATTTAATCAACATGAAGGCGCCGCTTTGCTAAAAGCGGTGTGCGCTGAAGGAAAGTTTACAATAATTAAATAGAAACAGAGGAAAATATGTCTGATTTTAACACAATTAAAAATGATACAAAGGCCAGAATGGATAAAACTCTGGAATCTTTGCGCGCTGATTTTGCCGGTTTGCGTGCCGGCCGCGCTCATGCCAGTTTGCTTGACGGCATTATGGTTGAAGCTTACGGAAACTTAACTCCGATTTCGCAAGTCGGTACGGTGAGCGTGCCGGATCCGCGCACGTTGTCGGTCAGCGTTTGGGATAAAAGTTTGGCTAAAAGCGTTGAAAAAGCTTTGCGCGAGAGTGACTTAGGGCTTAATCCGGCTTCAGACGGAACGTTAATCCGTATTCCGATTCCGCCGCTCAGCGAAGAGCGTCGCAAAGAACTTGGTCGTATTGCCGGAAAGTACAGCGAACAAAACAAAGTTGCTATCCGTAATATTCGCCGCGATGCTTTAGATGAAATTAAAAAACTCAAAAAAGACAATCTGATTTCGGAAGATGAAGAAAAAAGATTTGAAAATGAAGTTCAGAAACTGACTGATGAAGCTGTGCGCAAGGTTGATGAAATGCTTGCTGCCAAAGAAAAAGATATTATGCAGGTGTAGGAATGGGCAGTGACGCATAATCAGTTAAATCATATTGCCGTTATTATGGACGGCAACGGGCGTTGGGCGGTAAAACGAGGTCTGCCGCGTGTTGCCGGACATAAAAAAGGCGCCGAGGTCGTTGTGCAAATTGTTAAGGCGGCAAAAGAGTTTGGTGTTAAATGCCTTACTCTTTATGCTTTTTCCACTGAAAACTGGAAGCGCAGTCCGGAAGAGGTCGGCGCTTTAATGCAGTTGTTACGGCAATATCTTGATAAAAACTTTAAAGAACTGGAGCAAAATGACGTTAAAATCCGTTTTATCGGCGAGCGTTATATGCTTGACTCTGATATTGTTGAAAAAATGGAGCGTTTGGAACGGCGCACGGCTGAAAATAAAAGTCTTGTTTTGCAAATAGCTTTAAGCTACGGTTCGCGACAAGAAATTTTAACTGCGGCCAAAAAAATTGCCGAACGTGTAAAAAGTGGTGATATGGAGCTGAAAGATATTGATGAACAAACTTTTTCTGATATGCTTTACACCAACGGAATTCCTGATCCTGATTTGCTGATTCGCACCAGCGGTGAGCAACGTGTCAGTAATTATTTGCTTTGGCAGATTGCATATACGGAACTGTTTTTTACCAAAACGCTATGGCCTGATTTTAGCAAAGAAGAGCTTAAAAGCATAATTGAAGATTATCAAACAAGGGAGAGAAGATATGGTAAAGCTTAAAATATCAACGTCAAAGGAACCTAAAAAAATGGGCTCGTTCGTAAAACGAACCATAACGGCATTGGTAATGTTGCCGGTGGTTATCGGCGCTTTGTGGCAAGGTTATCCTTTTGTTGATGTGTTGGCGCTGTTGGTTGGCGTTTTGCTTGCGTGGGAATGGGCAAACATGGTTCCGAACCGCGCTTCCGGCGCTTATTTAAGCGCTTATGCCGTTTCGGTTGCCGTTTCTCTGCTTGTTTATGATGCTCCGGTAACATTGGCTACCATTTTACTTGCTACCGTGTATGTTTGGTTTAAAGCTCGTAAAGAAGAACATCGCTATTTGCTGACTTTGGGCGTGCCGTATATTTCGGTCGGCGTCGGTTCTTTAATTTGGATTTATAATAACTTTAACAATCCTTATGCTTTTTGCATGACGTTGTGGTTTTTCTTGATGGTTTGGTCAATGGACGTAGGCGGATATATTGTCGGCAGTAATCTTAAAGGCCCTAAACTGGCGCCTAAAATCAGCCCGAATAAAACGTGGTCGGGTTTGGCCGGCGGTATTTTGTTGGCAATGGCCGTCAGTATGCTTTATTTTTACGCCTTGTCGTTTACTGATGAAACTTCTCCGGATTATCGCGCCCAAATTTTGTACGCCGCATTGGGCGGCTTGATTGCCGGTGTTTCGCAAATCGGCGATTTAATTGAATCGGCTATTAAGCGTCACTTAGACTTAAAAGATTCCAGCAATCTTATTCCGGGACATGGCGGCATGTTTGACCGCGTTGACGGCTTAATCTTTGCCGCTCCGTTTGTTTATTTGCTGTTTGCGTATGTATTGCCTTATTAATTTATGTGGTGAATTACGATGGAATGGGTGCTTAATACAATTTACTATGTTGTGCCGTTTTTAATTCTGCTCGGCATTTTGGTTTTTGTGCATGAGTTCGGACATTTTTTGGTTGCCCGTATGGTTGGCGTGCAGGTTAGCGCGTTTTCAATCGGATTCGGCAAAGAATTATGGGGGCGCAAAGACAAAAAAGGCACTTACTGGAAAATTTCAGCAATTCCGCTTGGCGGGTATTGCCAGTTTTTAGGTGACGCCGATGCTTCTTCCGGTACGGCCGACAGCGCGGCGCAAGAACTGAGCGAGGATGAAAAGAAAAGAGCCTTTCCTTTTCAAAATCCGTTTAAAAAGTTGGCTATTGTTATTGCCGGTCCGGGGTTTAACTACCTGTTTGCCGTTTTGCTTTATGCCGGATTATTTTTTGCTTTCGGCAAAATTACGATTCCGCCGATTGTGGGCGAAGTTATGCCTTCCGGCGCGGCCGAACGAGCCGGTATTGTTGCCGGTGACCGCATCCTGACCATTAACGGCGAGCAAATAAACTCCTTTGCCGATATTTCTCGTGAAGTTGCCATGGCCGCAGACCATGAAGTTAAGCTTGAGGTTAAACGTGGCGATGAAACGCTCAACTTTGCCTTTTCGCTTACCGAGCTTGCTCCCGATGATGAAGAAGGGACTGAAAACAAACGCTTTATGCTTGGGGTTAAGTCGGTTTCCGTTATTGAAATGTCGCATGAAAAAGTTTCATTGCCGCAAGCTGTTGCAATGGGGGTTAAAGAAGTTTGGGACGTTACCGTTACCACCTTGCGCGGTGTCGGACAAATGATTACCGGTAAGCGCGGCAGTGAAGATGTCGGCGGGGTGATTCGTATTGCCGAAATGACCGGAGACATCAGCAAAACGCACAGCATTGTTGAGTTTATAGTCTTTATGGCGCTGCTGTCGGTTAATTTAGGGCTGATTAATCTGTTTCCGATTCCGGTGCTTGACGGCGGACACGTTGTGTTCTTTATAACTGAAATTATTACCGGCCGCGAGGTAAATGAAAAAGTAAAAGAATACCTGTTCCGTATAGGTTTGGTGCTGTTGTTGGCTTTAATGCTGTTTGCCACCTGGAATGATATTGTTCATCTTATAAATCGCTGGTTTAATTAAAACAAGGAAAAGTAAATGAAAAAAATACTGATAATAACTTTGTTGATGTTTTGCGCTTTGAGCTTTAAGGCTCAGGCTGCCGATTTTTATTTGCGAACCGTTGAAGTTTACGGCTTGCAACGAGTTGAAAAAGAAACCGTACTGTCATATTTGAGCGTTAAAACCGGTGCCAATGTTTCACAAGATGAACTTGACGCCGCGTTCAAAAACTTGTACGCCACCGGCTTGTTTGCCGATATAAAAATGGAAACAACCGATGACGGCGTGCTCAAAATTAATGTTGAAGAAAATCCGATTATCGGACAGCGCGCCTTTGACGGCAACAAAAAACTTGACGACAAAATTTTAGAATCTGAAGTCCAGAGCGCACCTAACAGCATTTACAGCAAAGCCAAAGTTCAGCAAGATGTTCAGCGCATTTTAGACGTTTACAAACGGGCGGGGCGCTATGCGGTTGAAGTTGACCCGAAAATTATTAAACGCGATGAAAACCGTATGGACCTGATTTTTGAAATTGATGAAGGTCCTGAGGCTAAAATCGCCAAGATTAACTTTTTCGGCAACACGCATTATTCTTCGCCTGATTTGCAAGAAGTGTTAATGAGTAAAGAAAGCCGTTGGTATCGCATTTTTTCAAGTTCTGAAAATTATGACGCCGAAAAAATGAACTATGACAAAGAGCTTTTGCGCCAGTTTTACAATCAGCGCGGATATGCTGATTTCAGAGTGGTTTCGGCCATTGCCGAGTTGGCGCCGAACAAAAAGTCATTTATTCTTAACTTTACTTTAGATGAAGGCTTGCGTTACAAAATCAGCCGAACCGATATTGAATCCGCCATTGCGGAACTTCCGCTTGACGCGCTTAAACAAGAAATTACGTTTAAAGCCGGTGACTGGTATAACTCCGCGCAAATTGAAAAATCGGTTTCCGCCATTACCGATGAGCTTGGCAAAAAAGGCTTTGTATTTGTTGAGGTTGAGCCGGTTTTAACCCGCGATGCCGAAAATTCAACCATTGCCGTTACTTTTAAGATTAAAGAAGGCGAGCGTATTTTTGTAAATCGCATTAATATTTCCGGCAACACTCGCACCTTAGATGAAGTTATTCGCCGTGAGTTTCGCTTAGACGAGGGCGATGCATTTAACGTTTCCAAAATCAAGGATTCGCGTCGCAATATTGAAAACTTAAATTACTTCAGCAAAGTTGATATTCAGTCGGTTCCGGTCAATGCCAACAAGGCGGATATAGATGTTAATGTTGAAGAAAAATCAACCGGATACTTTAATATCGGCGTTGGTTATTCCACCGTTGACGGCGCCTTGGTGCAGGCCGGCGTAACTGAAAACAACTTTCAGGGCAAAGGACAGCGTTTAAGTGTTGACGCCAGTGTTTCGGAACGTTCGCGCGATTATTCGTTAAGCTTTACAGAGCCTTACTTTTTGGGGCGTCGTTTAAGCGCCGGAGCTGATGTTTTTTACAATGACGAAAGCTATCAGGATGAAAGTTCGTACACCAATTCAAGCATCGGCGGACGCGGTCGCTTAGGCTGGAATTATACCGATGACTTATATCAGGTTGTTCGCTACACTTTACGTCAAAATGAAATTAAAAACATTAAAGATTATGCTTCATATTACATCAAAAAAGAAAAAGGCAAAAGCACATCGTCCGAGCTTGGTCAAACCTTAATTTATGACAAGCGCGACAGCTCCGTTAATACCAAAAACGGTTATTACTTATCATTCGGCAATGATGTTTCCGGTATCGGCGGCGATGAAAAATACTTAAAATTTGATGTTAAAGCCTACAAATTTTTAACCTTGGCCGACTATTGGACCTTTAAGTTTTACGCAAACGGCGGCTACGTTGTTGGTTACGGCGGCGAAGAAGTTCGCTTGTCAGAGCGTTATTATTTGGGCGGCAACACCTTGCGCGGTTTTGAGTTTGGCGGCGTTGGCGCGCGTGATAAAGCCACTGACGATTCGCTTGGCGGCAACTGGGTTGCTTATGGCGGAACGGAATTGGCTTTTCCGATTGGTCTTGATGAAGTCGGCATCCGCGGGCGCACCTTCTTTGACATCGGTATGATTGGCAAACCTGATGACATCAGCTCTGAGCTTGTTGATTATTCTTCCAAGCCGCGCGCTTCCGTCGGTTTCGGTTTTGAATGGCTTTCGCCGATGGGTAAAATTGATGTTGACTTCGGTTTCCCGGTCATGAAGGAAGATTACGATAAAACCGAAGTTTTCCGCTTGAATTTTGGTACCAGTTTATAAACATGAGGAGTAAAATATGGTTGATAAAAACTTTTATAAAAATAACGGTCCGTTTACTTTGGCGCAAATTGCCGAAATTGCCGGAGCCGAACTTGTTAACACCGCCAAAGGCGCTGAAGTTGTAAACGATATTGCCACCATGGAAAAGGCCGGCGCCAATGAAATTTGCTTTTTTTATGACCGTAAAGCCAAAGAAAAAGCGGTAAATATTAAAGCTAAAGCCTGCATTACCAACGAAGATTTGCAAAGTTGGATTCCTCATGACGTTATTGTTTTAATTTCGCCCGACCCTAAGTTGGCGTTTTTAAAGCTTAATCAGGCTTTTTATACCGAATACGCGCCGGAGGGCGGCATTGACGCCAGCGCCGTTATTCACGCCACTGCCAAAATCGGTAAAAACTGTTATGTCGGCCCGCATGCCGTAATTGAAGAAAATGTTACGATTGGCGATAATTGCCGCATTGAAGCCGGTGCGGTTATTTGCCGCGGTTGCCAAATCGGTAACAACTGCCGTATCGGGGTTGGCGCTTATGTTTCATATTGTATTATGGGCAATGATTGTTATATTTACAATGGTGCCCGTATCGGCTCGGACGGCTTTGGTTTTAACACTGTTGCCGGTCGCCATGTTCGCATACCGCAGCTTGGCAGAGTTATTATCGGTAATGATGTTGAAATCGGCGCTTGCTCCTGCATTGACCGCGGCGCGCTTGACGATACCGTTATCGGTGACGGCTGCCGTATAGATAATTTGGTGCAGGTTGCCCACAATGACAAATTAGGCCGCGGCTGTGTGCTTGTTGCGCAAACCGGAATTGCCGGAAGCTGCACTTTTGGCGATTATGTGGTTTGCGGTGGGCAGACAGGCTTTGCTGACCATTTGATGGTCGGAACCGGCGCTCAAATTGCGGCGCAATCCGGCGTTATGCGTGATATTGAGCCGGGCGCGGTGGTAATGGGCTCGCCGACTGTTCCGTTCAAAGACTTTATGCGCCAAGTTGCGTTTTTGCAACGCAACAGCAAAAAATAACTTGTCAAAGCGTTAAATTTGTGCTTTGTTGCACAAGTTTTAAAATTTTAAGGAAATAACAATGTCAGATGTAAAAGTATATCCTATTGAAGAAATCATGAAGATGTTGCCTCATCGCTATCCGTTTTTGTTAGTGGATAGACTTGAGGTTGAAGTTCCGGGCGAAAAAGGTGTCGGGATTAAAAACGTTACCATGAATGAAGAATTTTTTCAGGGGCACTTTCCGGGCAATCCGGTTATGCCGGGGGTTTTGCAAATTGAAGCGATGGCGCAAACTGCCGGTGCGGTGGTCATTACCAAAGAAGACGACTATGAAACCAGCAAACGCAACGTTTTGTTCATGTCAATAGACGGGGTTAAGTTCCGCAAGCCGGTTAAACCGGGCGATCAACTCCGTATGCACGTTGAAAAAATTAAAGAACGCCGTAATGTCTTTGTTTTTAAAGGACAGAGCATGGTAGACGGTCATGTCGTTTCTGAAGCCGAATTTACCGCCATGATAATTGAATAAAATTCTTTTTGAAAAAATAAGCCGTTTCTTGCCGGGAACGGCTTTTTTTTATTGTTTTTTTAATAAAAATCGTTATAATATTAACATTAAGTATTGTATTTTACAGTGCTTAAAAACTACACGCGCGGCTTGAAAGGTATAAAATCCGCCGTTTTGATGCATTTGTGGTAAATTATTCAAGGGTGTTAAAATGAATAGAATCTGCTATAAAATCCTGATGTGTCTGGTTGCTGTTTTTGTAATCGGCATCACCGGTGCTAACGCTGAATTACAATGCGTGGCGCAACCGAGTTGCTCGCTTCTCGGTTACAGCACGGAAAGCGTTGCTGATTGCGTAAGTTATATTCATTGCCCGTTTGATAAGTCATACAAAAAATGCGTCGCTATTGACAACCTCAGCGGAAAATGTACCGGATACACCCTTGCTTCATGTCCGCCCCATGCCAAATGCGAACCCTGCGGTTCATACAAAATCGCCACCTGCAAAACCGGATACACCCAAAAAGGCGATGCCTGTGTATGCGCCACCACCTGCCAAGACCGCTTAACTCAAAAAGATATTCCTCTTAACGCCGGACCGATTAAACAAAGCTGCGATGCTTGCGGCGCTGTTTCCGATATTGTCACCGGTTGGGCATGCAATACCGGCTATGTTGAAATCAACGGCGCGTGCAAACAGGCTTTCAGCGGATGCGAAGCCGCCGGTTATTTGTCTGACGAGCTTGCTAACGCTACTTGCGATGAAAAAATTGTTTATACCTCTGACGGCAGCGCGTTAAGATGTTACACTGATTGCGCCTGCAATGACGGCTTTGTTAAAAAAGACAATGAATGCGTTGAATTTATTGACTGCTCTGACTACACCTTAAAAACCTGTCCTGACAACGCAATCTGCTCGGCTTGTACTGATAATGACGGTAACACCACTCATAAATTTGAAAAATGCGATAACGGCTACAAAGAACAATCCGGCATTTGCGTATGCGAAAAAGTTTGCTCCGATACTTTTACCGGCACAATTCCTGCCAACGGCACCGCGGTTAAAGAACCATGTACGGCTTGCGGCGTAACTACCGATATTGTAACTGACTTTGCTTGCAACGGCGGTTATGTTAAAAAAGACGGCAACTGTATTCCGGAAGTTGACTGCTCGTCTTATCCGTTAAGCTCATGCCCTGATAATGCAACTTGCGCTAAATGTACCGATAATGATGGCAACACCTCATACCGCTTTGATAAATGTAACAACGGTTACACCAAGAGCGGCGATATATGCGTATGTGAAAAAGTTTGTGAAGACCTCTTCACCGGCACGGTTCCTGCAAACGCCGCCCTTAAAACCGAAATCTGCACGGCCTGCGGCATCAGTACCACAATTAAAACCGGCTACACCTGCAACAATGGTTATAGCGATGAAAACGGCGAATGCGTATGTTCGGTCGTATGTAAAGACACCTATACCAAACCGATTCCGGCTCATGGTAAAGCCAAAACCGAACGTTGCACGGCTTGCGGCGTAACCACCGATATTGTTACTGATTTTGCCTGCGATAACGAGTATGCTAAAAAAGGCGATACCTGCGTCTGTGAAAAAGTTTGCGATGATACCTTTACCGGTCGGATTCCTGAAAACGCCACTGCCAAAACCGAACCCTGCACGGCCTGCGGCGAAACTTCAGAAATTGTTACCGGCTTTAGCTGCAACAACGGTTACACCAAGAGCGGCGATATATGCGTATGCGAAAAAGTTTGTTCCGATACCTTTACCGGCACCATTCCTGAACACGGTATTGCCGTAACTCAACCTTGCGAAGCCTGCGGCGTAACTACTGAAATTGTTACTAACTGGACTTGCGAGGGCAGTTACACCAAAGAAGACGATAAATGCGTATGCTCCAAAGTTTGCGCAGATACCTTTACTGACCCCATTCCTGAACATGGTATTGCAACAACTGCGCCTTGTGTTGCTTGCGGCGTAACCACAAATATTGTTACCGGCTTTACCTGCGAGGGCAGCTATACCAAACAAAACGGCAAATGCGTATGCGCAACCACTTGTAAAGATACCTACACCGGCTCATTACCAGCCCATGCCAAATGGGCAACCAGTACATGTACAGCCTGTGGAGTTGAGACTACCATCAAAACAGGTTGGAAATGCGAAGATGACTATACTGAAAACAGCAGTAAAACCGGATGTCAATGCAAAAAGACTTGTGAAGATTTAATCAGCAGCAAACCGGCACACTCAACTTATGTTGAAACCGATTGTACGGCTTGCGGTGTAACCACCAAGATTAAAACTGATTGGAAATGCGACAACGGTTACATGAAAAAAGGCGAGACTTGTGAAAAGATTATTGACTGCTCGTCACACACCTTAACCTCATGTCCGAGCCATGCGGTTTGCAGTCAATGTACTGATAACGATGGCGATACCACCTACCGTTTTGAAGATTGCGAGACCAATTATGCTTTAAGCGGTGGAGTTTGCGTCTGCGGCATAACTTGTAACGATAAAATAAGCAGCAAACCGGCAAATTCGCATTATACCTATACAGAATGCGATGCCTGCGGCAACAAGAGCACCATCATTGACGGTTGGGATTGTGATAGTGCATATGAAGAAAGTCCCGATAAAACCAGTTGCCAATGCCGAACCATTTGCTCTGATACCTACACCGGCTCATTGCCTACCCACGCAGTATGGAAAACAAGCGATTGTACCGCCTGCGGTGTAAAAAGCACCATTAAAATTGGTTGGGATTGCGATAACGGTTATGAAAAGAACACCGGTGAAACCGGTTGCGTATGTTCAACTACTTGTAAAGATACCTACACCGGCTCATTGCCTGAGCATGCTCACTACGAGTATGACGACTGTACCGCCTGCGGTGTAAAAAGCACCATCATTACCGATTGGAATTGCAATAGCGGCTACCATAAGAGCGGTAACAAATGTGTATGCGACGTTACCTGCTCTGATACCTACACCGGCTCATTACCTGAGCATGCGTATTATACAACTTCAGCATGTTATGCTTGCGGTGAAAAGAGCAATATCATTACCGGTTGGGAATGTTATTCCGATTATGAAAAGAACAGCAGTAAAACCGCTTGTGTATGCAAAACGACCTGCTCTGATAAGTATACCGGTTCATTACCTGACCATGCGGAATGGGTGACAGAGCCCTGTTCGGCTTGCGGTGTCAGCACCACAATTACCACTGGGTGGAAGTGTAAAAACGGCTACCATAAGAGTGGCAATATCTGCGTATGCGATGATACCTGTAACGACACCTTTACCGGTACCAAGCCGACCCATGCTGATTACGTTTACTCATCATGTAGTGCTTGCGGTGTAAGTTATTCTATTATCACTGACTATGAGTGCCATGACGGCTATGAAGGCGATGATTGCCACTGCGCAACTACCTGTATTGACCAGATAACCACCAAGCCTACCCACTCAGATTTTGATACTACCAGATGTAATGCCTGCGGTGATATATCATATATCAAAACCGGCTTTACCTGTCACAAAGGCTATACCGGCACAGATTGCCACTGCGCAACCACCTGTACTGATAAGGTAACATCTAAACCGGCGCACTCAACTTATGATGAAGAAGATTGTACCGCCTGCGATGAAACCACTACCATTAAAACCGGTTGGACATGTGAAGATGACTATAAAGAACAATCCGGTACTTGTGTATGCAAAACCACCTGTACCGACCAAATAACCACCAAGCCGACCAACTCAGGTTGGGTTTATGGGGATTGTTCAGCTTGCGGCGTCAGCAGCACCATTAAAACCGGCTTTAAATGTTATAACGGTTATACCGGTCCGGATTGCCACTGCGCAACTACATGTACCGACTTAATCAGCAGCAAACCGGCACACTCAACTTATGATGAAACAGATTGTACGGCTTGCGGTGTAACCACCAAGATTAAAACTGATTGGAAATGCGACAGTGGATATGTTAAAGTCGGCACAATCTGTGAACCTGCTTATGCAAGCTGCGAGGCGGCAGGTTACCTGAGCTCGCCTAAACAGCATGCAATTTGCGATACGGTTGGCATTTATTTAACCAACGGCAACCCTGAAACCTGCTACAAAAATTGCGTATGCGAGAGCGGCTATACCGGTGACCCGTGTGTATGCGCCAAAACCTGTACCGATAAAGTTACCACAAAGCCGCATAATGCACATTATGTATACGAAAATTGCGTTGCATGTGGCATAACTTAT
>ERZ1034928.594-NODE-594-length-15777-cov-6.328775_pt1 | contig 15777 bp, 33 predicted proteins | sample MGYA00520627_ERZ1034928 | MGnify/ENA primary metagenome ERZ1034928 (study PRJEB33766, sample SAMN09781755) | gut metagenome | biome: gut microbiome | host: Homo sapiens | place: Madagascar | study: EMG produced TPA metagenomics assembly of the PRJNA485056 data set... | reverse complement strand
ATACTTTCCTCAACAGAGAGGGTTTTCTTTTTATGATTAATGTCAGTAAAAATAGTGTCGGCGAGATCATAACGATTATTATTGTTTGAACTTGGATTAACATCTGTTTCGTAAACTGTATTTTCTCCAGTTATAACGGTAACTGTTGTTTTGTAAACTTTTTTGCCGATAGTCGCTTTAATAACAACGGTTCCACCTTTCTTTGCGGTTACAACACCTTTTTTGTTTACAGATGCAATTTTAGAGTTGGATGACTTCCAAGTTACTTTTGAACTATTTTTATAACCTTTGATGTATAGGGGAAGTTTTTCTCCTTTTACGACCTTGTAACATACATCTGCTTGAATGCGGTAATACTTTTGAGCGGCATTTGAAATTGTCGGGCTAAAGGAAGTAAGTAGTAAAATAATTGCAACAAGTAATATTTTTGTCTTTTTCATATGTGTTCCCCCTTCATGGAATTTAGTTGTTTTTTATACTCATTTAGATCTGTAAGAATAGATCTGTATGTATTTGAAAATTCAAATTCGTCATAGAATTCAGAACTTTTACTAATGAATCGATCTATACGGTTTTTCTTTCCAGATATGGTCTTAAGAGTTTCAATTGCTTTTAACTCTTTTTGATATTCTAATGTGAGAACTTCATCTGCTCGCCTTCTAATAGAGATGACGTAATCAGATGTAATAGCCGTATTCACTTTTATTCCTGCTTGTTTAGCCTGCTCTAGGCTCATAATTTTTTGGAGCGCGAGTTCGTATCGGGAAAAAAACGTTTCAAGGCTAGATGTACTATTTATTAAGCGGACGCTATCTTCTAGAATTTGAATATCTCGATTAATTTGTGTGGCTGTATAAGTCTCTTTCATCGCTGTCAGTGTGGATTGTGGAACAGAAGATGAAAATGTGGTTAGTGTAAGCGTGTTGCTTTTTGGAGATTGTCTTCTATTATGGTTTTTTAATGAGATTCTTAGTATCAATATACCTATCAAAAGTAAAATGATTGTAAATGGAACTGTAAAAATAAGTTCATTGGTAGGAAGCATAAAGCATGATATAATGCCTCCAAGAGTTCCTAAAAGAAAGAAAATTCCAAAAAGTGTACCTAGTAATCTAAGGAGAACAGATATAATTTTCCTCATTTGTTTTTACCTCATCTATTGGTATAATTCGAGCACCCCAAGGGGATCGAAATATATCAAATAGTTATCCTGTTTAGCGCATATTCCATATTTTTCCTGATAATAGTTTAGGCAGTCTAAAAGAAACTCTTCTGTAACATTTAAATGTTCTGCAACTTCATATTTATTTTGGCATCTGGAATGGTAACAGTCTACCAGATCAGATAGAGATATCATTTCATGATATGCCCAAACACGAGCCCGTCTTTCCTGTTTCCTATTTTCGGATTCTTTCTGATCTATGATATCCCCAACGGTTGTGTAATGGTGTCCAAGCTCTTCGGCAAGCACACAAGCTTTTTCGGTTTCTATGTACATATCTTTGCTAAGAGCAATGGTGCCATCGCAATATAATCCTTTGATTCGCTTACTGGTAAAAGGATAATCAATGATATCTACATTTGTATCAGAAGCGGTTTGACATAATTCTTCGAATTTATTCATTATAATCACCTCCACCGCATCTTAAATTATTTACTGTCCTATAAAAAGGACTACTTCCTTTTGGACTTAACAAATTCTGCAAAGGCTTTGATTTCATCAAGTTCCTCTGGGGTGTACTCATCGCCGTCAAAATGTGCAGCAATGGTAGTTGTTTTTTCTGGCTCATCCCATCCCATAAGCTCTTGTGGAGTGGTTTTTAAGGCTTTAGCAAAATCTCTTATCTTAGATTCTGATATATCAACATCACCCTTTTCAATTTTGGCAATAGATGAGCGGTCCTTATATCCAGTAAGCTCTGCTAATGTATCTTGGGACATTTTTAGAGCTAAACGCCTTTCTTTAATATTTTTATATAGGTCAAGCATAAGCAAAGCCTCCTTGTGATATTGTTTAAATAAATAATAGCACGTTGTGTAAAATTATTCAACAAAATTATTAAAAAGTGTTGACACAAATTCACAACAATGATATAGTGAATGTAGTTCACGGAAGGGAGGCGATAAAACAGTGGCAAATGTTGAACTACTTAGAAAAAAAATTAGTGAATCAGGGATGACAGTGTCAGCTATTGCTGATAAATCTGGCATTTTAAGGGAAACACTTTATAACAGAATGAAAAGTGGAAACTTTTATGCATCAGAAATTGTATCCTTAACTAAGGTGCTTCGTCTCAGCAGAAAAGAAAGAGACGATATTTTTTTACCTTGATACGTGAATATAATTCACACAAAGCAAATCAACCTAATTACAACAGAAAGGAGAGTGAGAGCGTGAAATGAATGATTTGGATGTTTTATCAGAGGTTAAAAAGATAATGGATGAGAAGAATGCAACCACTTTTAATGTGAAAGATGTTCAAGAAGCAACCAAACGCATTAAAAGAAAAGAGATACTTAGAATATTGTGGATAGTAAGTATCTCCGTGGCAGTAAGCCTGATTACTGTATATATGATGTAAAGATGGCAGTAAGAAATGCGATTGTGGCAGGAATGAGGATATCAGTTAGTAAAAAGGTTTTTAATGATTTTTTTCGGGATTCGAAATAATCAACTAATACAGCATACCCAGAACCGGTCATTTCATAATCTCCGGCATAAAAGAAATCTGAACCTTTTACATGTTTTTTGATATATCCTCTTTGTTCCAAATTGGCAAGTCGAGCATCTGCGGCGATGTCATTTTCGCGATATGTGGACAAAAGTGCCATCGAGCCATTTTCGCTTATGAATTTTAGTAGCTGAAAGTCTTTATCTGACATAAAGTTCTCCTTTCGTTATTATGATAGTCAAATTATAGAACGGAGAACTTGAGAAATCAAGAACCATATACAGGCACAGTTAATAACTTATTAACAGGAGGTGGGGTTATGGCAAGATACCCGAAAAAGGCTACATACCGGACATGGGTGATTGATTCAAAAACTGGTGAATGGAAACGAATCGATCCCAAAGACATACCTCAGAACAAAATTGATGAGCTGTGCGACAAGTTTGCGTTTGGCGCAGGCTATAAGCGCACAGAGTAGCCACTTCGGTGGCGCTGGCGGACAAGCCAAGGAGAAAACATGAAAAACAAGTTATTTATTGTAGGGATTGTGATATTTGCATTTGGAGCAATGGCGATGGATTCAGTCGGTGCAGGAGGAATGATTGCATGTGTGATGGTAGCACTTGGTATAGTGCTTGCATTTGCAGGCTATGCATCGGAGCAGTTAGAAAAGGAACGTAGGAAAACGGCCCGACGGATTCAGAAACTTAGAAGACAATGAAAGGAGAAACAGTGAACATCAGCGGCGCAATACCATATCCGGAAGACCAGTACAGAAAGCATTACAGAAATCCAACGTACCCGCGTAAGGGAAAAGAGAGTGAAGGGGATTTCCAGAGTGTGCTTGATGCTGAAATGAAAAAGATGGAACCAACCCACCGTCCAAGAGAGTGATTCCATCAAAGAAATAAATTACATTAAAATATTTCTTTTTTAGTGTAATGGATATTATAAGCGTTTGCAAGATGAAAATTCAAAATGAATGGATAATTATGATTTGTTTGAACAGCATGAGGCAGAAATGGAGAGCAAATTGGAAGAACGGCCATTATGCGAGTGCTGCGAAGAACCAATACAAGATGATTTTTATTACGATATCGGCGGCAAGATTTACTGTGAAGATTGTATGGTGTCTTGCTTCTGGAAGGTGATTGAGTAATGGAATATTACAGAACGTGTTCGCATTGTGGTGCGAATCTTGATCCTGGGGAACCATGTGATTGCCAGGAAAAAAGCAAATTAAAGGAAAGCAGATTCATGGCACTGTTTGCGTGCGATGCATCTGGCCAGATAACAATGAAAGTAGAGGATTTTAAATATGCAGAAACTTAACTTATCAGTACAGTTACAGAACGGAACTATTGATGCCAATTTCGACAGCATTAAGGCGGCTTTGGCAGCAGAGCTTGATACATATAAGAAAATGGTTTTTACCGAAGATTCCAAGAAAGATGCTAAGGATACGGTTGCATACCTTAGAAAATTTAATAAAGCTTTGGATGACAAGCGCAAGGAAGTCAAGAAAGCATATATGGCACCATGTGATGCTTTCGAAGCGAAAGTTAATGAGCTGAAAAAGCAGGTAGATGAACCTATTAATTTTATCAATCAGCAGATTGAAGAATTTGAGCGTAAACGTGTTGAGGAAAAGAGAGCACTGATCAAGGAAATTTATACAGGTATTGCTGCCGAACATGCAGAAGCTGCCGAGTATTTGCCATTACAGAAGATTTACGACAAACGTTGGGAAAATGCTACCACTACCAAGAAAGTTATAACAGAAACAATTACCGAGCGCATGACCAGCGTGGAGACAGATCTTACAACTATCCGTAGTATGGAATCCGAATATGAGGATAAGGGTATTGAGCGATATAAAGCCACATTAGAGCTGTCTGTTGCTATTGCAACAATGAATCAGTTCCAGAAACAGAAAGAAGAGATCCTGCGCAGAGAGAAAGAGCGCGAGGAAAGAATCGAAGCAGTGGAAGAAAAAGAAGAACCTTCCGGAAGTGCTGTCCCAGTTATTCCTGCGGTTCCAACCAAAGAGCCAAAAGAAGAATCTGTAGCATCCGTACCAACTGGAAATACAGTACGGTATGAAGTCATTGCCGATTTATTCCAGATTGCACAGCTTGAATCTGCCATGCGTGAGTACGGCATTAAATTCCGGAGGGTATAAGAATGGCAGAGACAGCAAAGAAAATGAATATTTACGAAGCCATTTCCCGATGCATGGAAGAGATCGGGGCCGTCGGCAAGGATGCAGTTAACAAACAGCAGGGGTTTAAGTACCGTGGCATTGATGCGGTTATGAATGCAATCAATCCAGCACTTGTAAAGAACCATGTGTTTATTGTGCCGGAAGTGCTGGACCAGCAGAGACAGGAGAGAACTACAAGCAAGGGTTCGGTGCTGATCTATTCAATTTGCCGGATCAAATATACGTTTTATGCAGAGGACGGTTCCTGCATCGAAGCGGTAACCGTCGGCGAGGGAATGGATTCCGGAGACAAGGCAACCAATAAGGCTATGGCCATTGCATTCAAATATGCATGCTTTCAAGTGTTTTGTATTCCGACAGAAGAAATGAAGGACCCGGACGAAGAAACACAGGACCCGGTGAAACCACAGTTTGATCCGGCAACACCGGAACAGTTAAGAAAACTGGACGAATTTGTTATGGCGTATGCTGGAATGTGTAAAAACACTAAAGAATCAGATGTTACTGATTTGTTAAAGAAAAAATACCACTATAACGGTACAAGTGATATTTCTACCGAGCTGGCAGACAAGCTCATTAAACAGTTGGAGTTTTGGTACCAGAAAAAGAAAGAAGCTGATGCTTAATGGAAACTACTGGAAAGCTTACCGGAGCCAGCCGGACATTTGACGGAAATAGCATCATCCTCACTTTCGAGGTTGATGCTTCGGCATCCGGGCAGATCGAGAGTATGAAGCAAGATGACCTGCTTCGGATAAAGGCGGTTAAGTACCGTCAGAAACGTAGCCTTGATGCAAATGCTTATGCATGGGTGCTTATGACCAAGATTGCCAATCATCCGGATATCTCATCGAGCAAAGAAGAGGTGTATGAGCAGATGCTACAGAAATACGGAACCTTTTATGAGGACGAGGGCGGATATATCACTATTACAGTTAAAAAGACAGTAGACATGGCAAAGGTGTCTGGACATTGGAAACATATTAAGGATAACGGCAATTTTGCATCCTATCTGATGATTAAGGGATCGAGCGAATATAACACCGCGGAAATGTCACATTTTATTGACCGCATCGTTGAAGAGGCACAGGAACTTGGAATTGAGACAGCTACACCGGATGAATTGGAACGCATGAAGCAGGAATGGGGTGCAGCATGAAAAGGCTCTGGAGCGTATTTACGGATGATATGGACCATTGCTATGTTACCGGAACAGCTCCGGTGGAGAGACACCATATCTGGGGCGGTTCCAACCGGAAGAATAGTGAAAAATATGGTTTTGTGATCCCGCTCCGGCCGGATCTGCATCCGAATGGAGCGCAGGCTGGCAAGAATGCGGCGGAGATAGATCTGAAGCTTAAGCAGATGGCACAAGAGTATTTTGAAGAACATTATGGGACCAGAGAGGACTTTCGGAAAATCTTCGGGAAGTCAGTATTGTGAGGTGATTGAGTGATACGGATTGAAAATATCCCCTACGGGCATGAGAACGCGGTACAGCGTCCGGCAAACCCCATAGAGGACAGAGTGTTGAGAGCGAACATTGAAAAGGCAAATCGGAATAACGACTGCATTATCAATGTGGGGAATGGCTATTATAGACCAGTTCCGGGAAATCTCACAGACGAAGCGGAACTTAAAGAATATCTTGCCAAAGAGTTATCCAGAGCAAGAAAAATACAGGCAAAACGGCTGGCAATGCGCCAGACATTCGAAAGGTGGCGAGAAGTTGGAATACTTACTGACAATACCCGGGAGACTGGATAATCTGAACGATTACATATCGGCTGAACGTGCGAACCGCTACAAAGGCGCACAGATGAAATCCAGGAGCGAATCGGTTGTGATCAATGCCATCCGGCAATGCATGAGGGGCGTGAAGATAGAAAAACCGGTGCACATGAAATACCGATGGTACGAGAAGAATAAGCGTCGCGATAAGGACAATATAGCAGCCTATGGACGCAAGGTAATACAAGATTCTCTGGTATATGCTCATGTTCTGAAAAATGACGGTTGGAAAGAGATAACCGGATTCTCTGATGAGTTTTATGTAGATGCTGCCAATCCCCGAATAGAGGTATTGATCCGGGAGGTGGAGTAGTTGGATGGAAGTTACATCAAATTGAGCCGCGGACTTCTGGATTGGGAATGGTATTCGGATATTAATACAACACGGGCATTCATCCACATGTTGTTAAAAGCTAATTGGAAGGATGGAAATTTTAAAGGAATGGTTGTTCCTCGAGGCTCTTTTGTTTCTTCCATTGGAAAGCTTGCAAGTGAAACAGGACTTACAGAAAGGGAAATTCGCACTGCAATTTCACATTTGAAAACGACAGGCGAAGTGACAAGCAAAACGACAAACAAATTCACAGTATTTTCAGTGGTTAAGTACGATTTGTACCAAGCAAACGACAAGCAAAGCGTCAGTCAAGAGCCAGGCAAGCGACATTCTAACGACATTCAAACGACAACAATAGAAGAAAAGAAAGAAGGGAAGAAAGGAAATAAAGAAAAAAATACCAAAAAAGATTTCTTTCCAGAGGATGAAAAGCTGAATAATTCATTTGCTGATTTTGTCGATATGCGAAAGCAGATTAAAGCTCCTATGACAGATCGTGCTGTTGGAATGGCTATCAAGAAACTGACGGAGTTGTCCGGTTGTAATTCAGATACGGCAGTTAAGATTCTGGAGCAGTCAATCATGAACAGTTGGAAAGGCTTATTTCCCCTTAAGGACAATAAGGAATCCACACAGAATAAATTCAACAACTTCACTCCACGGAATAATGATTATGAGGCTTTGGAGCGAAAGTTGCTTGGCGGTTGAAACACCGGCCGGAAGGCGAAAGAAACAGCAAGTCGAAAATCGATAGTTATCACAAGCCATGATTTTTTACCTTGCAAAACAGGGGCAGAAATGCCCCGTCTACCCAAAGGGGCGATGAATTGAGACACAGAACGAATACGCAGAAGCGTCTTGAGAAAATAAATGCAGAGATATCGGAATCGATTCGAGCGTATGACGGTTCCAAGACAGAAAACAGAGATCCGAAAGCCTATAGCAGATTTAAGGCAAACAGCACCTATTATGGCAGTGGTCGGACTTGCAGCTATGGAGAGAAAACGAAAATATGTGATCCAAGTTGCAGATTCTGGTACACATGCGTAAAGGGGCATCAGATCAGAGAGGAGAACAAATGCACAGAGTAACACAGAGGGAGCGTGTAATACATACAAGCGTATACCGGCAGGAAGTGAACAAGGCGAAGCTTGGAAATAATATCGCAAATCACATGGGATTTATATTTGCCCTGGCACTGTACGACAAATTCGGTCTGACATTTAAGCAGATCACGAACTACTACACCAAAACAGTAAACAAGCGCGTTGCCTGGCAGGATGATGATAACGACGATGTTACGAGCGAAAGTATGATGGAGTATTGCCGGAAACGGAAAATTGATGTGATCGGCTGGGTAAAGTCGATACCGATGTCACAGAAGCTGTACATGGCAGATATCCAGAAAGGGCGAGCAGTGCTTGGAGCGGACCGCAATATCGAAAGCGCGCTGGCATCCACAATGTACCTGACAATTCCAACACTGAAAGAATCGTACCGGTTCTCGAATGCCAAGATCGAGGAATTTATGAAGTGGGTTGCCTATTACATTGATTCCTACTGGCGAAAACAGCCGAAGAGCAAAGAACACTATTTGTCCGATGCGATTATCCGGCAGACATTTATCGAGGATGAACATTGGGATATTGTTACAGGAGAGGCGGTGTAAAAGATGAAAGAAGAATTATTGAAAATAGCACAGGAGAGCTTGTCTTCAGATGAGGCAAGTGAAATTGTTAAAAGAAAATTCATGAAGGCATTGGAAAGTGCAATTGAGGATGCTTTTCGCTGGGGAGATGCAAAAGTTGCCATTGAGAAAAAGGTAAAAGAAATCATGGTCCCATATATTGAGACTTATGATTTTTCAGAATATCTTCCTAAACTTGATTCTGTGTTAACAGAGATTGTTAATTCGGATTTATGCATTGGCAATAAAGAGATTTTGAAGAATTTTAAAAATCTTATGATAGAACCGACACAGAAAGAAATCAAGCTCACTGATTTATTCAAAGCATGGATCAAGCAATGCGAAAAGGATATTAATACGGAGGACTTAGACATTGAATATGATGATGGTGTTTCTTATCAATCCGTGGATTGCGAAATGCGGTTTGAGCTGGAAGATAAGCCATCATGGAGCAGTATGCAAAGAGCAGTTATCGTATTTGAAAATGAACATGATGAAGAACTGAATGTTGAAATTCCTGTGTCAAAGTGGATATGGGATAACGGAAAAGAAGAACCATATGAACTTTCAGTATATAAGGACCTAATGATTTCATCACTTAGGGGATTGAATGAATTTGAGGTCTTGCTTTTGAGATTATCCAGAGCAGGAACCGCAATCATTATTGATGAGGAATATGATGATGGTTATATTCAACCGGAAAAAGAACCAGAAGCGTCGTTTAGTTAGAAGGCGGGTATGGTCGAGTGTATGAGAAACACGGCGTGTGAGCCGAAAACCAATGCAGACCGGATCCGGAACATGACGGATGAGGAATTAGCAGGGCTTCTTAAAGAAGTAAAAGAAGATTATCAGTGGGCGAATCCTGACTATCCAGATTGTGAGGATTGTGGCGAATGGTTGAATTGGCTTCAATCAGAAGCGGAATAGGAGAGAATATGAGGAAAGTTAAATCGGTACCGGGAACAATAGTGTTCGCAAGCAAGAAACGACATGTATCGTTTGCTTTTGGAATGGGTAAGCGTTGGGGAATAAATTTTGGAGCAGAATATTATAAGGCTTGGGATTGGCACCATTTTGCCATAGGATTTACAATAATTAAATTTTTTGTTGCGTTTAGAGTAAATTGGCGAATTTTTGGAGAAGGTTACGACAGAGACGAAATGTACTTCAAAATGTACAACTGAAAGGAGAGAATATGGAAGATAGATATTTATTCAAAGCAAAGAGACTTGACGATGGAGAATGGGTGCAAGGTAATCTTATTCAAAGCTGTGATGCAACAGATGGATGGGAATCAATTATAATTCCTGTCAAGAATAGTAATATGTTTACAAAACATATTGGACATGGTTACGGAAACCTTGGATTTGAAAATTGGTACAGAGTTAACCCATCCACAATCTGCCAATGCACAGGATTGAAAGACAAGAACGGCAAGTTGATTTGGGAGAATGATATTGTTGCTTATTGGGATACATATAGCACAGAGAACGGACAGGCAGAAGCAGATTGTGTTGGAAAAGTTGTATGGGATGATGAAACAATTTCGTTCCAAGTTACAAACAGATTATGCGCTGAAAGCTATGAGGTTTTAGATGAATGTTCTGTGCTTGGAAACGCAATTGACAATCCGGAACTGTTGGAGGTGTAGGCATGACATACCTTGTATTTATGAATTACATAATGCTTGTTGCAATATGCGGGCATATGGGAATTATAACAAACGATAATGTCTGGATTGGGTTGGATATCTTAGGCGTTGTGGCGTTGGCTGTGCATCTTTGCTCAAAGGACAAAAGGAAGGAGAAAGAATGAACGAAGAACTTAAGCCATGCCCGTTCTGCGGTTGCCATGATCGCAGAGTAGGCGTGAGAAAAATGGGAAACAAAGGGTACAAGATTATATGCAGCAAATGTGGCAGTGTTGGTCCGTATGTGAAAATTGAAGATTTTGCCAACAAGATGGATGCACAGGAAAAAGCAAAGGAAGCATGGAACAGGAGGGCGAATGAAGAATGAGTGTGGTATGGTTTATATTTCTGTTTCTTGCTTGGCTCAATGGGGCTGATGTTGATAATGCATCGTTTTTAATGATTGCAATTTTTTATGTCGGAGATTGCATTTTAATGCGGGCAGGAGGAAGAAATGGGAAGACTGATTGAAGCGGATAAATTCAATGGAAAAGTGATAGCAAGTCATACCGGAAGCGGTGTTATCAAATTGGTTGCTATCGATGATGTTCCGACCGCCTACGACCCGGACAAGGTTGTGAAACAGTTGGAAGCAGTATCATACGAACGATATGGAAATGACGGCATGGGTGGAGAGCTCGTTGTTAATTTGGACGATGCCGTTGAGATCATGAAAGGCGGTGGTGTAGATGGCTAAAGCAATTTTAGTCATGGATATGCCGGAGTGTTGCGCAGATTGCCAACTGGCCGATGATGATCCAAGAGGATATTGCATGTTTGTTGATGATTATTATGATGGATCAGACAGTTCGGAGGATAGAGCGAGTTTTTGTCCTCTTCGGAAATTGCCAGAGCATAGGCGCACGATTGGTAAAGAAAGCGAGCAGAATAGGATACTGATGAATACAGGCTGGAATGCCTGCCTGGATAAAATTTTAAAATAAATCGAAAGGAGTAAGAGGTTTGCTGGCCAGCGTTAAAGAGCTCTTTACTCCAAAAAGAAATGGAATCAGTACAAGATAGGATGAAGCGACTTGGAGCTTATGAGAAGATTGCTTCATTCATGCAAAAAGAAAAGCAGGATTACAGTTTTAAAAGAAAATATGCACAGATCAGAGCGGAAGAGTTCAGATCAGAATGTGATCGTATAGGACTTAACTGCCATGTGTCTGTAGGAGGTCTGGACAGCATTATTTTATACATATTTCTCCATGAGGTGTGCGGAATTGATGTTCCGGGAGTATCAGCATCTACACTCGAGGATGTAAGCATTCAAAGAGTACATAAGGCAATCGGGATTATAAATGTACCGCCGCTCATGCGGGATGATGGGACCAGATGGACGAAACCGAAAGTCATACAGGAATTCGGGTTTCCGGTCATATCCAAGGAAATCGCCGGGAAAATCGAGTTGCTGCAGAATCCAACGGAGAAAAATAAGACAGTCAGGCATGCAATCATAACCGGAGAGACCGGGGAATACGGCGGCTGGCAGAAAAATTCGAAGATGCAGCTTAATCAGCGGTGGTTAAAGCTGTTCGGTGGATATGAAAACGAAACCGAAGGATGCGACTTCGGGAAACCGGATTTCTCGGTATCAGCGAAATGCTGCTATTACCTCAAAGAAAAGAATTGTGATGACTGGGGAAAAGAGCATAACAGCGTTCCATATTTGGGAATGATGGCATCCGAGGGTGGCAGACGTGCCAAGAGCCTGCGGATGAATGGATGTAATTACTTCGGTGCATCCACAATACGATCAGCGCCGTTTGCAATCTTTCACCGGCAGGACATTCTTGCACTTGCATTGGAGATGGATGATCTCTGGAAGAATGGATTAAAAGAAGAGTATCGTGCTGCTGGAATCAAGGATGGAATAATAACAGAAGATTTTCAGATGCCGGAATCTTTGATACCGGAGATTTACGGTACGATCGAGAAAAAGCCGGACGGCACGTTGTACACGACAAAAGCACAGCGTACAGGATGCAGTATGTGTGGTTTTGGAATACACATGGAGAAACGACCACACCGGTTTGATCTGCTGTATGAGAGTAACCCGAAAGAGTGGGATTATCTAATGTTCCACATGTGCAAGGACAAGGATGGTAACGACTATGGTTGGGCGAAGGTTCTGGACTACATTGGAGTTGGATGGGACCCGACAACGATCGGCGGAAATTGTAAGGGGCAGATGAGCTTACCTTTAGATCGAATGCATTAAAAAAGCACCTATCCTATTCGGTTTACTCTTTATTGGGGAAGGATATGATGTTAAATCATTTATTTCTAACTGTTTCTAATAGTTGAGCAATTGATATTATCAATATTAACAATTGCATTAGATCAGATTGATTCATCATATCACCTCCTTATCAAAAATGTTAGCCTACTTAAGGATGGTGCTTTAATTCAATTATATTTCAATATAATTATTTGTCAAATAAAAATGTAAGAAAGGAGCCGAACCTCCGGCCGGGGTAACGATATATCGGGTTCCTTTGAAAAAATGAAAGTAAAGTGTGAAATATATCGGGATTCCATGCAGAACTACAAAAAGTATGGAATCCCAAAGACACAGCTTGTAATTGCAGATGTGCCATACAACCTTGGAAATAACATGTACGGCAGTAACCCTATGTGGTATGTCGGTGGCGATAGCAAAAACGGAGAGAGCAAACTTGCCGGGAAAGCAGCATTTAATTCAGACTACAATTTTAATCTGTATGAATATTTCCATTTCTGCAGCAAGATGTTTAAGAAAGAGCCAAAGGAAAAAGGCAAAGCACCATGCATGATCGTGTTCTGCTCATTTCAACAGATACCGACCATGCTCAAAGCGGCAGAAAAACACGGATTCAGGAACAGTATACATCTTACATTTATCAAAAATTACTCTGCACAGGTGCTTAAAGCAAACATGAGAGTGGTAGGCGCTACGGAACATGCGCTTATCCTGTACCGGGACAAGCTACCAAAGTTCAATAATGACGGAAAGATGGTTTTTGACTGGATGAAATGGGAGAAAGACCCAGACGGCAGGTATCCGAAAATTCATCCGACACAGAAGCCAGTATGTCTACTGAAAAAACTGATTAAGATTTTTACAGATGAAGGAGACGTGGTAATTGACCCCTGTTGCGGTAGCGGCAGCACACTTCGGGCGGCAATGGAACTTGGCAGACCGAGCTATGGTTTCGAGATTGACCGGAATTTCTACGAGCGGGCAAAAAATGAAATGTTGGTAGAAAATTACGGAGAAGTTTCTATGAGAGCCGAGGACAGCGTGACAGGACAACGGAATATCTTTGATATGTTGGAGGGGCGGGCATGAGAACAGTATTAAAATACCCGGGAAGTAAATGGAACATTGCTCCCCGACTGGTGGAACTGATACCGGAACACCACCGTTATGTAGAACCATTCTTCGGAAGCGGTGCAGTGTTGTTCAATAAGCCGGTATCTGATATCGAAACGATCAATGATCTGGATAATGATGTAGTGAATCTGTTCCGGTGTATACAGGAAGATACGGACCGTCTGGCCAGAATGGTAATGACTACACCTTTCAGCCGTGAAAAATATGAGGATACATATAAGTTGGATGTGTGGGAACTTATGATGCCGGATGAACCGTACCATAAGGCATTACGATTTCTGGTTCAGTGCTGGCAAGGGCATGGATTCCGTACCAATGGCAGCAAGGTAGGATGGAAAAATGATGTACAGGGCAGAGAAAAAGCTTACGCATTATGGAACTGGTACCGTCTGCCGGAATGGATCATTGACATAGCGGAACGGTTGCGCATGGTACAGATCGAGAACCGCCCGGCGGTGGAAGTGATTGAGAGATTTAATTACAGCAATGTTTTTATGTACATTGACCCACCGTATGTTTTGGGTACCAGAGCAGGAAAGCAATACAAACACGAAATGTCGGATGCAGATCACGAAGAACTGTTAAAAATGTTACTGCAGAGTAAAGCAAAGATAATGTTATCCGGGTACGAGTCGGACATGTATAACGATTACCTTGCGGGCTGGGAGAAAAAACAGTTTGCCAGTTGCGCAGAGCATGGAAAGCCGCGAACGGAAACAGTGTGGATGAATTACAAAGCGGATTTGCAAATGAATTTTGAGGATTTTCCGGAGGTAATGCCATGAAATTATTCGATAAAGTAAAATGCAAAGGCTTTTATAAGCCATATAAAGACGGAAGATGGCTGCGCCTCGACAAAAAGACATTAACTGCTGATGCAATGGACAATAATCTGGCAGATGGAAACAATGATGGCACTGTCGAAAAGAATGTTGAGTATATCGAAAAATCCTATTTCAAACACGTTGATAAGGATTTCACAGGTGTAATTGTTGGATATAAGGATATTGTTATCAAAGGTTATCTTGATGCAGTCTATCAAGACGAATGTGATGTAGGTGTCGGAGTCATTCCAGAAGCGTTTTATGTATCAAAAAGAGCAAAAGAAACGGTAAAATGTGCTGTTGTCTATTACGGGAATAACATGAAGCATTATGTCCCTTTGGAAGATGTTCTGGAGGTGATGCCATGAGCGTTGAAGAACTTTGTCAGAATGTCAGAGATGAAATTGCTCAATGGAAGCAGATTAACCAGAGCGGGTGTAATGATCCGTTCTGGCCGGATGGCTGCAACATGAATCTGACGCGGAATCATATCCTATATTATCAGAGAAAAATCGCAGAAATCTGTATAGAAAAGCATCTGCCATATCCGGAAGAATATTATTTTTCACTTCCACCGGAAGTTGATATGAATTATATGGCAAATTTGAAACAGAAAAAGCGGGTTGTACAAATATTTTACGGCGGGGATGTGCCAGTAAGGAAGAAATATTACTACGATGAACAGCAGATATGTTTATTTTAAGCAGACCGGACAGCATCGGTTTGCGTAGCTATTCCTTTTCACATACTGCATTTCTGGCAACAATATTTGCCAGCATATCACTCAGCACCACCAGATCAGCAGCAAGGATGGCAATTTCATCGTCAGACATGCAGTCGGCAAGCTGACAGGCAAGTGTTGAAAGAAAATAAAGGTTTGAACAGTTTTGCATAAGATCACCAAAGCGGTTTTATTTATTTTATGCGACTGCAGTGAAGCTGTGCGAAGAATCTATAAATTTTAGTATCAGATAACAAAACCAAGCGATCATATAGTACCTCCTGTTATCTAGTGTATGTAGATGGAGCAACAATTATTCGTTTGGAATGTAATTAGGCAGAGTAGACAATAAAATTGTCGAAAAATGTGGACATTGACAATTGAATATTGATGATTGACATGGTATCTTTAATAAAGAGGTGTAAAAATGAAACTGTTTGTTATATATATTC
>ERZ1034928.593-NODE-593-length-15784-cov-6.711870_pt1 | contig 15784 bp, 18 predicted proteins | sample MGYA00520627_ERZ1034928 | MGnify/ENA primary metagenome ERZ1034928 (study PRJEB33766, sample SAMN09781755) | gut metagenome | biome: gut microbiome | host: Homo sapiens | place: Madagascar | study: EMG produced TPA metagenomics assembly of the PRJNA485056 data set... | reverse complement strand
GAGCTTGGGTGTCGTAAATAGCAATTTCCGGCCAGCTACAATCACTGCTCCGCTCACTTCGTTCGCGTCGCTCTATGCTTTCGTTACATTTCTTTCATTTCTAAATATAAAGAGACGGTAACGACCTATCATCGTCACCGTCTCTGCGTTTAGTTTATATCAGCTAAGGCTCTGCCAATACAAACCGCTTCCGTAAGCAATTTCGTAAGTGCCCGGGCTTACAATTGTATATAAGTTAGTAGGCAAACCGAATTCTGCTTTCATATACTGTTCAGTGCTTCCAATGCTGTAAAGCTCAGTATGCCAATAACCAAACAGAGAGCCATCGTTCTTGAAACAGCTTACATGACTAAAAGCGTTTGAAATAGTAGCGGCATAGAACTTAGCGAATGTAAGATTTGCGTTATTCGCGAAAGTGAAACCTTCATACTCAATGCTTGCTTCGTCAGATGTCAAAAAGCTCATTGTGTCAGTGACCACAAATCTAATTATGCATTCACTTATATTAGATTTTACAATCTCCCATGTGCCAGTATTAAACGTTCCATTTCTGTTAGTATACTTAATGTTTCCTTTAGCAACCTGCAATAGATTTCCAGCTATAGCAGTACTTCCAGCGCTAATACCACCCGTCGCATCCTTCAACTGCTTGACATTGACCGCGTCAGTATCCGCACTGCCAGCCGCCAGACCAGTAATCTTCTTGTTGCTCATAGCAAGATTGCCAGTCATCGTGTCGCCAGTTTTCTTGACATATGGCAGAGCCACGGTTCCATTCTTAATGTTCGCAATCTCATTGGTGAGATTAGTCACATTAGTCTCCAGCGTTTTAACTCTGGTAGTCAGGCTGGTAATGTCGTTCTCGCACTTGCTCAACCTACTAAGAATATTCGTGATATTCGTCTCGCAGGTTTCAACTCTTGCCGTCAGAGCAGTCATAGCGTTGTTGATGGTGTTTACGGTCGTGTTCAGAGCTTCCACGTCAGACTTAATCTTCGTAATGTCGCTCTCACACTTTGCAACCCTGTCAGTCAGCGCGGTGACATTGGAATTGGTGGTAGCAATCGCATCGGCGTTGGCCTTGTCACCAGCGTCCACATACTTCTTGTTGGCCGCCTGTCCGTTAGCAGTCGGGTCTTTCACATTGTTGATAGCGTTGCCGCTCATGTCAATGTTGCCAGACATTGTGCCGCCAGACTTCTTAAGGTAAGGCAGTTCCAGCGTGCCAGACGTGATGTTAGTGATAGAATCCTCAACTGCACTAACCCTATCATCCAGTGCATCAAGGTCGCCCTTCTTGGCAATAACCGTGAAGTCAGCCGCAATCTCAGCGGTGTCAGCCCCAGTGCTGGTGATGGTAATACCTTCGCCGGGCGTGTAAGTCGTGCCACCAGTAGAGCCGCCACCAACAGCGCTTAGCGTGCCATCAGACGAAATGCTCAGATTGGAGCCAACCTTGATACCGCCCAGAACCGTCGCGCTGGCAATGGGAATATCAGTATGGATACTACCAACCTTGTCATCCACGTACTTTTTGGTCGCGGCCTGCAAGTTGGCGGTAGGCGCACCATTGAGAATCAAGTTGCCAGTCATCGTGCCGCCGCTCTTGTCGAGCTTGCCAGCAAGCTGAGACACGTTCACAGCGTCGTTGTCAGACACACCGTTTCCAACACCAACAATGCGGCTTCCAGTCATGTCCAACTGCCCAGTCATGGTATCGCCGGACTTTTTGACAAAGGGCAGGTCAGCGGAGCCATTGAGAATGTTGTCGATCTGATTCTGGAGATTGGTGTCCTCGCGTTGACGATTGGCAGTCTCGGCTTCAATCAGCTCTTCAAGGCGTGTGTCAGCCACCTGTCGAGCCAGAGTTTCAGCCTTAATCGCTTGGTCAAGCAGATTGTCAGCTTCGATTCTGTCCTTGACTTCCTTGTCAATCTTCGTAGTGAGATTGGCGATGGACTGGTCATGCTCGTTGTCCTTGTCAGTGCTACGCTTAATCTCAGCGTCAAGCGCGTCCTGAATCTTCTGGTCAGCGGCCTTTCTGTCAAGAATCTCCTGAGCGAGTCCCTGCTCAACCGTAGTCAGGCGCTGATCGAGAGCGGCAATCTCATTGTCGTGCCTTGTCAGGTGCTCCTGAATCTCGTCAATTTCGGCTTCGATACTCGCCAGCCTGTCCTCGGCGTTCTTCATTCGTTCCTGTAAGTCATCAATCTCGTCCTCAGCAATGGCGATTCTGTGATCGAGTCCAGACACAGTGTTAGCGAGCTGGCCGTAAGTCTGGACTAAATCCGCAATTTCACCAGTGAAGCGGTTACGCCAGCCGCACATAGGGCGCTTGGAGATATACCAGAACGCATAGTTCTCGGGGTTTCTCCACCCGGTAGCCGGGGCGGCGTACTTGCCCATGTACTCCATAACGCCGCAGTTGTTCCCGTAGCTCGTTCCATCCTGAGCGCCAATGGCCGTGATAACAGCGGTAGTTACACCCATGGACTGCATGATTTTAGCGGCGGTCACACCCTGAACGCCAGTAGCATCAGCGTTGCCAGCGAAGAACATAACCTTGTTTCCGTTTCCGTCCTTCTCACCGATAGCGCATACCGTGGTCTTGTAGGTCAGTTTCTGCGCTTCCTCGGTAACAGCGCCGTCGCGCAGAATGGGAATAACATCCCCGATAACGTCCACCATGCGATTCTGTTTGAGAACCTCAGTAGTGACAGCGCCGTCGAAGATTTTCAGCTTGCCATGACGGTTGAAACCGGCAACGAACTTGGTAGCGTCGGGAGTGCTTGCCATGGGATTGCCGTTAATCATGGCGGAGCCAACCCAGCCGTTTTTGCCGGGAGCGACAGCAGTGATAATAGCATTGGCATTCTGCATGAAGCTAACATCCTGAATGGGCTGAACAACACCGCTGTTTGTGGTATTGTTATATGCAACAGCCAGCTTCACACGAATGGGCTTGCCAGCGCGGTCAACACACTTGCTCTCGATGATGTAGTACGGCGCGGAATCGTCCTCGCTGTAACCAGTCTCGAAATGCACCTCGTCGCGCTCATAATACACGTCATTGGAAACAGCCGCTCCAACACAGCGGTTAAGAGCTTCGTAGCACTTCTCCTGAATGCCATTCCAGCGGTGAATGGTTTCATTCACCTTGCCGCGAAGGTATTCCATCTGCTCCTGCGTGTTACACCCCGGTACGAACTGCATTGGTGCAATGGGCGGAGGAACAGGGCACTGGCCGGGTGCAGGCGGGGGAGGGCAATGTTCGTGCGGCCCACACGGGTCATGGGGCGGTTCACAGGGGTGGCAATCGTGGCGGTAGGGGTCGGGGCAATCATCAATCCGACCGGTGGGGCCACTATGATAGTCATGATAACCCATTAGTTATAAACCTCCATAAAATTCTCACGCAAATCTTCAATGATTTGGTGGTCGATGTTGAGGAACGTCTCACGGAATGCATTCAGCAGGGAGCTTGCTGACACATTCATGTAACCTTCAGCGACGGACGTGCTACCAGTGTCGGTAGACTTCTTCGTATCTTCAACAACGCCCTTTATAGTGTTGTTGGTGTTACGCTCCTTTTGCCCCTCAAAGCTGTTAGTCTCAGTGTGCTCCGTAGTGTCCTCGACGGTCTTAGCGTTCTGGACGGTATCATCCTGACGCTTCTCGTCTCCTTCTTCATGCCATTCGTTGTCCTCAACAGTGTGAATGGTTTCAGCTTTCGTATCTGTGGTAGTCTTGTCGTTCTTTTCCTTGTGCGTCTGGTCATCATCTGTGACTTCCTTGCCTGTGAAGTCGGTTGTCTTATCCTCGCTGTATTCGTTCGTTGTGTGTGTTTCGCCTGTGGTATCTTCCGTATCGGTAGTCCACGTGGCGTTTGTCAAATAATCACTACGGATGGAATCCTTGGACAAATCCTTTTGGGGGGTGTCGGAATAACCCTTGAATCCACTTGCAGTGCGATGACCTTTAGTTGTGGTGTCGGTTTTGCCTGTTCCTTCGGTGTGAACAGTCTCATTGTTTGTGGTATCAACAGTCTTATCGTCCGTAGAAGTATGGTCTTTGGTTTCTGCTTCAACGATAGTGCGGTTAGTATTGTCGGTGGTATCGGTAATATTATCTTCCGTACCATCCTTAGTATACTGCGTATTGATGTCCCTGTCAATAGTTTTATCATAAACACCTGTCAGGTTTCCAATCTGCTTGCCCTTCGTGTTTCCATTCTTAGCAAAATCACGAAGCGCTTCGCCAACCTCGGTGGTATCAGTGTTTGCCAGCTTCACCAGATTCTCGACGGAACGCTCATTTGTATTGAGAGCGTGGTTGAGAAGAGGGTTGAACTTCAATAGCTCGCTGGCATAGAGCTGATTGTAGTATGGCATGATCTCTTCCAACTGCTGATTCAGATAATGCTTGAACCGTTCCGGCGTTTCACTTCCGATCTGGTTAAACCAATACTTGTGCAGAATCTTCCGGCAAAGTTCGTCCTTGTGCTCAGGAATGTAAGTAACCCACCAATCGTTAAACGGCTCGAACCCACGTTCCACCAGACGGCCCAGTGTGGGAGCGTAATTCTGAAAATCAATCCTCTGCGTCATCATCTTCAAAACCTCCCTCATTGGTAATCTGCCCGGACTGCAATAGCTGAATCATTGCGTTCTCTTCCGCGAATACGTCAACCTGATTGCTTTCTACGTTTACGTTCAATCCAAACATTTTGTTAATCTGTTCACAAGCAGTCTGTCTTGCATACAGTTCGCTTTCCAGAGTATGTCGGATAACGTTAGTCTCTCCCTGAGATTCAGAGACTACCAAACGTTCCTTTTTACTGGTGAACGTGTTATTGATACCGAACGCCGTATAAACCTGCTGTAAATAGTTCTTGACGTTGCCCCACATCTGGTCAAGGTAGCTGTTGGTGGCCAGATTCAAAACCTCAAGCACGGAGTTGGACGCGAACTTGTCACCGATGATTGCGATATCGTTGTCCTGAATCTTCTTGAGCGCCGCGATAACGCTCTGCTTGTTCTTCTCGTCGCACTTGATAGCATAAGGACGTTTCAGTGTCTCAGTGTGAACGTCGATAGCCCGGAGAGCGTTCGTGATTTTGCTTGCGTAAGTCCATACAGTGTACCAGTCTGGAGAGCTATTGCGGTTCGCCCTGATAAGGACGGAATCGTCAAGGCCCAGCGTTCTGTTATAGTTGTAGGAATATGCTTCACGACGAATGCTCTCAAAGTACACGTTGTACGGCCCGACAAGATTAACAGGTGTGTGAATGAAACCTAAATCGGGGTCACGGAAGAACACGGCGTTTCCGTAAAAGAACAGCGTGATTTCCAACGCTCGTTCGTTGCACGTCTCAGGAAGTCCAGACCAACGGAATCGGGACAGCCCGATGTTTACCAGTCTGTTGATGATTTCCATATTGACGATGTTATTCATCTGAGCGGCAGTCGGGTTACAGCCGCATGGGCCAGAGAACAACGGAAGGTTACAGCCCTCGAAGGGGCCAGTGAATGCCATAGAATCCATATAATCACCTTAAATATCTGAGCTTTCTGTGGTTAGTTCTGCCATTGTGGCGGCGTATGCAATCCCTTCTCCGTCAGCACTTGTGTTCTCGGCCTGATTCTTCTTTACGACAGAATTCAGAACAAGAGACAGCGCTGTCCCTATCGGGGTGAATACAATCGTCCAGCACATCAACGAACCGCTATAGTCAGCGTTGATTGATTTATTGGCTAAATAGAAACCTCCAACAAGCCCCAGAAATATCATTGCCACAAGGGCAACTGCGAGTTTATCAGTAAACCCGCGTTTCTTTTTCCTTCTTTTTGCTTTCATTTCAGTTTGTTATACAGCCTGTCGGCAACAATCGCAAGCTGTTCACGATTAACAAAGTCCAGCGGATATTTTTGCTCCATGATGCCGTTAGCTTCGCAATCAGCAAGGCATGCTTTTGCCCAACTATCTGCTTCTTTCAGTCTCAGCTTCGTGCGGTAATCGTCCATTGCCTTCTCGAACATTTTGTAAAACTCTGCATATGTCATGTCATCATCTCCTTTATACTCGGGCATTTGCGGCGGGTAATTCTTTTTGAGAATGTCCTTATCTTTGTAGCTGTGTTTAATGCCGTCCCATTGTACATGCACACGGTCTTTATTCTTCCACTCTCCGCCCCACTTGAAGCCCATTTTCATGGCGAGTGCACCGCACTTATTGAAAAAGTCAACGTCATCGTATTCGTGTCCCTTAACGTTCTTACAGAAGTCGAACGCAAGTCCAGCATTGATGTGATGGAAAGTAGCAACCTTCGACGGGCTTATACCTTTATTATAAAGGTAAGCCTGATATTCATTGTCCCGAACCGTGTTGGTAATGCATACGTCAAGCCCCTGCTCCGCCGCAAGCTCAATGAACTTGCGGCAGTTGCGGGCAACGTCGGGGCGAAGCTGGTTAATGTCGCGACTTTTAATCACCGCTTCATCACCGCCGTTTCGGTAGAATCCTTGGTTATTTTGCTACCGAAGTAAAAACCAATCACGGCGCTGTAGATACTCATAAACTCTGTCGTGATTTTTCCGTTCACACTCAGATAGCAGAATACAACCGTCAGGGCTATAGAGATAAGCGTGTTTGTGTCGATGATTCCAGCGAGTTTTTCCAGAAAGATGTTCACTTCGATACCCCCTTAAGGTCACGCACGTCGTGCTGTAATTCTGTGATTGCGCCCTCCGCTTTATACATTCGTTCTACCATGCTGTTATGCTTCTCAACCTTCTTTTCAAGAGTTTCAATTTTGTCGTACATTACAGCATTGTTTTTAGAATTGATGATAAGGTTCGATACAATCACGCCAACAAGTGACAGAATACCAACGATAACGCTTTCCATTCCATCACCACCTTATGCCTTGTTCTGCTCAGGGTTAGAGAAGTCACCGATCTCGCGGGTGCCTACGTTCCAGAAGGTAACGCCGCTGTTCATCATTTCCTCGATCTGAATACGATAAGCGGCAGGCATATCGCCTGAGACGTGTCCTTCTGCGGTTCTGACGAAGTTCCAGCATGGGCGGGTATTGCGTTCAGGCACTTTGAGCCGGGCAACCTTATAGCCGTAGCGGTCGAAGAATGCGTCGAGAGAGCGGCAGACGTTGGAAGTAGGCATAACCCAGTGAATTATGAAACCATAAGCCTCATTTGCGGCGGCAAGGTTAGCACTGGTGTTGCGTGTTCCACCCATGACTGTGCCGTTGACTTTTGCGGCGTTTACTGTTGAGAAGTATTCAATGCCGCCAGAGATTGCACCCTCAACGGCCCCAACCGCCGCACCTACAGCGGCACCAGCCTTTGATGCGTCATTGATACCTTTACCTCCAGTGATAGAGTTAGCGGCAGACGCACCTGCTTTTCCTCCGCTAATAGCACCACCAATAATATCACCGGCATACTTTAACTCAGGCCCAACTCCGTTAATAGCCCTCCATTGTGCATAGGCATTGCCAACCCATGTAGAAACAGGAAAGTCAGTGATGATAAAAGCATCTTCGTAGGCGTTTGGTCGCTTGTTGTAAACAAGAGGGTACACGATAATTCCGCCAGCACTTGCGCCATAGGAACCAAGAACAGAGAATCTCATGGTTCCGTCAGAAGTATCGAACAGTTCTGGCTTGTACTCTTTGGAACCGCCTACGCTGGAACGGATAATGCACATACAATATTGACTGGTGTAACATTTGGCATTATTTGGCGTAAAACCGTAATTCACACGAGCAGTCCACGGGCTTGTGACTGGTATGCTTTCTGTTCCACCCTCGAAAATAGCATCAGGCACGTTGTAAATGCCCTCAATGTTGTTAATGTCAGCAGTCTGCGATTCAGCAACAGCTTTCAGGTAATTGTTGCATTCCGCCGCGGTGTCGAAGTCCTGCATGGTAAGACCAGTATAAACATGCCCGTTAATGCGCCCGTCAAACTGCCATTGCCCTGCGGAGTCATACGGCGACATGACTACAATTTTAGACGGAGAGTAATACTTCTCGACGGTCTGGACAACCTCTTCCGGTGTAGCTTGAAAATCATCAGGAGGCCCCATGGCAATCCAGTTAGGTTGAGTTCCGTCCCAGTCCTTCACAACATGCTCCCGGTCAACCAGCGAATAGCTCTTAGACCAGTCAATGTCCCCGCAGAACGTGCAGAATGCGTCAACACTGAACCACACCCACGTAGTGTTCGGATTCTTGAACTCCACAAGGTTAATGTTGCCGATAATCCAGAAGTCGGAATGTCCGGCGTTCTTATACACAATGGTATCGCATTTCAGACAGTCATAGTAGTCTGCTTTCACGGCGCAATACTGGCGTTCGTCAGCTCTCTGATATGAATAGTCGGTGAATGTGAGTTTTGCTTTGCCAATGCACCACGCGGCCATGGCGGCGTTACTCTCGAAATATGGCTTGTTGTATGCGTCAATGCCTGTGGAACATAGATATATGGTTGTCTGCGGTTCAAAGTAAGCCATAGTGCGCTCCTTTAGCTGTAGTCATCGTGGGAGACGACGTTGATGAATCTGGATGTTCCTTTGATTGTGGCGGCGTTATTTACAACTTCAAACGTGACAGCGGCAAGAGCCGTTTTGTTAGCGTTCAAATAGTAACGTCTGCCATAGCACTCAAAATACACTGGAACAACAGTGTAATTGGTATCACTTGCTGGAGTGATAGCAAGATGAAGTGTCCCATCATTGTCATGCGTTACGCTTGTAATGTTAACTTCTCCAGCATCGTAACCAATCTTCTGCACGTCAGCAAAGTCAATCATGCTTTCACGCACTTCCTCGCGGAACGTATAGCTGTCATCCGCAAACTCCAAAAGCTGAACGTAATCAACAGGCGCATATGTGGTATACAGCTTTAACTTGCCGTCAGTGATAACGCCCAGCATAGGCGTGGGATACCCCTGCCCAACAGGCAGGAAATTTACGTTATCAGAATCGTGATTGAACGGCGCACTCTCAAAGCCATTGCCGAAAATCTTGTAGAACACGCCATTTTCGAATACCAGAGGAACCTCGGTTCCGTCCGGGTCTGTGGTGAGAGCTACCTGCTGAATGGAAAGAATCCTCATGCCTTTTCCTCCTTATAAATAAAGGCCCGCCCCGAAGGGAATCGAGACGGGCCAGCGGTTGTTACGCGGTCACAAGGGCCACGCAGTCATGGAACGGAGACAGGGAGAAGGTGTCCCACGCATGATAGTAATACTGCCAGCTGAGGGACGAGCCGTTGTAGAAGGTGGCAAAGCGACGCATCTTCTCACGAATCTGGAACGCCTTTTTGTCGCACAGCACGGCCAGCATCTTTCCTTCAGTATCGAACTCGTCAACGATGACCTGCCTGGCAAGATAATCGGCGTAGTTCAGATTGAATGCCGCAGACAGAACCTCAACACTCACAGCGGATGCAACGTCGGCACGAATAATAATCAACTGGTCATCAATGGGAGACCAGCTGGTACGAGCGCCAGTTCCACCCATCTTCACATAGTTGTTGTACTTCGTGGACGGGAAGGTGAACTGCATGGACAGATTGCGAAGGGTTTTCTGGAACGCCTTGCCAGTTTCTTCATTGGCGGGAAGGACGGCGGTAACGGTAGTGAGCTTGTTGTTGGCGTAAGCATCAGTGACAAGCTGTTTGGTATACTTGTACTCATCAATGGTGTTGCCATTGTACAGGCTGTCAACGATTGCACCGATGAATCCCTCAAGAGCATTCCAACTGGTGAAAGCATTGGTAAGCTGTTCGTTGTTGATCGTCACCTTGTACTTATCCTGACGGTTCAGACGATACCACGCCGCCGCAACGTCGGGCTTCTTCACTTTGAGCAGGTCGGCCATACCCACGTCAGTGCCGTCATAGTCGGTAGCGGTCGCAGGATTAACGTGATCTTCCTCGATGTCCACACCAAGCGGCATAGGCTCCTTCCGGAGAATCGCCAGCGGAGACTCCCACATACGGCGATACACCAGAGTAGCAACGATCTTGTTTACCAGTGCGTTAAGGAACTCGTTCGCCATAGAATCATATGCGAGAATAGGATTGCCAACATCAGCGATATTCGCAAAGGTAGCTACAGGTACATTGGCCTGATATGCTTCGGTAGCATCATTCCGAATAGCATTGAGCATATCGGGAGTTGCTACCTTGGGCTGTTTAATAGTAGCCATTTATTTGTCCTCCTGTTTGTCAAAAATTTTGTGCATATATTCCTCAACAGTCAGGGAGTTGCCCCCAGCACCCTTACCGTCATCGGACTGATTGTTGGGATTCTGTTCCGCCTGTGTGCCAACACGCAGAAACAAATCCATGTTTGCCTTGCGAAGTCTGTCCGCTTCCGCATTCAGAGTCTCAAGGTCTTTAGTCTGTTTAGCGGCTATACCGATATTATCTGTGAACGTGCCCTGCATATCGGCAAGCAGAGAAGTCAAGGTAGCCTGGTCTCCGTTCGCGGCGATAACGTCCTGCGAGAACTGCTGAAAGGCTTCCTGAGTAAATTCATACGGCATATTAGAGCATCCCTTTCATTGTATTATAGGCAAGGTTTTTGACCTTGATACTCTCGAATCTCACACGCCCTGCGGCGAAGTATTCAAGGAAGGTTGAAATGATAACGTTACGATGAAGCACCAACATAGTATTTTCGTTGTGATCATCCTTAGTCATAACCAGCTTTACTTTACACGTCTCGTCCGTCTTTTCTGAAAGAAAGAATAAATCATCAGACAAAGAGCGATAAAGCCCGACAGCGTTTCCTGAGAAGAATAAGGTTGCGAGATACCCGCACCCCTGCGGCATTTGTCCAATGAAGGTGTCGGAATCCAATAGGAACTGGTTCTGAACTGCGTACCGTCCGTAGTCCGTTCCTTCAACCAAACGCCCGAACCGTGTTGATTGAGCATGTTTTGTATATTCATCATTTTTAACCAACTCCAAACTTATGTCCTGTGTTAGTTTTAGCGTTTGTCCCTCTTCCAAACTTAGATTGAAATAGAGGAAATAGGGATTTGTGAACGTAATTGCATTGGAAAGAAAAAGAACTGGTATGTCTCGATCTCGACTTATAGTAGAGTAGCACTCAAGAAAGCTCTTAACTTCACTTGGCAGGTAGTGATACACCCCTACGTCAATGATAAATTCATCAAAGATTATCAAGGTGACATTAGGAAACGGAATTGACTTTAGCATGGTGGCTTTGCTTAGGGGAAAATACCAACCAGCTATCTCATTATCTATGCGGAATAGACCGTTATGTGCTTTGAACTGGTGATCCGGAAACTCGACTCCAACGTCATCAAAGAAGTTTCGCATCTGAGACGCTGGCATTTCTGTTTCATAACGGCGAAGGTAAACGAACTGGCTCCCTCTCCTGATAAAATCTTTGATTGCTTTCTTCTTAGCGCCGTAAGTTTTACCTGCTCCACGCGGCCCAACTACGAAGTTGAACAGACGTTGCCGGGACAATGTTTTGTCAGCATCATAGTACATTCCCATGTCTATCACCTATCTAAAAGAGGGGCTGAAAAGCCCGCGTCTGCAACAGGTAACAACTCCCCAACGGCAATCCGGCCCGCTCTTCACGGTAGTTTCCACGGCTTTGCGTAACAGTTTAGACTTAACGCCCCTCTCCATTATATTAGCATACATTCGTTCGAATGTCAATAGAACAAATTGTGAACTTTTTGTGAACAAGTTTTTCTCACGAACTGATAAGGTTATCGTCTCCGGGTGCCTTCTTGATCTGAAATGTGGTCTCACGTAAGATAACCCCACCGGGAACAACACGGGGAACGAGCTTTCCCTCAAACGAAGCCCCCTCATAAAATTCATCCTCCTTTAGTCTGTCTTTGATTCTTTGTGGCATTCCTGCGGCCTTGAAATTGATCTTCTCTCCTGCGTCTGTCTGGTAAACTTCCATATAGGTCTTTTGCCGAATGAACCTACCACGCTTGAATGTTTCTTCGAGCTTGAATGCACCCAACCGATGGTTGTCCACGTCCATGCCGGGAACCGGATCGAGACCAACAATGTGAACGCTATCGGTGTCTGCATAAATGAATCTGTCTCCGCAAACTTCGGCTGTTCGTATGATCTTGTCACGGCAGTAGCTTGTAATAAAGGTAGCAATCGGTATGTACCCACCCTTTCGCTTTTCTACCTCGCTCAACTTGAAGCGAACCTTGTTTGTATCTTCATCCAGATACGGTATCTTGCTTTGGCCGTCCATTCGTGCACCGAACTTGCCATACAGAGAGTTAAGCATGAGCTTGCTTATCTTCTCCATTCCCTTATTGCCAGTTGATCGTGATTCATCTTTCACATTGTACCAGTAGTCAATGTACTCTTGGAAGATACCCACTTTTGATGTAAACATATAACCACCATATGTCTCGATTATATTCACGTCATAATTGTGCAGGAACAGTTCATAGTCCACACTTGTCAGACAAAGAATTGTTGGGCCGTCACTCTGCTCAAGATACTCTGTTGCAAGATAACGAAAGTTATTCTTAATCTGGATGGATGGGTACATGCCGGGTTTCAACTTGAACTCACATTCGATACATATTACATACAAGTCATAAATTGCACTCGGCTGATATTCGCCTGCGAAATAGACTGGTTCTCCGTATGGCAGACGGCAGTATTTCATGGCCCATGGGTACATGGAGTTAACATCATATACCGAACCGTCACCTATGTCGAGATTCTTGTACCGTGGATTCAGGTATGTCCATCCACCCTTATAAGAGCGACGTATATCCGCGTCGGTCTTTTCGTCAAGTTGCGGAAAGTCCTTTTTGAATTGCTTCGTTGAATAGAATCCTTTGAAGCTGGCAAGTGCGTTGCTTGCTGTTGTCATCTTGTTTTGTCCGTTTGACTTCATGAAGTTCAGAGCCTTTGCAAGAATTATAGTATCGTGCTCCACATATGCACGTTCCTGATCTGTCAATTCGTGCCCAACTTCACGCTCTTCTACATAATCGATTTCCAGCTTCTGCTCTTCAATATTAAAGGTCTTGGGCATATCGCGAATGGGCATTGGGAGAATTTTCAAAGAGTCAAATATTTTGACGCTTTGCTCCATTCCACCGTTGCTGTCTGGAAAGCGAATCTGTATGGAGTACCATGTCCCCATGTCGGAAATGAGCGTCTTGAACTGTTTTTGCTCCATCTTGCGCGAGTCCGTCCATTTGTAGTCATTGCGTAACAGATAATCGATAATGAATTGCCCATCGAATTTCAGATTATGAAAGTAGTACGTGTGACAACCATCTTGAATGAAATCCATAAAGGACTGAATGGAGTTTCCGGTGAACTTTAGGCCATAGTCTACAATGTCACAAATGCACCATGCCCAAACGCGGCAGTCCTCTGGATTTGTAGTTGTCTCAAAGTCAGCCGCTTTAACCCCCATATCAGAACTCGCTTATCATTTCCCAACGGGCCTCGATTTCCATAATGCCCTGTACGAACTTGTAGTAGTCGCTGGTTATTTGAAAACTAAAAACATCCACGTTTGAACGCATTGCAAGATAGAATTGTTCAGCCGTCAAGCCTTCAACAATATGCCTAATGTTGTCAAATGCTTCTTCTATTTCGTCAGTTAGCATGAAATTGATAAACGCTTGCTGTCTGTTTATCTCCAACTGATTGAGATAGTTGCTTCTCCAACGTTCAGTTCTATCATCAATTGTATAATCAGTTATACGTTCGCGAAGTATGTCCCAACCGTCTACATTTTTCAGAGTGAGCGGTTGAAGCTCAAAATCCTCGCGGACAGGAAAACGACCGACAGCTTCGCGCCCTGCTTCAATCACATCCCGCATTTCAGCCCTGCGGCGGTTCTCTTCTCGAATCATCCGACGCTGAATGTCAAGTTGGGCTTTTGTCATAACCTTATCATCTTCAATGGTAAGCTCGAGTCCTTCACCCTTGAATTTACCTAACCGACGAATAAGTTGTTGCTTTTGTTTGGCGGACATTCCCTTAACTTGATTGTATGATAATTTTTCAGGATAGAACCGCTCCATGCCGGGTGTTTTTTCTTTAGCTCTCGCTATTCGTTTATTGAAGTTTGCAATCTCTCGTTTCAGTTTAGCGTCCGTTTTACTTGGACGCTTGCTACGGGGCTTTTTCTTCGCCATAAATCAATACCCCCATAGAGAATTTTGACCGGGGTGGTGGCGGCCACCCCGGTCGGTGAAAATGACATTTATGATTGGTTACACACCAACACGGAGTGTAAGAGTAGAACCCTTCTTGGTGGACACCTGAGCTACCTGCACCTTCAACGGCTCGTCGAAGTGAAGCGTACCGAAAATACGCTTGATGTTCTTCAAAGAATTGAAGATACCGGAACTGGTACAGGCGTAAGTAGTGCCAGCATCATCGAAGAGAATGGAACGAACGGCTTCAGTGACTTCGCCGGTTTCCTCGTTCACCATCTGAACGGGGACGCAAACTACGTCTTTCAGCAGAATGTTCTTGTTGATATAGTCGCTGACCTTCTGGTCTACGCTGTTGATGGCGTTGTACAGCGCAATCTTGGAACCCTCGTCAGTGCACTCAAAAGACAGGTACATGCCGGGGCCGTCAGCCGCCATAATATCGGTATTCTGGTTAATCATGAGTTCGTTGTTCATTTTCGTTTTCCTCCTTAGACCTTATCAGCATTAACGATGAACTTCTCAAGGGACATTTCGTACTTCTGCTCGACCTGCTTAGTCTCCAGCAGGCAGTTGCAATCCAGCTCGTTCTGAATCTCAATCTGCTTGCGCGGGCCGATTTTCTTGGTAGAAACGTAAGTCTCAGTCTTGACGATTTCAACGCCATCGTCAGTTTTGGCCATGTTCGCGAAGGTGTAAGCATAGCCGGTAACAGTGCGAGTGATTTTGTCCATTTTTGTTTCTCCTTTACAATTTGATAACAAAGTATTTGGAGCTAATCCGCTCCATGGTGAGCACGATGATTCATGCTCACGAGCAGAGGATTAGTTGTAATCGGGAGCGTCAGGAATAACATTCAAGTCAAAATCAGTATTTCCAGCTTCGGATTCTTGAACGTCCTCATCGGTTGTTCCCATCAACAAGATGACTTCGTTGTAAGCTGAGATGGCATCAACCAAATACGTGCAAGCTAAACGATAATGTAGACGCTCATCAGCTCGCTTGCCTAAGCCTGTGTTTTTCTCTGCCAGCGCGATATGCTCACGACCCTTGCTGATATTTTCCTTAATCAATTCTCTGTAAGTCATATTATACTCTCCTTTTGTTGATTTGTCAAGAATTATTTTCTGAAACCCCGAAAATCTTTTTCAAATCTGACACGCTGATAATGATCAGAGCGCCCTCTTTGAAGCCAGAGATGAGCGTTTCGCATATTGCCTTTTCTCGTTGCTCAAAGAACCCAGCTATACGAGTGCGAGTCTTAATGTTTTCAACAGGCGGCGTTAACTCGTTAAGAATAACGTTATTTGCTACCCGTAGAATTCGGAGTTGCTTCTTGAGCTGATCTCGATGTTTATCTGACAGCATTTCGAATTTATCTTCAAGAGTTATCATAGCGTTCACCTCTTGAGCAATATTCCCACGGCCCGACAATTCGATTCAGCCCTGACGGATTGTTACACTCACGATAGCAGTCTGAAAACATGCCATAACGACAGTTCAAACATGTAACTACAGACCACGTTAGTTCGTGAGTAGGGTGGGTGGGGCG
>ERZ1034928.587-NODE-587-length-15884-cov-3.781288_pt1 | contig 15884 bp, 9 predicted proteins | sample MGYA00520627_ERZ1034928 | MGnify/ENA primary metagenome ERZ1034928 (study PRJEB33766, sample SAMN09781755) | gut metagenome | biome: gut microbiome | host: Homo sapiens | place: Madagascar | study: EMG produced TPA metagenomics assembly of the PRJNA485056 data set... | reverse complement strand
GTCTTCTTCCGCGAACTGGCGGGACGGCGCGCGGCCGGCGGCGCGCGACGATGTGTTCGTTGCGAACGGCGACACGGCGGCGAACACCTACACGATCGCCCTCGACGCGCCGGCGCAGGTCAACGGCATCGCGATGCAGGAGCAGAAGGGCGGCCGCGTCACGCTCGGCGGCGAGGCGGCGCTCTCCCTCGGCACGGGCGGGTACACGCTGATCACGAACACGACGCAGACGAGCGACGACAGGGCCACGCGCGCGAACATGGTCGCGGGCGGCCCCCTCGACGTGAAGGCGCCCCTGCGCCTCCTGGCGAGCCAGCGCTGGCTGCTCGGCAGCGTGCGCGGCTGGGGGCATCATGGCTCCGGCCATGCGTTCACGGGCGATCTTTCCGCCGCGGCGAATGTCGAGTGGTCGGTCCTCGGCTACGGGCGCTACTGCTTCTCCGGCGGCTCCTCGGCGAACTACTTCGCCCGCACGCGCGTGGGCATCATGTTCGACTTCGACGGGACGAACCAGTTCCACCGCCTCGGCACGAACGAAATCCACCTCTACCGCGGTGCGGTCGACGACGCGGCGGCGCGCGCCGCCGGCACGACGGAAACGGCGCCGGGGCTCCTCTACCGCTTCCTGCCGGGCGAGTATGCGGCGACGGTCGTGAACCCCCTGCGCGTGACGGGCGACACGGAGGTGGGCGGCGGGCAGAACAGCTGGAGCTTCGACGCAACGCCCATCGCCTTCCGCTGGGGCGACACGGCGGCGGCCCTCACGAACCGCAAGACGCGCCTGACGCTCTCCGGCGGCCTCTCCTGCGCGTCGATGAAGCAGGGCTATCTCCAGTTCTCGCAGTCGTGGTACGGCTTCCAGCCGATGACCGCCTACCGCGCGTTCGACCCCGACTTCGGGCGCATCGTCCTCGCCGGAGACGGGAGCGGCTTCGCGACGGGGGGCGTGCGGACCTACACGACGCTGGAGATCGCCCACGCGCATGCGCTCGGCGTCGGCAACGGCCGCACCGTCGAGGTGGGAAGCCACGGCTACTGGGGCCAGTACTACCCCTACACGGTCGCGGGCGTCCTCCTGCGCCCGGGCCTCGTCCAGGCCGGGGCCATTTTGTCGACCTGGCGCTCCGACGCGAACGGTGCGTGGAACCGCCCGGCGACGATGCTCGTCGGTTCGGCCGAGACGCCCGCCGTGCCGGGCGCGACGACGGCGACGTTCACCGGCGAGGTGAAGGACGGGAATGAACACGGCAACGAGCTGCGCTTCATCGCGGCGGCGGGCACGACGGCGAAGTTCACGGGACCGGTGACGGTCGCCGCGCAGCGGCCGAAGTATCTCGGCACGCCGGATGTCGTCGCGCGCGGCGACGTGGAGCTCACGAACCCGGCGAACGCCTTCGGCACGAACCTCTGCGTGCGCGCGGGCCGCCTCGTCCTGGGCGCGAACGCGGCGGGCCGGCTCCCGGTCGTGCTGGGCGGCTTCGTGCCCGCCGTCCTCTCCGTGCGCTGCGCGGACGGCGCCTCGGCCGCGCACGGCACGGTGGCGGACGTCGTGCGCGACGGCGTGACGCTCTACGGCAAGAAGATGACGTTCCCGGAGGGGCCGCGCGTCGTCGACGGCGTGACGGTCCGTCCGGGCGACTACGTCCTCAACGTCTCGCCGCTTTGGAAGAATGTCCAGGGAATCTGGAAGGTCGTGGGCGACACCGAGTGGCAGCGCCCGGACGAACTCGACGAGGTGGCGGACATCATCGCGCGCCACGGCATGCGCGTCCAGGTGGCGGAGGGCGCGACCTTCGGCGGCACGGCGCACTTCCTCGTCACGGATCCGACGCACTTCCGCGTGTCGACGCAGTACGATCCGGCGAGGGAACGCCTCAGCGACCCCTTCGGCGCGCCGATCTTCCATCCCGAGGCGGACGCCGAGCCGGCGGTCGCCCTCCTGACGGGCGCGGCCGTGACGATTACGAACGCCGTCGTCGTGACGGACAACCATTCCTCGGGCGACGCGACGATCGGCGGCAAGACGGCCGAGGCGTCCGCGTTCTCGGGCCCGGTCTCGCTGGCGCGGGACGTCGTCCTCGCGGCGGCGGCGGGCGGTACGGTCTCCTTCACGGGGACGTTCACGGGGAACGGCTGGGTCGTCGGAGGCGGCGCGGGCGTCGTCGACCTCACGGCGGCGACGCTTGGGACGGCGGACGGCGCGGGCGTCCGGATGCGCAGCGGCACGCTGAGGGTCCTCGCGGCGCAGCTGGCGGCGCGTCCGCTCGGCTGGACGCGCACGACGGCGGGGGACGGCGAGGACTGGACGGAGGCGACGGGCGTCCTTGCGGTCGAGGGCGACCTTGACCTGCGCGGGCGCGCGCTCGCCTTCGCGGGCTTCGAGAAGGAGGAGGCGCACGTCGAGTCGCGCACGCTCACGCTTGCGACGTGTACGGGCGCGCTCACGCTCCCCGCCACGAAGCAGATCGCGGGCAGTTCGGGCCGCTGGACGCTCCTCGCCGACGGTACGACGCTCAAGGCGCGGCACGCCCTCACGGGCTGCGTCCTCATCTTCAGATAAGACGCGGGAGGGACGCTCGGTCGCGTCCGAACGGGCCGCCCACAGCGCCACGCGCCGGGGGCGGCGCGGGTACTTCGCGTGCAGGGCCCGGCGCAACAAGTTGCGCTCCTCCCGGAAAGGGCGCGCTCCCGCGCGATGCCTCTACACGGTCAGGCTTTTTGGTATAATCCGACATCGGCACTCATCGGATCTGGAGATGAGACATACGTCATGGAGGCGTGTTCAGCGAAGTCCATGAAACGCCTGGAAAGGACAAACTGAAGAGGATACGACGAATGATGACACGACGTGAATTTCTGGTGCGGACGGGCGCGGCGGCGGTGCTTGCGGGCTTTCCGGGCGCGGCCGACGGCGCGGCGCGCGAACCCGGCGGCGCGGCGGGGCGCGTCCTCGCGAAGCTGAGGGCCGTCGCGAACTCGAAGAGCTACTACTGGGCCTGGACGCATCCGTGGATGGATCCGTGGCCGATGGCGGGCGACCGCCGCTTTGCCGTCAAGAAGGGGGAGGAATTCGCGCCCCTGCCGACGGCGGATGTCCGGCTGGACTGTGCCTACACGCAGTACACCGACGGGCGGCGCGTCCTGCTCGCCTACTCCGACCTCGCGGCCGTGACGGGAACCTGGCATGCGCCCGCCTACTACGCCGCGAACCGCGCGACGCTCACGGCGGCGATCCGGCGGTTCTGGAAGGAGTGTGGCGGCGTGACGGTGTTCAGCTGGCACATGGACCACCCCTATTGCGAGACGGGCTTCAAGCAGGCGTCCTACCGCTACAAGTCGGACGGGGACGACCGCAACGCCATCAAGCAGATCCTCGACGGGACGGGCCGTCCGTGCGGGACGGGTTCCATCGACGGCAAGACGCACCGCACGCCGTTCGCGAACCCGCGCGCGTGGTACTTCGCCTCCCTCCAGGAGATCGCGGCGTTCTTCAAGGGCCTCGTCGACGAGGAGACGGGTGAACCGATTCCCGTCGTTCTCCGCTACGGACACGAGATGGACGGCACGTGGTTCTGGTGGGGGCGCACGTGGTGTACGAGCGCCGAGTTCCGTACGTTCAGCCGCCTGACCGCCGACTTCCTGCGGAAGGCGTGCGGCGACAACCAGATCCTCTTCGCCTATACGCCGGACAGGACGTGGAAGGCGTTCGGGCAGGAGGGCGACGCGGAGAACACCTATCTCGCCTGCTATCCCGGCGATGCGTATGTGGACATCGTCGGCCTCGACGACTACTCGATCGGGCATGGCGACGACGCCAAGGCGGAGGCGTCGTTCGCGGAGACCGTGCGCAAGCTGCGTCTCATCAGCGCCTTCGCCGCGCAGCGCGGAAAGGTGGCGGCGCTTACCGAGGCGGGCGGGCGGAAGAAGCGCGACGACTTCTGGGTCTACCTCCACCGCGTCATGACCGCCGAGGGCGTCCAGCTCGCGTTCGCCGACACGTGGGGCGGCGTCTACGGCACGCTGCCCGAAACGCCCGCCTCCGAACAGGACGAGCGCGCGTTCGCGCGCCGTCCCGAGGTGCTGCTCGAATCGCCCGCGAATGCCTTCCGCTAGCGCAGGAGGAAGAACGTCCCGTTGACGGGACCGATGCGGAGGTCCTTGCCGCTCGCGTAGACGGTCCAGCGCGTGCCCGTCTCGTCGGCGAGGTCGAGCGCGGGGACCTTCCCCGTGAAGCCGCCCGTCGCCGTCAGGAAGGGGACGCTCGCCCCGTGGCGGTGCGGCGGCAGATTCTCCGGGTCTGTCACGCGCACTGCCACACCGGGCGCGAAGGCGACGGCGCCCTGTACCGTGAGCGGACCCGAGGCGGCGAAGAGTTCGGCGGCGGTGATCTCCAGCGCCTCGCCCACGGTGACGGACGGGCAATTTACGACAGTACCGCCCGCGCCGCCGAGGACGGAGACGGCAAGCCCGCGTTTGTTGTTGTCGAAGGTCGCGCCGTCCATGACCTTGAGCGGCGTGTTCGCCGGGAAGGATTTTTCGCCCTTCATGTAGAGTTGACCGCACTCCACGACCGTACCGCCTGTGTAGGTGTTCGTGCCGTGGAGGTTGAGTCCGTAGAGGCCGCGCTTGACGAGCCTGCCGCCCGCCCGTGCGCCCGTCAGCGTGTAGGTGCAGGCGTAGCGTCCCGTCGCCTCCGGGGAACGCACGTAGACGCGCGTCGTCTCGTCGTAGTCGCAGCCGGGCGAGACGACGACGATGTGCGTCAGCTTCTTCGCCGCCGGGTCGAACGCCGCCACCGCCGCCGCGCCGAAGCTGCCCTCGGGGCCCTCGATGTCCACGAACACGGGGCCGCGGTACTTCGCCGCCGCGAAATCTTTGTCGTCCGTCGGCAGGTCGATGGCGGCGATGCCGCGCCCCGTCGCGTCGGAGAGCGCATGCGGCCAGTCGGGAGGGAGACGTCCGGTCACGTCGCCCTCCTTGCCGCCGTCCACTTCGGATGTGTCGATGGCCATGCCGCGCGGACCGATCGTCCAGCGGTCGGGGCTGCGCAGGAAGAAGTTCGCGGCCGAGGAGTCGACGTGGTTCCAGCCCGTCCAGAAGGTGGGCATGACCCGCCGTCCACGTAGACGTCGTTGCGCGCGGCGGCGGCGACGCCCTCGGCGCGGTAGAAGCGGCGCGCCTTGAGCGTGCCGCCGTCCGTGACGGCGACGACGTTCGTGGACACGAAGTCGCGCGCGCCCATGACGAAGGCTTCCGTCGTGACGACCGATCCCGTCCCCGAGACGGCGACGACGCCGACGCCGTTCGTAAGGTCGCCAAGGCGAAGGCGCTCGGAGCCCCCGTACCAGGAGGCGCGCGTGTCGTTCGTCGCGCCGTTGAAGACGCCGAGGAACCCGCGCCCGCCCCGGCCGACGTTGAAGACCCTCTTCCCCGCGAGCGTGCCGCCGCTCTGCCAGAGGAGGCCCTCTGAACCCGCCCACTTGGCGATGTTGACTTCGTTGGTGAACGTCGCCGCGCCGCCGGACATCAGCCAGGCACCGTATGTGCCGGACGTTTCGCCCACGTAGGTGTCGCCGCGGACCACGAGCGTGCCGCCCGACTGGACAAACGTGTTACGCTTCTTGGAACCGTTGCCGAGGCGGACCCAGCCGACGGTCAGTTCGCCGTCTGCGAGGTCGAAGCGCGCGCCCGTCTCGTTCAGAACGACCGCGTCGACGACGCGCGTCGCGTTCGACGAGCAGACGAGGCGGCCGCCGGGGGAGGAGACGTAGAGACGACCGCCCTGCGCCCCCGACACGGGGCCGTTCAGGTAGAGCGTCCCCGGCCCGTTCTGGACGATCCACGTGTCGCCCATCGTCACAGGCCCGGTCAGTTCGATGCGGTGTTCCGGTTCGCGGTTGTTGAAGGACGTCCACTTTTCGATGGCGCAGGGCCCGGCGAGGATGTTGCGCCCGGCGTCCGACCCGCTGCTGCTCTGAAGGATGCCGCCGCAGAAGACGACCGGGCAGGGCAGGGGCGGGGCGGCTTGCCAGAAGTCGAGCGTGCCGCCGGCCATGCAAAGCGTCGTCTCGGAGGGGGCGGTGAAGCGGGGCGTGTCCTGCAGGGTGATTGTGCCCGTGACGTTTGAGATGACGCCCGCGTCGATCGTGCAGACCGTGCTGTTCCACATCCACTGCGCGCCGCCCTCGACGCGGGTGAGCGTGTGGCCGTTGAGGTTGATCGCCTTCTCGATGCCGAAGCGGCTGGGAACGGCGAGAGAGGCGTCGCCCGAGAGGGTGAGCGACTCCAGCATGACGTCGTCGAGCCCCCCGTCCGACGTCGCGGTGTAGCGGAACGCGCCCCTGCCGTCGACGCCGCGCCCCCGGATCGTGACGTCGTGCCCCGTGAAGAAGGGCGTGTTCTGTCCCGCGCCGGCCGGGCGCGGGAAGTTGAGGTGGAGCGTCGCGGCGTCGCCCGTCACCGCGATCTTCGTGTTCGACCCGGCGGCGGCGCGGTCGGCGAGCGTCAGCGTCCCCTCGCAGATATCCACGTTCCCCGTGAACGCGGTGGAGGCGACCTTGAGGATGGCACAGCCCGGGCCGGTTTTGACGAGCTTCGTCGCGGCGGGGAGGGTGGCGGCGTAGGTGTTCGTGACGCCGGCGGCGAGGTCAAGGGTCAGCACGCCGTCCACGGCGGCGGGAAAGTCCGCTGCGTGCAGGGCGCCGCCCGCGCCAAGCCCCAGGGCCAGGCCCGCCACAACATGCCGGAGCCATGCCGCCCGTTCCCGTCCGCCAATCCTCTGTACGTCTTTCATCAGGGCACCTCATTTGAAGGTTCTGGACCATGCACAAATCACATGGATAGTTTATCATAAAAACGGCAGTAGGGGGCGAATTTTTTCTCACGCAGAGGCGCAGAGAGGCAGAGAATGCTGAGAAAATTGCAAATTTGTAGTTTTATCGCAGTGACCCGAACAATTTGTTGTTTCACCCTTTAGGTGATGTTTTGCTTCAAGTAAATTTGATGCATAGTTCATTGTATTCGCAAGATTCCGAGCATTCTCTGCGCTCTCGGCCTCTCTGCGTCTCTGCGTGAGACATTCAACTGACGAATCTAGGTTTATCATTCCGTACCTTATCTGACAATTGTGGATTTTGAGGAAGAACATCATGGGGGGGAGCGCGTCCCTCCCGTGCGCGGGAGCGCGTCCTTCCCATACCGTCGGTTCACCGTCCGCGCGGTCGGCGCTTCGGCTTCTTTGCGGGCTGGAGGATCCAGCGCTTGTTGTACCAGAACCATTGCTCGGGCGTGCGGCGGATGCCGTCGTCGAGGAGCTTCATGACCTCGCGCGTGAGCCGCTGCGCCTCGGCCCTGCGGTCGGTCGCCGCCGGATCGGGGTGGAGCGTCGCGAGGTGGTCGAAGACGTGGAGGCCGTGTTCGCGGCGCATGATGGCGACGACAATGGGGGCGCCGGTGGCGACGGCGAAGAGCGCGCCGCCATGGGAGACGTTCGCGGTGCCGTTCAGGAAGGGCACTTCGACGTCCGGCTGCGGCACGCGCAGGTCGGGGAGGATCGCGAAGCCCCGCCCCGCCCGGAGCATGTCGAGGATGTCGCGCATGACGGAGGCGCGCCCGCGCTCCACCACGTCGATGCTGCCGTACTGGCGCTTCATCCAGGCGTTGACGTAGGGGTTGCGCTGACGGGCGGCGATGGCGGCGAGGGGAATGCCGTACTGGGCCATCGCCCAGGCGGCCATGTACCAGTTGCCGCAGTGGGGCACCATGATGACGGCGCCCCGGCCTTCGGCGAGGACGTCTCGGAGGCGCGCGGCGTAGAGGTCGAGGTCCTTCACGTGGCGCGTAACCCATGCCTTCGTGAGGCGGGGGGCGCGGATCATCTCGACGGCGTTCAGGAAGACGTTCGCGAGCGAGCCGACGGCGATGGCGCGCGCGCGGGCGCGCGGGATGCCGGGGAAGCAGCCCTCGATGCGGGAGAGGGTGCGTGCGCGCTGGAAGCCGCACGCGACGGCAAGGGCGGCGAGGCGGCGCGCGCAGAAGCACGCGACGGGGTAGGGGATCGCGTTGATGAGGCCGCAGACGGCGCGGAGGGCGGCGTACTCGGCAAGGTAGACGGGCTTTGGTTTCTTCGACATGTTTTAGACGTCATGAAAGTAGCTTTTGAACGCAGATCGCTTTGCGATACGCTGAATTTGGCAAGAACCGATGTGGCTACAACGGCCCCTTCGGGGCCTACGCCACAATCGGTTCTTGCCGAAAGTACGCTTGAAACTGGCACGATGGGTAGATCTGGGCGAAAAGGCATCGTGGCGTAGGCGACGCACGTCGCCGTCGTAGCCACATGCCTTTTCGCCCAATTCTGCGTATGCGGAGCATCTGCGTTTCATCATTTTTCAGAGGTGTTTTCATACAACACGTTCCGGACCTGTTCCTGGGCGTCGCGCAAGGCGGCGTTGAGGGCGTCGCGCTGGGCGTTGATCATGTCGCCGGCCGCGAGGTCGAGTTGGTTGACGGGAAGGGGGCGCACGGTGTACGAAAGCTGTCCGGATGGGGTGAAGCCGTAGAGGTAGTGGACGGCGATCCGGCCGCCCGGGCCTTTCCCCGTGCCGGTGCCGACGACGGCGAAGCCCGTCATCTTCCCGGCGGCGTCGCGGCCCTCGAAGAGCGGGAAGCGCGGCCCCTGCGCCCGCACGACGGCGGTGGTGGTCCCCCTGGGGAGGACTTTGAGCGCGGTGGCGGATTGGGTGGGGTCGAGGATGAGGCGACCCTCCTGCGGCGGCGGCGGGGCGGCGGGCACGGCGGCGGAGGCTCTGCCCTCCAGGCGGTCCACGCGGGCCACGGCGTCGGCGAGGGCCTCGCAGACGGCGCGCGAGGTGATGGTGGCGCCGGTGAGGGCGTCGATCGCGCCACCGTCCTTCTTCACCTTGAGCGCGGCGGCGGGCTTGCCGGCGAACTGCGCGGCAAACGCCGCGTCGCCGAGCTTCGCGCCGAGGCCGGGCGTTTCGTTCGCGGCGAGGACCCGGTAGGTGACGACGGCGCGGTCGGCCGTGAGGCCCGCCATGAGGCGGATGTCGCCGGCGTAGCCGTTGGGGCTCGTGCCGGGGACGGCGTAGCCGAGGACCTTCGTGCGCGCGTCGTCCGCGTAGCCGACGAAGAGGACGACGTTCGTGTCGGCGGGGTCGGGGCGCGCCACGAGGGCCTTGACGCCGGCGGGCATGACGGCCTGGGCGGCGCGGTTCGCCTTGAGCGTTGCGATGTTCGCGATGGGGAGGCGGGTGAAGGAATCGACGACCGCGAGAACCGCCGCGCAGACGGCGGAGATCGCCGTGAGGGGCAGGAGGAGCTTGAGCATGTTCTTCATCGGCGGGCTCCGAAGGGCTTCGGCTGTGTGAAGCGGGAGATGAGGGGCGTAAAGGCGTTCAGGATGAGGATGGCGAAGGAGACGCCCTCGGGGAAGGCGCCGTGGAGGCGGATGAGCATCGTGACGAGTCCGCACCCGCAGCCGAAGATCAGCTTGCCGAGGGGCGTGGCGGGCGAGGTCACGTAGTCCGTCGCCATGAAGCAGGCGCCGAGCAGCACGCCGCCGCAGAAGACGTGGACCTCCGCGAGCTTGAGGGCGTTCAGGTCCATGCCGTAGTGGAAGAACGCGAAGAGGACGACCGTGCCGATGAAGGCGACGGGGATGTGCCAGGTGATGACGCGGCGGACGAGCAGGTAGGCGGCGCCGAGCAGGAGCGCGAGGGCGCTCACCTCGCCGAGGCAGCCGTTGACGTTCCCGAAGAAGGCGGCGTGGATGAACGAACCGTTCGTGAAGTCGAGCGCGCGTTCCGCCTCGGGCAGCTTTTCCCAGGCCGCCGTCGCGAAGGTCTTGAGATAGCCGAGCGGCGTCGCGGTGGTCGTGGCGTCCACCGCCCCGGCGGCGGCCTTCCAGAGGGAGGGCGTCCAGGACGTCATCGCCTCGGAGAAGGAGACGAGCATGAACGCGCGGGCGGCGAGAGCGGGGTTGAAGGGGTTATAGCCGAGGCCGCCGAAGACCTGCTTGGCGACGCCGATCGCGAAGACGCTGCCCACGAGGGCCATCCAGAGCGGGAGGTCCGGCGGCAGGTTGAGGGCGAGCAGGAGCCCGGTCACGACGGCGGAGAGGTCGCCGATCGTGTTCTCGCGCTTCATCGCGAGGCGGCAGAGCGCCTCGGTGACGAGGCAGGCGGCGATGCAGGTGCCCGTCAGGAGGAGGGCCCGCCAGCCGAAGAAGTAGACGGCGCAGCCGAACGTGGGCAGGAGGGCGATGAGGACGTCGAGCATGATGCCGCTCACGGACGCCTTCGCGTGCGTGTGCGGTGAACTCGATAGGATGAACTGGGGAGCGTGCATGATGGTTGGGTCTCGTCGTTCCAGGTGGTTGGGTCAGGGCTTCTTCCGCAGCGCCGCCTTTGCGCGGCGGCAGAGCTGGGTGAGCGGACGGTAGGCGGGGCAGACGAAGGTGCAGGCGCCGCACTCGATGCAGACGGCCACGTGGGCCCGTGCGGCGCACGCGAGGTCGTCCGCCTCGACGGCCCGGCCGATGAGGGCGGGGTTGAGGTTCATCGGGCACGCCCGCACGCAGCGTCCGCAGTTGATGCAGGGCTGCGAGACGTACTGGAAGACGCGCCGCCGCGACAGGAGGAGAAGCCCCGATGTCGTCTTCGTCGTCGCGATCTCCAGGCCCGGCACGGCGAAGCCCATCATCGTACCGCCCGAAACCACCTTGGCGGGCGGTTCCTTCACGCCGCCGCAGAAGGCGACGAGGTCGGCGTACTTCGTGCCGAGCGGGGCCTCGACGTTCTTCGGCTCGCGGACGGCGTCGCCCGAAACCGTCGTGACGCGCGAAAGGAGGAGTGTCCCGTGTTCCACCGCGTCCGCGACCGCCGCGACGGTGGAGACGTTCTCGACGACGCACCCGACGTCGATGGGCAGGGCGGGCGGCTCGGGTACGACGCGCCCGACCGTCGCGTAGATCTGGTGCTTCTCGGAGCCCTGCGGGTAGAGGACGGGAAGGACGACGATCTCGACGTCGCCGTCGATGTCCGCAAACGCCTTCTCCAGCGCGGCGATGGCCTCGGGCTTGTTCGCCTCGACGGCGAGGCGGACGGCGCAGCCACCGAGGATCTTGCGCAGAATCTCGACGCCGGTGCGCACGCGGTCCGCGCGCTCCAGCATGAGGCGGAAGTCCGCACAGAGGTAGGGTTCACACTCCGCGCCGTTCACGATCAGGTAGTCGCAGCGTTTGCCCGGCGGGGGGCACAGCTTCACGCACGTCGGGAAGCCCGCGCCGCCCATGCCGCAGATACCGGCCGCGTCGATGCGCGCGAAGAGGTCTTCCCGACGGGCGGAGCGCCAGTCGAGAGGTTTCAGGTTTGAGGTTTCAGGTTTCAGGTTTGGCGTCAACCCCTCTGGCACCGGCGCGGTCGTGTCGAGGATGACCGCCGGAACGCGCGCGCCGCTCGGACCGGGACGCGGCTCAATCGCCGTGATGCGTCCGTTGGCGGGCGCATGGACCGGCACGGAGATGAAGCCGTTCCGTTCGCCGAGCAGTTGCCCCTTCACCACGTAGTCGCCCACCGCGACGACGCACGTCGCCGGCGCGCCGAGGTGCTGGCTCATCGAGATGACGAGCTCCGCCGGACACGGCATCGTCTCGACGGCCTTCCCGCGCGCCAGGTCCTTATGGTCGTCGGGGTGGACGCCCCCTTTGAATCGAAAGGTGCTTCTAACGGTTCTCATAGTTCACTTTCCAGCATTTTGTTCGTCCAGAGCCAATGCGTGCGAGACGTTTCATCTGCTTCAGGTCGGCGATCTTGCGCTGGATCGTCCGTCGCGAGAGACCCATGACCTGCGCAAGTTCTTCCTGCGAAATGTACGGATCGGCCTCGGCATTCTGCAGGATTCTCTCTTCAATCGTACATGCGTCACGGGACACGTCGTCTACAGGCGCTTCCGCGCCATTCTTTTCGTCTAACATCAGGAATCTGTCGGCATCGCATCCAAATTCAATGATTTTGTCAACGCGGTTTTGCAGAAACTCCTCTAGTTTCCGTAACCGGGATGCGGACAGGTTGTAATAGGGATGCCGCTTGAACCGAAATCCCTTCAACCGCATGGCCGCAGCCTTCATGGCGGACGTCACGCCGCCTGGAAAGGCGAGCCAGGGAAGATAGAGACTCGGACCAATCTTGCGGGCATACTTGCGCAAGTCGTCCCATTCGTGGTTGCGGGGATCTTCCGGGCGGTCCAGGGCCAGCGAAAACAAACCGTAGCCGTTGTCGAAGATCGGTGCCGCGCCCATGATCTCATTCGTGTCATTGTCAATGAGGTAGCCGAAGTTGCCAAGGTGGCGGTCGGTATTGCAGATCAGGGCGTCGAAAAAGAAGATTTCCGCAAAGCGTGCGTCCGCCAGCGCCTCCGCCGTCGAGACAAGGCGCCCTGCCGGAATGAAACCGATTTTCTCGCTTGTGAAAAGGGGACACGTCGAGCAAAGCCGTCCCTTGAACCGTTCAAGACCGTAGGGGACGTGCGCGTAGCCCAGCGCCTCGGCGATTTGCGCCGCATAGTATTCGGAATACGGCTCGAAGCCGGCGTTCGCAAAGTGTTCGCTGCCGGACTTGTAGAGCACGATGCCGGAATCTGTTCGACGCCAGCATTTCGCAAGCATGCCGTTCGTCGAGAACTCCGGCGATGTCTCAGGTACCGTCCGCGTCGGCGACCCCTGCCGTCCACATCCTGTAAACGCAAGGACGGCCATGGACTTCGAGAACGGATTCTCGTAAAGGTTGACGGCACGCCAAAAGGCACGGGAGGCGTCGCCGCAGACCCAATGCACGTCATTGAGGGAAAGTCCCTTCGAGACTTCGATGATTGGCCGCACGCCATAGGAGACACCGAGTTTCAACAGCATCTCCTGGATGTAGTTGCGGTGCTTGGGAACAATACGGTGCCTGAGCCAGCGCCAGAGTCCCTCGTCCGTGGCCTGGCCATGCAGGTCGAGCGGCAGGAAGCGCCGCGCCGCCTCGTTCACCGAGACAATGCGGACCCCTTCCGGTTCAAGCCAGTCGAACCGCAGGACTTCCGTATCTCGATGCTTCAGGATCATTTTAGGTGCTCCGCTTCGCACGGGCGCGGTAGGCGCCGTTCTTCATGTTGTCATACTTCGTGTAGCGAATCGACCGTTCGATTTCATCGGAAATGTCAAGGTCGTTGGCGCGCGGGCACGTTTTCCATCCGCCGGATAGGTAATCCCCGAGCGTTCGCCCCAAGACCTCGCCGAAGACGGCGGGGACGGCATTCCCGACCTGCTGGTACTGGTCGGCGGTCGATCCCGCAAACTCCCATTCGGGCGGAAAGCCCTGCAAACCCGCCACCTCGCGCAACGTGAGGCGGCGAAGCGTGCCGTCTTCAAGGCGAATCCAGTCCTGGCTCGACGACCCCGTCACGGTGCGGGCCGGCTTCGCCCGGTCGGCAATGAACGTCCCCTGCCGATATCCCCAATGACCGCCGGGGCGCGTGGCCTCCTTCACGCCCTTGCTCCTCAGTCCTTTTCCGTCCGGGATGTCAGAAAGAGCCGCGCGCAGCCTTTCCGTCGGCAGGATCCAGTGCGACGTGTCGTTGTCCGCATGCTCGGCAAGATAGTCGCCGAGAGTGACCCAGGGCTTGCGGCGTTCGGACGGGAGAAGCGAGTCGAAGGGATACTCATCGTGCGTCGGCGCGGGGAATCCCGGCGCGGCCGCAATCGCCGAGCCAACGATGAAACAGCGGACGCGCCGCTGCGGCGAGCCGTAGTCGGCCGCGTTCAGAAGCTTTGCGCGGCAGCTGTAGCCCAGCTTCTGGAACATTCCAAGCAGCCCCTTGAGGACTTCGCCCGGCTCGTCTTTCGCGCCTTTCGCCGTGACAAGGCCACGGACGTTCTCAAAGAGAAAGACCTTCGGCTTGAGTTCCTTGAGAATCCGAAGGTACTCGTAGACCAGCGTGCCGCGCTCGTCGAAGATCGAGTTCTGCTTCCCGGCGCTCGAAAACGCCTGGCACGGCGGGCCGCCCACAAGGCAATCCACGGACTTTCGGCGGCCGAGGAGGTCTTTCGCCGTCATTTCGCGGATATCGCCCTCGATGACCATCGCGTCCTGAAAATACGTCCGGCCCGCATCGGGAATCCGCACCCCTTTCGCCTTCATGTTCCGCACCGTCGCGCAATAGGACGGGTGGATCTCCAGTGTCGAGAGAACGTCGAAACCAGCCCTTTCGACACCGATGTCAAGCCCTCCGGCTCCCGTGAAGATGCTGACGGCCGTCATGTCAATGCGTCCTCAAAAAGGCGGAGAGCGAGTCGATGCCGTGTTCCCAGAAAACAAGCCCTCCTTCGTGCAGAAGCGACTCGTACTCCTTCTGCGGAACAAATCCCGAAAGGACGACGGCGCACACGATGCCGTCGCCGAACTGGCTTTTCCAGTCATCGAACTTCTCGCGGCATTCCTTGACGCGCTTGAACGCGTCGATTCTCACGCCAATGGCCTTGGCCTCGATCAGCATCAACCGTCCGCTCGCCTTGAGGCGAACCACCAGGTCGGCCTTCTGGACGTTCCGGCCCTTGACGCGGCACTCCCGGCTGTACTGCCCGGCCAACAGGTCGTCGGCAGACGTGACGATTCGCCGCGTCTGAACCGAGGCATACCCGGCCTTGACGATGGCCTCCGCCGCCGTCGTCTCCTGAAGCTCCTTTCGCCAGTTGCGGAAGGCCGTCGCCGAGTTCTGATTGGCGAGGAGGGAACACGTCCACTTCTTTGCGTAGAGTTCCGCGAGGGCAAGGTCTTTGCCCGCCAACGATTCCTGAAGCCAGAGGAATCGCTGCGAATCCAGCCAGTCGTTGACGAGGCGGCATAACGCGGGCGCGACCTTCTTCAGCACGGCGAAGCGCGCGCCCCTGTCGATGATGTTCTCCTCGAATGGCGCCGTCGTGTCCAGGCCGACCAGCTGGCCAAGCTTCATCTGGCTCAGGACGGGCAGCATGCAATACCGAAGCACCTTGATGATGCGGCTGTCCTCCAAGACCATCGCAGGCGTCACGGGATTGCGAAACCCTCCTGTCTTCGCAAACGCGATGTCGTACAAGGGGTCGCACTGCGTCACGGAATCCGCATACATCCTGCGTGACATTTCAAAGAATATCCTTGTCTCGAACCGCTCGGCCTTCTTCAGCTCGTTCTTGATCTTCATGCGCCCTCCTTTCCCCTCTCTTTCGCCGCTCCGCGCTCAATGTCCCGTCTCGAAGTGGGGATCGACGCTCATGCACTTGGCGGGGCACTTCGCGACGACCTGCTCGTCCGTCGGCGGGTTCGCGTAGTTGACCTGCGCGAGGAAGCCCTGGAACGTGAAGTGGTGCGCCGCTGCGCCGCCCGCGTTCTTTTCGCAGAGGTGGCAGCCGATGCAGCCGACGGAGCAGACCTTGCGGACGGCGGGGCCCTTGTCCGGATTCGCGCAGAGGACATGGAGCGGCGCCGTGGCGGGCACGAGCGCGATGAGCCGTCGCGGGCACGCGGCCACACACTTCCCGCAGCCGATGCAGAGGTTCTTCTCGACCCGCGCCAGACCGTCTTCGATGCGGATTGCGTTCTTCGGGCAGACGCGCGCGCAGCTTCCGTAGCCGAGGCAGCCGTAGGTGCATCCCTTGCCGCCGCCGGCGGTCGCGGCGGCCGCATCGCAGTCACAGAGTCCGTTGTAGGCGCCTGTGGAGACGGCCTTGGAACGGGATCCGCCGCACCGGACGAGCGCGACGCGCCGTTCGGCCGCGGTGGCGGCAACGCCGAGGATGCGGGCGACGTTCGCCGTGCAGGCGTCGTCCGCCGCCGTGCAGGCGCCGGGCG